>Ga0114957_1002862_pt1 | contig 15978 bp, 7 predicted proteins | sample BantaG_FD_87175 | JGI IMG/M metagenome (GOLD analysis project Ga0114957, IMG submission 87175) | Marine algal microbial communities from Bantry Bay, Ireland - BantryBay_4 metaG | ecosystem: Host-associated > Algae > Red algae > Unclassified | place: Bantry Bay, Ireland | collected 2014-11-21 | reverse complement strand
CATCCTCCGAACTACCTGCCAAAATCGACGTTCCAAAATAATCATAGCTCGTCCCGATACAAGCCGCATAATTTTCTACAGATTGATAGATAGAATTATCAATAACTGTTACCATGACTGTTGAATCACAACCTGCCAAAGTGGTAAGCGTTATAGAAGTAGTTCCTGGTGTTAATAGATTTCCATCATAATCGACTGCGGCACCATCACAGGTACTTAGTGATAAGTTAGAGGTCAGCATTGGGCATGGAGCAACACCTACCAAACAATTTACTTCCGAATCCTCGTCACAGCCTGTAATTGTTACGGCTACATCAGTAATAATGGGTTCGTAGTCTGCCGGAAGTGATCCAGCGTCTACCTGAATCGTATAGCTGCCCGCTGGAATATTATCAAAAACATACCCCCCGTTTTCGTCACTTTCTCTTGTCGCAAAAATTGTATTTGTATTATCAATTAAATTTACGATTACTTCTGGTAGTGGAGGGTCAGTCGCATCAATAGTTCCATTTTGGTTAATATCATCATAGACAATACCACGTATATGTCCGAATCCTGAATACAAATCAAGTGTGAGTCCTTCGGAAAGTAAGGTACAACCATCGGTGTCTGTCATTTCTAGTTGATACAGTCCACTTTGAATGGCTTCCAGTTCCCGTGAAGTTGCTCCACCGACTAAGGTACCATTAAAATACCACTGATAGCTGACTACATTTGGAACCGGAGGCACACATATCGTGTCAGGTAGACAGCGGGTATGACAACCTGCGGGTACCAGGCTAATGTTGGGACCAGACTGAATATTAATTTCGTTACTCTGTTTTTCACAACCAAAACTATTAATAGCAACCACACTATAGACGCCACCTTCATCCACAAAAATACTGGTTCCCGTCGCTCCCGTACTCCACAGATAAGTCAATCCAGAAACTGGACTATCTACCCTCAACTCCGTATTGTCACCCGCACAGGCAGGTAAGCCACCAGCAGCACTGATGGTAAAATCACCTGGCAAATCATGCACAATTACCTGATAAGGGCCTACCTCCGCAGTACATCCAGTCGTATTATCCGTCAAGGTAACCGTGTAATCGTAGGTACCAGCACTGAGGAGATTTCCCCGTTCTTCAGAAAATTCAATGATCTCCTGAAATGATCCGGTACTCCATCGTTGGGAGTAAAATCCTGTTTCTGTTATTTCTAAAAAGACATCTTCTCCTTCACAAACCTCGTGAGGTGAATTATTGTCGTAGGCTTGTGGTTGTCCATATTCATCATATTCAACAAATCGGATATTGCCTGCTGGTGCAGGAAGAATTTCAATTACAACATCAGCAGGAACATAGGTACAACCCTCATCGTTTGTAATCGTCACTTGGTACACACCTTCCGTTCCCACGGTAATACTGGCAGTCGTTGCTCCGGTAGACCATGCCCAACTACTACCACCAGTTGGTACAGTCAACGTGGTACTCTCGCCTTCGCAAAGTGGGGAGGGCTGGGATAACGTAATATCGCCATTAAGGGTATTTGGCTCTATCGTGATCGTACGACTAAAGCTATTCGTACAACTATAAATATTTGTGGCAAACAACGTAACCGTATAGTTACCAGATGTTTGATATTCATGAAAAGCATTTTCTAAAGTCGACGTATTGGCCTCTCCACTAGCTGGATCACCAAAATCCCAACTTACCGAAGTGATGGTTCCACTCAACGTATTTAAGTCAAATGCTAACGCAGTCGCTTCACACTGAACGGTTGGTACTGGGAAATCAAAATCTGGTAAGGGATGTACCGTAATCGTTTGCGTACGCATCGAGATACATCCTGATGGGTCAGTAATGGTTAATGTAACATCGTAATTTCCAATAGTAGAAAATACGTGTGTAGGATTTCTATCTATTGAGGTATTATTGGCGCCACTAGTCGGATCGCCAAAATTCCAGCTCCAGGAAGCAATCGAAGTAATCGGTAAAAAAGTAGACAAATCCGTAAACTGAGTTGTACCTCCGGGACAGGACAAGTCCGAATCAAAAGCTGCTGAGACCAATACCGTATCAATTTTCAATCGACCACAATACGTATTTTGTCCGGGATTAAACGGATCAGGGAATTGTGCGTAATGTCTTACTTGATAAAAACCTGCCTGATTAAAACGATGCGTAATATTTGTACCGCTTTGGAATGGTGAATTGTCATCAAAGTTCCACCTCAAGCTGCCGGGGATATGTCCTGTAGTCGTACTGGTATAACTGTGTTCATCACATACTGGAGCAGGAAAATCTTTTACAAAAGTTGGGAACATCGTACAGCCTGGTGTGGTTATACTATCTGGTGGAGTAACAGCACAAATATCTATTACCCTTAAAACATTTGAAAAATTCTGACATCCATTCGCATCCGTCACCCGCACTTGATAGTCTCCAAAATCAGTGGTACTAAATGTCGGTATATTCGTTCCCACTGGATTGTTATCAAAAAACCATTCATAATCGTAACCATCTTCCGTATCCACTGCATAGAGCGTAGGGAAAGGAGTACCCGGACAGAACCAGGTAGGCGTAGGCGAAGAGATTCGTACCAGTGGTGTTGGTAATGGGTCGATAAAAAAGGTCGTATCTTCCATGCACCCAAAATTATTAGTCACCACCAATTCGTAATAGCCAGGACCAAGATCAGGCGTAGCATCTGTAGAAACAGTGCCGCCATTCTCATTGATCCATTGGTAGGAAGCGAAAGTTGTTGAGGTAGAAATAGTCGTGGTTTCGTTTGCACAAAGACCAGCGGGATAAAGAACCGTAGGTTGTGGTTTTCCATGCACTTCTACGTTGATCGTTTCTGTTTGCCCACAGGTAGAAAGAGACAAATTAGCAGTACCCGCTTCATGCCAAAGTACACTAGGAGTCGCCGTATTTGTTTCTCCGATAAGGGTTCCGGCAGTAGCGGGGATAATACTCCATTGGTAATCTACATCTGGAAGTACCGTAGCGGAGTAAGTAGCGGTTTCATCTACACAAGCATCTGTCTGACCGCTTAGGACAACAGTTGGTGCAGGTGCAACAGCAACCACATAAGGATCAGAAATACATCCTGCACCGACTACACTCACCTGTCTTACGGAAAGATTGTAGGGAGGACTTGCGCCCCAGGTAACGGTGATATTTTCACCGCTGCGTGGTAATCCACTTATTCCATTATTGTCAATCGCCCAGCGGATCTGATGATTAGGTGCTGCGGTTACGGAATAGGTATACGTTTCTCCAGCACAGATTTCAGTTGCACCGATAATGTCAGTAAGTGCAGGTGCAGCTTCTAAGACGGTGATGATCAGAAAATATTCATCGGTACAGTAGGCATTGGGATCATTGGCCGTTACTCGTAACCGATAATTTCCAGGACCTGCTGACCAAGAGGCGGTGAAGCTTGTGGCTCCTGTAGTCGTTTGTATACTAGTGCCATCTGGGGCAAATACTTCCCAATTAGCGGAGACATTGGCGGAACCTCCCATTGCTTGATTGGCAGTAAAATCAGTCATCCCATTGGCGCAACCTTCAATATCTCCAGCAGCATAAAATTCACGTAAAATACTAACAGGGAGATTTGCTGAACCGCTACAACCTAGGTAACAGTTATCATAATCAACCGCTACAAACTGATTGGTTATTGGTACTGAGCCGGATATCCATTGTACAGAAATTTCATTGGTTCCCTGACCGGAAAGGATGGTTCCGCGATTAGCGACCGTCCAGATAAATTCAGTTCCGGTATAATCGGGAAGGCTATAGGTTGTGGTTGTTTCATTACAAACAGTTGCATCTCCTGCGATGGTAGCCGTAGGAGAAATAACTGGAATTTGTACAGTGGCTGGCATAGCACAATAATCACCTGAGCAACTGGCTACCGCCAATTCGATAGTACCAATTGGGCCATCATTCCATTCAATGGTAACAAAATTATCGGTGGATTGTCCGCCATTGGTAATCTGACCATTGCTGCTAATCGTCCAGTTAAAAACACCGCAATCATCACTGCTCGTATAAGTGACGATTTCTCCGGCACAAACGGTTCCGATACAATCGACGGATGGCGCCAAGGATGGTTCCACTTCTACAGTAGTCGTCGTCGTATCTGTACATCCAAATTCATTGGCGGCAATCAGTTTTACTTCGTAAGTTCCAGGGTTATCGTAAGTATATTGAATGTTTATATCGTCATAGCTAATACCGGTTCCTGTTTCCCAAAGAAAATTTACGGCATCTGTACTGGTGTTTTCAAAGAAAATGTTTTGTCCGGTACAGGCTTCTATTACATTATTAACAATAGGAGGAACGGAAGTAAAATCAGCAACTGGACCTTCCTGGATCTCCACGCATACCTCCTCAAAATAGCAGAAACTACTAGCCAAAATGGTACCACTCCCTGTATCTCCCCACAGGATAGTAATGAAGTTATTAGTTTGCGAAACAAGTTCTCCTCCTGTTACGAAGAACTCAAAATTTCCACTAGAAAAAATGTCGTAAGTAGCCAATTCATTGGCATAAGCTACTGCACATTGTCCCTGGTTAGCAGGTGCTTGTCCAGTGCAAACGGTATGAGGAAAAATTTCTATATAATCACCATTAAGAAAAACGGTCTGTGTTGCTTCCCAAAAGATTTGACCATCTAAACCAGCAGTAGCATATATCACAAAGTCACCAGCAGCAAAAAAATCACAATTAGTCGTAGGATTTTCGTCACCAAGAAAAATTGTATTTCCATTTCCACTTTCCAGATAAAAGTTAATATCAAAAAATTCAACTTCTTCTCCAACAACTTCCAGATGTACGCATTCACAACCGTCCTGATAAACGAACAGTTCAAATTGTTGGGCAGATAATAGAGTGCAGGAAAGACAGAAAAAGATAAGGGAATATATTGATTTCATAATAGCAAAATTTTGAGGCTCGTAAACAGTAGGGGTCAGTATGATAGGATGATTGGGAAAATAGACGTGTTTAATGAATAGACCCGATAAGATAGGAAAATGCTGCCTGAAGGAAGGATAATTTTTTATAAAAATTTATTCTAATTTTCCGATACCTTCTCTTATAATGATAAGTTCGCTTCCTGTGCAGTCTACGACGGTGGAGGGTTGATTTGATCCTGCACCACCATCAACAACTAATTCTACGAGCTTGGAGAAGTCATCATAAATTTCACTGGCATCTGTGAAGTATTCTAGAATTTCATCGTCATTTTTGAGGGAAATAGAAAGGATAGGTCGATTGAGTTGCTCGATGATAGAGATAGGAATATTATGGTCGGGAATACGGACACCGATGGTCTTTTTTCGGTTTTGAAAAATTTTGGGAACTTGCTTATTCGCATTTAAAATAAAAGTAAACGGGCCTGGCGTATTTCGTCTTAGCGTTTTAAAAACATCCTTGTCGAGCTGATTGCAATAGGAGGCCAATTGACTGATGTCTTTACAAATAAAGGTAAGGTTCGCTTTTTTAGGATCAAGATCACGGATACGACAAATTTTCTGTATCGCCTTTTGATTATCAATATCACAACCCAAGGCATATACTGTATCAGTAGGATAAATGATTACCCCCCCGGCTTCCAGGGTCTTAACAACCTGCTGAATTTTCCGAGGGGAAGGCGTTTCTGAATGGATTTCTAGTAGCATGTTTATCAATTGATAATAGAACAATAGAAGACTTTACGTCTAAAATTATCAACAAATATAAATTAATTCATCCCAAATTCATCCTCTTCATCCCACATTTTCGCGAGTATATCGCTAAATACCATCTTGGAATCGATAAACTCCTTTCCAATAACATTAAATTCACAAAGGCCATGTAATACCATTTCCATAAATGGATAAACCGTCTCTTTTTTAATCTCCTTGTTGGCTTCTACCATCTTTCGTAATCCGGCTACTTTATCCAGTATTTTTCGGTATTCTTTTTCTGGCGCGTCATTCAGTAAATCAACAGTATTGCCTCCTGAAAACCACGCACGGATCGTTCCGTAAGGATCTTTCTGCTGGCCTTTTTGCAATTGTTCTGGATTGGGGAAATATTTTAAAAATTCCTTTTTTACGGCTTCTCCAATCAACGAGAGTGCTACTTGATAAGGCCCTTCCTGTTCCCCTTCATATACGAGTTCCACTTTTCCAGTAATGGCAGGAATCACACCCCACATATCAGTAATCCGAGCAGTGGCTTCTTTTTCTTTATTGATAAGCATCCGCCGCTCTGCGGTTGAAATTAGATTCTCGTAAGCGGAAATACTCAGTCGTGCGGAAATACCACTTTTCTCATCAATATATTCACTTTCCCGCGCAGCGAAACTCATTTCCTCCAGCAGTATCCGAAATACTTCCGGCACCTTTACTGTCTTTTTTTGATCCTTTGCCAATCGGGCTTCCTGTTCTGTAATACGCAAAGCGATATCAATCGTTTTTGGATAATGCGTCAAAATCTGAGATTCTATTCGATCCTTTAGCGGCGTAATAATACTTCCTCGATTGGTATAATCTTCTGGATTGGCCGTAAATAAAAATTGTATCTCAAGGGGCAACCGCAGCTTGAAACCACGAATTTGCATATCTCCTTCCTGCAAAATATTAAATAGCGATACTTGAATACGCGCCTGTAAATCAGGTAATTCATTAATTACAAAAATACTCCGGTGCGCACGCGGAATCAATCCAAAGTGAATCACCCGCTCATCGGAATACGGCAATTTCAAACTCGCCGCCTTAATCGGATCAACATCTCCTACCAAATCCGCAATACTTACATCCGGTGTAGCCAATTTTTCCACATACCGCTCGTCGCGATGTACCCAGGCGACTGGCGTCTTATCACCATGTTCAGCGATCATGTCATGACCAAAACGAGAAATAGGATTCATCGGATCATCATTCAATTCACTTCCTTCAATAATCGGTATATACTCATCCAGTAATTGAACCAATAGCCGCGCTAGCCGAGTTTTGGCCTGTCCCCGAAGTCCCAACAGGAGTACGTTATGACGTGATAAAATCGCTCTTTCTAAATCGGGAATCACCGTATCCTCAAAACCTATAATACCAGAAAAAATTTCTTCCTTCTTTTGTAATTTAAGTATCAGATTATCCCGTAATTCGTCTTTTATCGTCTTAGGTTCGTAGCCGCTCTTTTTTAGCTGGCCAAGTGTTTTTATGTCTTTCATAGCTATTAGAACATTGAATGAGAAAAATTGTTTTTCAGTAGCTCAATCTATTTAATTAACATTCCTAACTACCCGCTTTAACCTTTATAATTTATATTTTTTTTCATATCTTTGTATTACTAATCTGGTGCAGCAAATCTGCCCAATCCTTCCAAATAGAATCAACGCTACTAGCTTTTTTCACCCCAAAAAAACTAATAAAATGATTGACAAAGTCAAGCAAACGATTCTCCAGGCCGGAGATTTACTCAAAGAACAAGCCGGTAGCTTCAGTGGCTCTGCCCTCGAAAGACTGGTAGAAATATTTGAAGATTGGGCTACGGTATTTCCTCGCCTTGAAACCTACGGCCTAACGATGATCAATTTTTCGCTTAGCGTAGGCCTTAGTCCGGGCATGATCGTTCTAATGACAGGCCTAACCGCTGATTTTGAGGAGGAACGAATCAAGGAGCTACTGGAAATTAATGCAGGTGACAAAACCATGCTTTCCGTCCTTCGTACCCTCCAAACCAGTGGCAACCTTTACCGACGTACCGGTATGCCCCCTTTCGACGACCTCCAACTGAAAATTGTTATCGGCCTTCCTCCAGAAATCAAAGTTACTTTTGGTCAAACGGAATTTAGTTAGCCCAATAGATTTTATACCAACCTATTCGAATAAATCCACTATCCATGAAACGTACTTTGTTTTTTTTCTTACTCACTGCCCTACTCTACCTTTTTCAGGGATGTCAGGCCAATGGTCAGCAACCCCAATCACTAACCACGTCCAACAACCCTGTTCCCCTTCACGAAGGGATGCTAGCTAGTACAACCGGACGCGGCGAAAGCCACCGATTAGTGGATGCACCCGATGCTGTAATAGAGATAGGTAAACCAATAAAAGGAGGTGCTCCATGGGATCCAGCATTTCAGGAGAATGGACTCAATCGTTCTTTCATCGGTGCATTCAATGATGGAAATGTTTTTCAGGATGCCTATTTATATTATCCGCTAGAAGTCGTTATTGATTTGGAACAACAAACTGCGCTTAACAAATTTTGTCTGACCGATCTTAATGGCGAAGGACTTTTTTCCTTGTCCTATTTGGATAAAGATAAAGCTTGGAAACGCATTATTAATAAAAAACTAAACCGCACTTTTGAATGGATTTGTTTTGAAGACTTAAAATGTAACTCTCGTTTTCTAAAACTCACCTTCGCCGATCCTGCGGCTAATGTAGGAGAGATTCGACTGTTTAGTAATCAAGCAATTCAACAAGTTACCGTCAAACCTCCTCCTACGCCTCCTGCCTACCCGACCTTTAAAACCTTAGTAGGCGTAAACATCAACACCGAAGATCCTATTTATCAAATGTCACTGTTTGAGTTTGTTCGTGAATACCATGACTGGCACTTAGAGATTGGTGACAACAATCCTTATGACTGTCAGCCCTACCGATGGAATCCTTCCAATGCCTATGCGGGTTGGTCTTTCGACAAATTATACGACGATATGACCGACGCAGGTGTCGTCATTGCCGCAGACTTAAAAGGCAATATTCCCGCGCTTCAAAAACATACCAATGAGGATAAACCCATCTCAAAAAATGGAGATCCACAAAACCCTCAATCCTATGCTGCGCATGCAGAATATCTGTATCAATTTGCCGCGCGATACGGCAGTAAACAACTGAATCCCAATAGCTTATCAGATAGAGTCGAGGAAGAAGCGCTATCAGGTTTAGATCAAGTAAAGTATATTGAAAACTGGAATGAACAGGATAAATTCTGGATCGGCCGTAGCAAATCTGATGCACAGCGAGCGAGCTATTTCCATCCATTTGAATATGCCGCTATGCTGAGCGCCGACTATGATGGCCACGAACAAACAGTTAAACTAAAAACGACACAAGCAGATTGTCAAAGAGATTTTCCGGTAGGCATCAAGCTGGCTGATCCCAACATAAAAGTGGTAATGAGTGGGATTACCGGATTGTATTTGGACTATGTAAAAGGTATTCATGCCTGGGCAAAAATCAATCGAAAAGATGGACGCTTTCCTGCTGACGTGATTAATTTTCATCACTATAGTAATAATTTTGGAGGACAGGCAGGCGGGCCAGGAAAGGATGCGTGCGGAATCTCTCCTGAGGCGGATAATTTATATGGTCGATTAAAAAAGCTAGTGGACTATCGCAATGCTTATTTACCGGAGCAGGAAATATGGTTGTCAGAATTTGGATATGATGTACATCCCAGATCGCCGCAACGGGTACCGCTGATCGGAAATTTTGATGCGGAGGAGGTGCAGGGGCAGTGGCTGGTACGTTCCTTTTTAGCCATTGCAGCAGCGGGGATTGACAAGGCGCAGTTGTTTACATTGACCGATCATTATCATGGTGATCCAGCACAGCGATTTTCTACGTGTGGTTTGTTAGAGTTGGCTAAAGAACAGAATCATAGCACACCATTTCCGGAGTTTCGGGCGCGGAAAGCTTACTACTATCTATATGCGATGAAACAGGCACTTCGCGATTTTCGTTTTCAAAATATTTTAAAAACCAGTGATCCGCGTATTAGTGTCTATGAATTTGAGCATCAGTCTATTGCTGGAAAAAAAGCGTATGCTGTATGGGCCAACACGAGTACCGATTATCGCCAAAATGACTTTTCAATTATGCTAGGTGCCAGTGTACAATCGGCCAGGCTGATAGAATTGGTGGGGCAGGATTTGGATGGTAAAAAGACAGATTTAAAACTAAACGATTATCAAATCATCATACCGGAAGTTTCGGAACGACCAGTCTTTGTAATTACGGATGATAAGACGCCTGATTTTTCGGGTTGCGCCTGGAATATTCGGGTCGATAAAACGATGATCAAAAAGGATGGAGATTTCCAGTATGGTGATCCTGCCCAGTTGATCGATGAGCCTACCCACGAAAAGACAGCGGCCCTCCGACAACCAATCTGCGGCAAAGGTGGTACCCCAATCAACTCCTGGATTCCACTGCCGGGAGAAGGCTGGCCCGGAGCGGAAGTAGCTGCTATTATTGATTTAAAAAAAGAACACCTGCTAAAAGGTATCTCCATTTTTGACGGCATCAGTCAGGGCTGGCTAAAAATAGAAATTGGGCAACCCGATAATTGGCAACTGCTAGATCGCTATCGCACTACGAAATATAATGAGTGGAAACATTGGTTGAATATGGATATTAAAACCAGATATTTGCGGATCACTTGTGAAGATCCAGGGGCGGTGATTAATGAAATCGTATTGTTGGGACAGTAGGGCAAATGGCAATTCGCCCCTACTTGCCATTCAGCAATTTCCGATGAATATCCATCACCTGCGGGATCAACATCTTTTCCCCATCGTTGTAAATAACAAAATCTGCACGACTTACTTTTTCCGCTTCCGGCAATTGCTTATCCATGCGAGCTTCGATGGCTTCGCGGGTAATCTCATCTCGTCCCATGACTCTTTCGATACGCAGTTCGTGGGGAGCAGTGACGACAATCATCTTATCCATGGTATGGTAACTACTTGTTTCATAAAATAAGGCTGCTTCTTTGATGGCGTACGGTCCGGTTTGCTTTTTAAACCAATTATCGCCATCTGTAAAAACGGCAGGGTGTACCACTTGATTGAGGGCTTTGAGTATAGTCGGATCGTTGAAAATGATATGTCCAATGTGCGAGCGATTGAGCTGACCATCTTTATGATACGCCTTTGAGCCAATGATTCGTTGAATTTCTTGTTTCAGTCCAAGGTCGTTGACCATCAGCCATTTGGCGCGGTCATCCGCATTATAAACAGGAATATTGAGATGCGCAAAAATCCGGCACACGGTTGTTTTCCCACTTCCAATTCCCCCTGTTATTCCAATTTTCAGCATGTTTTTTTTTATGACAATATAGGCATTTTGTGGGGCGGATGTAGGGGGCGAATTGCAATTCGCCCCCTACATTTCGACACCAAACCTAAAAATTATCGTAAATTTGAACAGAACCTATTTTTTGTACGATTATTTCCAAAATGGAAAAAAGGCTTTACATAAAACAAATCTTTATAATCTGCTCGTTATTAACGGCTTATGGCCTTAATGCGCAAGATCTTCATTTTTCTCAATTCTATTTTGCACCGCTCCAACTCAATCCTGCCCTAACAGGTGTTTTTTCTGAAGATTTACGCTTTACCGCTAATTATCGCCGACAATGGAAATCTGTTCCGGTAGATTACCTGACTTTTTCGGGGGTTATTGATGGAAAAATCAGTGCGTTACAATTTGAAAATGGGTTCTTTTCCGGAGGACTAATATTCAATTATGATGTAGCGGGCGATGGAAATTTGAGCTATACCCATTTTGGAGCAACGGGTAGTTATACCCAAAAAATGAGTGAGCAACAATTGCTGACCGTCGGCGTATTGCTGGGAACGGGACAGCGAAGGATTGATATGAGTCAGCTCACTTTTGGCAACCAATTTAATGGAGACTTGTTTATTCCTGCTGCGCCTACCCGCGAAAATCTCGATCAGCCTAGTATTTTCTATCTAGATTTTGGTGCTGGGATTAACTGGCATTTACAGGACGAAGACGAGCGATTTGGTGCCGATCTTGGGGTAGGTGTTTTTCATTTGAGTCAACCCAATGTTAGTTTTTATAGTCAAAACAAAACCTCCCTACCCCGTCGACTCTCGTTCTATGGAAATAGTCATTTTAAAATTTCCAGCAAAGTTCGACTAGAATTGGCTGCTTATTATCAACGACAAAATACTTATACAGAAGCAGTGGCAGCGTCCGGTATTCGCTATCAGATGACGGATACGCGCGGACGCGAACTAGCACTTCGACTAGGTGTAGGATATCGTTTTATCGGTGCCAGAGATGCACTTATTCCTAGTATTGCCGTTGCCTATAACGCTTGGATACTAGGCTTTAGCTATGACTTTAATCGGTCTGATTTTGAACTGGCGACCAATGGTCAGGGAGGCCCTGAGCTGGCCTTACAATATCTAATTACCAAAGTAAAACCATTGACCGCCTCTAAGGTTTGTCCTATCTTTTAAAGTAGATCACTACTAACTTTTCCCATGAAAAAACTGATTCTATTTTTTGCAATGCTACTATTGGCTTCGATGCTAACCGCACAAACAAAAGCAGCATTTATCCGCGCAGGCGATCAGGCACTGAAGAAGCATGACTTCTTTACCGCGATGAATCATTATAAGGAAGCATTGGAATTTCCGGGTACTAAAATCGCGATTAACTATCAATACGCAGAAGCAGCAAGACAATTTTTTGCGTATGATCTCGCCATTGACCAATATAAACAAGTACTCAGTAGTGAAAAAGCAGCGCAATATCCACTTGCTGCTTACTGGCTGGGGCATACCTATCAGCAAACAGGGGCGTATGAAAAGGCCATCACTTTGCTTACCAACTTTATATCAAACACTAAAAACGTTTTATTCAAAAACAAAGCAATCGCCGCTCAAGAAGCCTGTCAGTGGGCACTGGAAGTGATGGCGGTGCCACATCATATAGACATCACCCATTTGGATAAAAAAATAAATACGCCTTATTCTGAATTTGGGCCATTGCGACGAGGAGACACCTTGTATTATTCCTCTTATCGTTATAAACCAAGAACAGATAATAATGATCCGCCTCGCAAAATAACCAAAGTACTGACACAGCAAGGGACTGCAAAAGGACGGCCCCTGTCACGCAAATTTAATGAAACGGACAAGCTCACCGCGCATAGTAGTCTGACACCGGATGGTCGTCGTATTTACTACACCATTTGTGAATATGTAAAAGACCTGGATATTAGATGTGATATTTTTTATCGAGACCTGGATTCCCGTAAACGATGGGGAAAGGCCAAAAAACTACCTGCATCTGTCAACCAACCAGGTACCACCTCCACGCATCCTTCGATAGGAAAAGATCCGATTACGGGAAAGGAAGTATTGTATTTTGTGTCTAACCGGTCAGGAGGGAAAGGAGGGTTAGATGTTTATCAAGTAGAGATAAAGGGAGATCGTTTTGAGGCAGTGGAAAGTTTGACAACCATCAATACGCCGGAGGATGACATTACGCCTTTTTATTTTAGTAAATCAAATACATTATATTTTAGTTCTAAAGGATATCGGGGTTTAGGTGGATTTGATATTTATCAAGCGCAGGCTGGGACTAGCGGTTGGGAAATTCCTGCGCATACGGGTTATCCGTTGAATAGTAGTTATAATGATGTTTACTTTTCGCTCAATGCGGATTCCACTCAGGCGTATATTTCCTCGAACCGTCCGGGATCATTTTTTTTAGAAAAAGAAAACAAAGCCTGCTGTAATGATATTTACGAAGTAAAAATATTGCCCCCTCCGCCACCAACACCGAAGGAAGAAGTAGTCATTGATACAATTGTAACGATCCCTCCGGTAGCAGTTGTTCCTCCTACTCCACCGGTGGAAAAGCCGGAGCTACCCATCTCAATTGTTGATACCACCACTATCGTAACCATTCCTCCAACCGTTCCTACCCCGCCAGTTGTTATTCCTCCAGTTGTTGTGCAAAAACCACCTACGCCTGTGACACCGGAGGCAGCTGTTCCTACCCCTACCACAATTACGAAGTTAGAAAATTTGTTGCCGCTTCCTTTATATTTTCATAATGACGAGCCTAACCCACGTAGTTGGACGACAACCACGACCAAAAATTATACGACAACCTATGAACGATATAAGGGTTTAAGAAATATTTATCTACAAGAAGTCTCGCCTTCGGAACAATCAGCAGTCCACTTATTTTTTGAGGAAGGAGTAGAGCAAGGATATCAGCAATTGATCGTATTTACGGACGGACTATTGATATTATTAAAAAAAGGTAAGAAAATCCGTGTAAAACTAAGTGGGTATACCAGCCCTCGGGCACTGTCAGATTATAACCTGGCACTAGGCCAAAGGAGAACGAGTTCTGTTTTGAACTTTTTTAATCAGTATCAAAATGGAATTTTACAAAATTATCTTGCAAATGGTCAATTATTTTTTCAAGAAATTTCTTATGGCGAAAAAACAGCTCCATCTTCCATAAGCGATCAACTAACTGATCCAAAAAATTCCGTTTTTGCCCCTGCTGCTGCTCGGGAAAGAAGGGTAGAAATATGGCATATCATGGTCGAATAAGCAAATTGAACCATTAACTTACTACTAAGGGTTTTCCCTGATGTCAGCTTATTCTCCCTCCGTAATTCCCCCTATTCTTTAATTCACATAATTTTTTTATGTTATTTATTACCTACTTATCCAATAATGTGTTATCTTGCATTCATAAGTTAATATTCAAAACTATTTGACTATATTAGATAGACGAGATGAACAGTTTCTTTTCCCTATCCATTACTTAAAAAATAAACTTCAAGATTAACTTACTTTACCCAAACAAAAAATCTAAGACCACGTAGAACCTTTTCTCCGTCAGTCGTTTTGATTTTTGTATCTTTTCTGAAAAAAACGAATTGACTCTTCCCATAAACAGAGCATTATTGCTGGAATTGTAGCATTCTTGTACTTGATTGTGTGCAGTTTGGAATGACTATTGCTTGGTAGTTATTGTAACATATAATTTTATACTACATATCCTGCAATACCCCCACTACATTCTTTATAATCCCGTGGCTTAAACACTATTGTCTTTATCAATAGGCATGAATGCTTGTGTCCTTTAATCTAAAAAGATTCTACCAATGCCACTAAGAAATTACTACACAACAATCGCTTTTTTATTCTTCATTGGAATAATCAATGCTCAGGTAACAGTCGATTTCACTGTCAACGATACAACAAGTTGTGGATCGTTGCAAGCCGCCTTTACCGATCTATCCACTTCAACGGCTGGGAATATTACTAGTTGGGAATGGACAGAGGATCTTAATGCAACGCAACAAAATCCTAGTAGAATTTTTGGTACACCAGGTACCTACTCTATTTGCTTGACCGCAACAGATGCTGCGGGGAATACTGGGACGCTATGCAAAGACGACTATATCACTGTATTTGCCCAGCCTTTACCGGAATTTACAGCAGCAACCCCGCAGGGATGTGTACCGTTGGTCGTAGAATTTACGGATGCTTCACAGGCAACTGATGCCCCTATTACCGACTGGTTGTGGGGATTAGGTGGTTCTTGTGGTACCGTATCCAATACAACTTCCGAAGGGCCTTCCTGTGTATATGAAATTTCTGATAATTATGGTATCAACTTAACCGTCATTGACGCAAACGACTGCACTAATACAATTACAAAATCCGACTTTATCAGTGTTACGCCTGCTCCAGTAGCAGATGTCAGCGGTAGCAATCTGGTGGGCTGCGAAGCGCCACATACTGCTAATTTTATAAATGATAATCCTGACCCCGATGTCCTTGTAAGTTGGGATTTTGGCAATGGGAATACTTTTCAAGGAGACAATCCACCTGGTGTTACTTATAATGAGCCTGGTTTTTATACCGTCACCGCAATTGCCAGTAATATTAACTCCAATTGTGCAGACACACTCATACTGAATGATTATGTACAAATCGGCACCTACGCAGCATTTACCCCTTCGGTAGAAGGAGGCTGCGAAGACTTGACGATCAATTTTACGGACACTTCGCCAGAGACGGCAACGGAAGTTTCCTGGGATTTTGGCGATGGCAATACCTCTACCGCAGCTAACCCCACTCATACGTATGAAGTGCCTGGCTGTTATACAGTCAAACTTTCTCGTACTGCTCAGGGCT
>Ga0114957_1002860_pt1 | contig 15987 bp, 6 predicted proteins | sample BantaG_FD_87175 | JGI IMG/M metagenome (GOLD analysis project Ga0114957, IMG submission 87175) | Marine algal microbial communities from Bantry Bay, Ireland - BantryBay_4 metaG | ecosystem: Host-associated > Algae > Red algae > Unclassified | place: Bantry Bay, Ireland | collected 2014-11-21 | reverse complement strand
TAGGTGTAGAGGGACGGACGGATACAGACTAAGTATAAACGCAGGTTACGATTATAATGTAAAACGTGTCAATTGTATTTTAGAAAAGAAGTCGCTGATCGAATCTGAATATTTTGACAGCAATAAAGAGGAAGGTCATTTTCATAATAAATTTGCTTCTGCCAATTATAAATATCGGAAGTTTAATGTAAAAGAAGGAATACGAACGACCTTCTATCAAGAGCGAAATAAATGGGTCAATTCTCCGAGATTGAATGTACAATATGAAATACTGAGCGGTCTAAAGCTAAAAGCGGAGGCTGGTATTTTTCATCAATTCATCAGTCAACTGAGGGAATATGGTGCCAATGTATTGCCATTAAATAATCCACTATGGATCATTAATTCTACCGAAAACGAAACTTCCCAAAAAGCGCAAAAAGTAGCAACTGGATTTATCTTTCATAAGAATGGTTGGTTGCTTGATTTAGAAGCTTATTATAGTCAAAACAAAGGCCTGAGTACTTTGCCACCACTTTTTAATGAGCTCACACCAAATGGTTTTTCCAAAGGAAGTTCTACAATAAAGGGAATAGATATGCTCCTCAAAAAACGATGGGAACCTTTCAATGTTTGGTTGAATTATTCTTTGGGAAAGATTAACTATTTATTTCCAGATGTCGCAGAGGAATCTTTTGCAGCTCCTAATGACATCAGACATAATGCTAGCTTGATGGGAAGTTATCAATTTCGAAAGTTACACTTTTCCCTAACTGGCAAATATCATTCAGGACTTCCATATTCAAAGCCAAATGGACTCATTGGTTTTTATGATGAAGAGGATGAGGCGACTACTTATGAGGTCGATTATGGGAAAATTAATAATGAAAGATTGCGCCAATATTTCCGCTTGGACTTTGGAGTTAATTATCGGCCTACCTTCAAAAAGTATAGTAATCTAAAAGCTGAATTTTCTCTTTCGATTATCAATATACTTAACAGAGAAAATGTATTAGATAGAGGGTATTATACGGATCTTGAAGTAGAAGCGGAGATTCCTCCCTTGGTTTTTGTTAATAGGTTTTTGTTGAATCGGACGCCTTTGTTGTTGGTTCGGTTTTATTGGTAGATAGCAATTGGGTTGATTTCTTGGTCATAGCCAAGCCAATACACAGGCTGCCATGTTATAGCCTCTTTTAATAATTACTAAAAAGCTGCTTCAACAAAAATTGATGAAGCAGCTCATAGTTATAAAATTGTTTCCATTAAATTCAAGTAATGCTTACCATCGCTTATCGGGTTAGCAAGAGTTTACTTGTAGCATGTTGATTTTCAGTAGTTAACCGAACTACGTAAATTCCACTTGGAAGATGAGCAGCATTGAATTCTATTTGATGAACACCTTGTTCCTTCAATGTGTTTGATTCCAATACACTCACTCTTTGACCGGTATAATCATAAATCGAAATATTCACCAATCCTTGTTCTGGTAATTCGTAACTAATAGTTGTCTCTTCTTTAAATGGATTTGGAGAAGCATTTAGCAAAATATTTTCTTGCTGTAATGAATTTTCTTCATCATTATGAAAAGAATCTGATTCTTTTGCTCTATCATTAGCCATCGCATCATTTCCACTTGAAGGTGAAATCATTGGGCTAGTTGGACTACATGGGGCTATGTAAGCATGAAAGTCACAGCCGCTTTTGGCATGAAAGCCAGGCTTTAATCTGACAAAATTACCTGCCGTATAGGTGACATCAGCATTTGGTTGAATGATGTTATTTGTCTTTCCTTCAATCCAGTTTTCTGCAACATAGTCTATATTACCTGAAATAGGATTGGGAATCTGAATATTGTTAGGACAGTTACTACCAATTAGATTGCATATATTGTCATACCCGCAATGTCCGCAATTGTCAGGGCAAGTTGAACAACAGTTATTATATTGGCCATTAGGTTGATTGTTGATTACATCACTTACAGAACCATATGAATTACTACCATCGTTGAAACAGATAAAACCACTTGCGAAAGATGGAATATTGTAAGAATCTACTGAGCTACCTCCATAAGTAGTTGTATTATTACAAGCATTTATATTACCTTGATTATTGCAAACACTTAAACTGTTACAGCTAGTTTGATTACCTCCATAGAAACTATTAATGTTTAAATTAGCATTAGTAATATTTCCATTGAGGCATTGATTAGAGCTCTCCATCCTAACTAAAGAAGCGCTGCTGTTATTGGCATAAATCTTATCAATCGTTATATTAATTGTACTAGAACCAGAAGTTGATCCTCCGTGTATGATTGGATAATATTGCCATCTTCCCTGGTCTCCGTTGGGAAATGAATTTGGAGTGCCATAAATATAAATGTTTGTTGCATTCATGGTTGCACCGTCCGTATAATCGCCATATCCTAATTCGAAAGGAACAGAATTACCGATCATATTAAAAGTACAATTCTCAACGATCAATCCTGATTTATACACTTTAATATTATCATCCCCACATTCGAAGTAGCAGTTTTTTAATTTTGAATCAGGGCTAAGATCTACACCATCACTATTATTAGAATGTCCTCCTCGTTTGTCAACGAAATTACAATTAGTAACATCTAGTTTTCCAGAATTTTGATAACTGGATCCAGACACACAATATACTCTCGGGTTTAAAAAGGTTAAATTTTTCACTTCTGAATCCGCCGACCCAGCCACTTTATTTACTGCGCTTAGCCAATACCCATCATTTGGCAGCGGAGTGCCAATTGTACATCCCCACCCCGCTTCATTCCAATCTCTAATTTGAGTACCATAAATAATAGAGGTATTTCTGTTTTCTCCTCTAATATCCAAACCATGCTCATAATGAAAAGCTGCATTGACAATTGCATTTGCTTTTATGACAATTTCATTCACATTGGTGGGAACGACCCAAATAAAATATTCATAATCCAGTCGATTAGTCCCCGATGGAAGAGTGTTGTCAATAACCGGTCGATAGGGATAGTAATTATATTGACTGGGCGGGAAATTCAAATATCCACTTGATTGAATAGTAAGTACACCCGTTTGATTATTAAAACTAGATTGACCACTATATTTATCAATAAAATCTTGTACAGATTGCGCATGGGCCAAGTTTAAAACGAACAATCCGATTAATACGAAATATATCTTTTTCATTTTCTTAAATTTTAATTGGTTACTAAATAAAAGAAAACTATTGCTTCATTTGAGCTTGAATGTCAGCAATCACTTTCGCTAATGCTTTATTTTGTGCTTCTAATGTTTTCACTTTTTCATTCAGTTCAATACTATGCAATACTAACTCTTCAATTTTCTGTTGCTGACGTAAAGTAACATCGCCCATTTGTATTTGTCCATCCATTTCAGCTTCAGATTCAAAACCGATTAAATGTCCTTTTGATTCAATGTGTGCTTTTTCTTCTTCTAGGGAGGGCAAATTATAATCCTCTTCAAATACATAATCGCACCAAGTGTTTGCTTGAACAATGATTTCATTAGCCGTTAAGGTACCACATACATTTACACCTCCTCCATTTTTGATGGTCATATTATGATTCACTGTATTTATGGTAGATCCGGCAGCACCTGCTGGCGAGCTTCGAAAAATAATATCTCCAGTATCATTGAATGTTATTTCTGCTCCTTCATCATTTACGATTCTTTTTATTCCACTATCCCAGTACATATTTTTACTAATGCCACCCCATGCCCCATTTGTATTAGGCGAGGTTATTACAAGTTGTTGACCTAACTGTAGTAATCCTTTGGGCGCAGAAGTGCCGATGCCTACCTTGCCTCCTCCTTTAGCTATTATAGCATCTCCTCCTTCATGTTGAATATATAGTTTTGATGCATTTCCATTATTCCTAGCTTGTATTTCATTATTATCTATTACTATGTTTTCTTGGCCGGTAGCTCCTAATATCAAATGACCGCCACTTGCTAGATTTGCATCAACTCCTCCATATATATGTAGCTTAGCTTGTGGAGTTGAAGTTCCTATTCCTACCTTGCCTCCTCCTTTAGCTATTATAGCATCTCCTCCTTCATGTTGAATATATAATTTTGATGCATTTCCATTATTCCTAGCTTGTATTTCATTATTATCTATTGCTATGTTGTCATGGCTGGTAGCTCCTAATATCAAATTACCGCCACTTGCTAGGCTTACATCAGTTCCTCCAAATATATGTAGTTTAGCTTGTGGAGTTGAAGTACCGATGCCTACGTTGCCATCATTCTTAATGCGCATCTTTTCATCATCGTTAATTCTGAAAGCTGTATAATTATCTTTTGCAGCTAAATATGACCAATTACCGTCTCCATCTAATAGACCAAAGTAAGCACCATTCCCACCTCCATAAACATACCCATATCTAGTTCCTTCTTTATCATAAAAAGACTGATGAGTTACCGTACTATGATTGCTAAAATATCTTAAAGCAGCATCATTGTCTCCATAAAGTCGTTGTGTACTTCCAAAATAGAAGTTTCTATCCATAGATCGGATGTAACCCTTGGTTTGAAAATGACCTACATTGTTAAGCGCAGTAACTGGAGTTTGGCCAGTGATCCCCCAAGTCCATCCTCTACCTGCTGTCGCGTTCATATTCGTTTTGATACTATAATCAGTAACCGGCCCATAATGATATTCGTTGGTATTCCCCATATGAATCTTATATGAATTACTTGACCAAAACCTTAGTCCGTTACCAGTAGCAGCATTCACATTGTAAAAACTTGCCGTTTCTGTCTGTGCAATTGCAAAATTGGAATAGGACAAAAAGAATAAAAAAACGAAACCAGAAAACAAGAATTGAAATAAAATTTGCTTTTTCATAATTAAAAAATTTAAAGGTTAAAAAATAAAATTTAAACATAGTTCGCCTAGGGCAATGTTGTGCACATTGCATCTATGGCTTTGTTTTTAAAGAGTAAAATCTTTACTTATTTCTTTACACAAGATGGGGACATATTAAAAAAAAAGCAAAAACAATTTTCTTAATTCCTAGAGCTAGTTTTAACATGTTTGTATTGTTATAAATAGAATGTTTGTTTTTACTTAAACAAAGTATTACTATATTTTTTTACTTAATTTCTAAATCATTTTGGATGCAAATCCTAACTTAATTACAATAGAAAAATAAAAGCCTTACAAAAAGAGAAAGGCTGCTCCATATTTATGAAGCAGCTCATTAGGTAGATTAAATAACTGGTGTTAAATAAACATGTACTTAGTTCCTTTTAATAATTACTATAATGCTAAATAGTAAAAGGAGTAGGGTATTGTTTCTAACCATAAAGCAGTGAAAGGACCTGTTCAAAAACCTTCAAAAGGAATACAGACTTGCTGATAAGTCGAGTTGAGTTGGCTATTGCTTAAGTAAGTTTGCGCGTGTTGCATTTGTAAGGCGAGGAGCGAACCTTTGCAAGATCTTGTAAAACCACTTCCTGTTTCGATTTAAAGAACCTACAACCAATGTCAAATAATTGGCTATAGGTTCTCTTTATCAAATCTATTCTTGCTTTACGACCTTGCGTACAACTGATACCTCGCTATTCGTGAAGGCAATAAAATACATACCAGAAGCGAACGACTCCATATCTATAGTGGATTGGTAATGGTGAAGTTCTGTGGTGAATAAAGCACGTCCTTTGACATCAAATATTTCTAATTGAAGTGGCAATTCTACTTGATCAGAAATATCGATTTGGAGTACATTTGTAACAGGATTTGGAAATAAATTCAATGAAAATGCTTCATGAGAGTCATTTGTAGAAACAGTAGTAACATGAATTTCAAAACATGCTGAAGTATCTATACAGCCGCCATAACTTATCTCGACAGCATAATTGCCAGATTGATTGGCGACGAAAGTCGCGAGGTTCGCTCCTGTAATTGGTGAAAAACTATTATCACAATCTAACCATTGAAAACTCAGACCTGTTGCGATTACCGTAATGGTATCTCCGTTGATGACAAACGTAGTGTCAAAAGGGATCATTTGCCCTGCACATGGGACACATACACTTCCATCACAATCAAGCGTAGTTTGTACATCATTAATCGTGCAGGGATCGCCATCATCGCAAGTTGTAACAGAGGTAGTCCCATCGTCACAATCTATCGGTGAACCTGCGCAAGGTTGGCAAACAGAGCCATCAGCGAGTAAAATAATTTCGAAGTCGTTGATGGTACATGGATCATTGTCATCACAAGGCACTGAAGATTCACAAATGTTATCGGTGTCGCAAGGAGCCTGAACTCCTGCACAAGGAATACAAACTGTACCATCACTGTCCAATATTGTTTCAACATCACCAATGGTGCAAGGATTACCGTCATCGCAAGGCACAACAGAGGTACTGCCAGTGGAGCAATCAACTGGTATTCCCATACAAGTTATACAGATTGATCCATCACAATCAAGAATGGTTTGCATGTCATTATAAGTATAGGAGTCGCCGTCATCGCAAGGGACAATAGAAGTAGAACCGTTTGGACAGTTCGTAGGCGCTCCTTCGCAAGGGATACAAACAGCTCCGTCACAATCAAGTATGGTTTGTATATCATTAACTGTGCAGGGGTCGCCATCATCGCAAGTTGTAACAGAAGTAGGACCATTGCTGCAACCTATTGGAGTACCTGCGCATGGTTGACAAACAGAGCCATCACCAAGTAAAATAATTTCGAAGTCGTTGATAGTACATGGATCATTATCATTACAAGGCATTGAAGATTCACAAATGTTATCGGTGCTACAAGGAGCCTGAACTCCCGCACAAGGAACACAAACCGTCCCATCATTATCCAATATCGTTTCAACATCATTAATGGTGCAAAGGTTATCATCATCGCAAGACACAACAGAGGTGCTGCCACTGGAGCAATCAAGTGGTATACAATTTTCATTTGTTGGATCACTCATCCAGACCAATGAAAGTATTAAAGAACCCATATTTTCGGAAACGGTAAATTCGTTCATTCCAAAAATACGTTGCTGATCAAAATGCCTTCTCAGTGTAGGGTAAATTGCTTCCTGAGCAACAGGATCCCAAAATGCGGGGTAGGTTATAAACTGATTTGTAGCAAAAAGCATATTCCAGCCAGGGGAGTGAAAAACCCCATAAAGCGGAATGCCCGGGATCGGTGCAGCTATACCATCTAATTGAGATGGGTAATGAATCGGGTTGCTTACCGGGTGATCTCCAACACCCGTAATATAGGAACGACTTAGCGGGTTGTTGCCAAACTGAGGATCGAGGTTGATGGTTGCCCAATACAAATAATTTTCGTCATCGGTCGCTTTCCAGGCTCTTAGCAGCTTAGTAGAAAAATCTGTAGATTGACTATAAGATCCCCAGCCAATCCAATCCGGAACATCCGATCGATATTCACTCCGATAAAAATTTTGGCTACTTCGATCTACCATTACATTGGCATCAGCAGTCCAATGTGTAATAATCTGTGCTCTAATATTATCATCTGTTGGAAAGTCGGTGATGTTGAGATAACAAAAATTAGCTCGTTTTTGAGAATGAATACTTCGGCTCCAGCCATAGGAAGGATCGTTCATGGCCCAAAAATTAGCAAAGGCATCTGCATAAGTGCTTGTTCCAGTAGTTCGATACAATTCTGCAGCAGCCCAGGCTCTTTCGTCCCAATCTCCTTCACCATCACCCGCCTGTCCGCAAGACAAATCTGAATCCAAAGATTCATCCTTATAACCGTCTGATGGTGTTGCAGTAGTATGTTGTTGTAAAAACTGCCAGGCAGCAGTTGCTTTTTCCAAACAGAGGTTACTATAAGCAGGCAAATCGTTTTCAAAATGACGGGCTGCCCTGGCCATGATCGCTGCATATTGAGCGGTGATATGCGTGGTTTTTGCGGATAGATAATAGGTGGCATCATCCTCATGGGCTAATTTTTGGGGGTAATAGGTTGTAGCAACTTTGAAGTGAACGCCTCCATCATCAGATTGCATTTTCATCATAAAGTCAAGTCCCCATTTTACTTCATCTAAAATATCAGGTATACCATTTCCGGAAGTAGGTAATCCCCAGTCGTCCAGGCATTTCTCTGGAAACAATTCATGCGCCAGCAATAGATCATAAATGACTACAACCTGATTGTCGAGCGGGCGGCTATAATCTCCGGCATCATGCCAACCACCAATGACTTCTTTTGGAGCACCGATGGTTTCGCCATTATAAGTCGCTGTGTTTGCTACCGAAGAATGAATATGGGCATCATTTTGATGGCAGGCTGGACGCGCATAATCTCCGGCAAAATCGGCTGGCATTTCAATGCCGCACCTTTGTAAATAAAGCCCCTTGACAGCGATACGCAAAACATCGTTATAAACGCCCGTACAGATTTCAAAATTAGGACTTTTCCCGATGCCGGGTACATAGATGTAATATTCACCAGCCTGATTGAAGGCACTAAAATCTGCGTCATACAGTTTTTCACCACTCATCGAAGTGTCAAAACCACGAAAGTTTAAGGGACCACTATATGCCTCCATCTGCGTATTCGCATCAATGATTTTAAAAGTGGAAGGAGCAATGTCCATCATCCCTGCGGTACCTAAATAATTACCGACATAAGCGAACTTCGGACTTTCCGGCCGATAACCTATCTGATTGACTTTTACAGAACCATTGTCAATCAGATCCGAATACTCGAAGGTCAAACTTTGATCTTCGCTTTGATTTCCAGCAGGGTCTAGCATATTTTCCATGGTGAGGGTATAGGCCGTATTGTTTTGTAATGGAGCATCAAAAACCAGATAAGCCATAAATTCAGCTTTGGCTAAGTTTAGCCATAAAATATCATTTTCTACTCCATCATACATGTAATGAAACCCTGCTTTTGATGGAGCAACAGGCGTTGCATAATTCGGATCGCTTGTACTGCTTAAGGTATAGTTACCAAGCGTTTTTACACTCAGGCTATCATACCTATCGGTAAAATTGATTTTTATTGTTTGATTCGAAAGTGTTGATACTTCACTCATGGCTGTGGGAAGCGTATCTTTTAAAAAGATGTCATCTACATAAATTTTAAAATTATCAGGTGGATTGTCCACATAAAAATCAACTGATTCTAACCATAAAGCAGTGAAAGGACCTGTTGCAAAATCTTCCAAAGGAATACAGACTTGCTGATAAGTCGTGCTGAGTTGACCATTACTTAAGTAAGAGGTGGCGTCAATAATTTCGCTGCAGGTATTTCCCGGAGAATGCCAGGCATATAGGCTGAGCGCTAATGGGAATCCGACTTCATTGGCTTTAATTTGAAAACAAAGTTGTTGCGTATACGCAATCGATTCTCTGTATTCGGACCAACAATTATTGTTTAATTGCAGAGTCGGACTCTTCCAGGGAGTAAAACTCCCTTCCAAACACCACTGGCCATCATAGGCATCGGTGTTGTTGTAAATCATATAATCGTTTAGTCCGCAGTCTTGACTATTCGGATCTTCTCCGTCCCATATGGGGATGTGTTGAGCACTTAAAGTAAAAGAAAAGATAAGAAAAAGACAGCAATAAAATAGGGTGGAAATTGATTGATTTGTCATTGTGTATTAGTTTTAATTAAGTTAAGGTAATTTAATTTTAAACATATTTCGCCTAGGCGAATGTGGTGCACATTACACAGTTGGCATTGTTTTTTAAAGGATAAAATGCTTACTTATTTCTTTGTACAAGATGGGAACATATTAAAATAAAAACAAAAACAATTTTCTTCATTTCTAGAGTTAATTTTAACATGTTTACATTGTTACATATGGGTCGCTCAATTTTACTTAAACAAAGTATTACTATATTTTCCTATTCAACTTCTAACTTCATTTAGGATGCATATCCGAACTTAATTATAATAGAAAAACAAAATACTTACAAAAAGAGAAAGACTGCTCCATATTTATGAAGCAGCCCATTAGGTAGACTAAATAACTGGCGTTAAATAACCATGCACTTAGTTCCTTTTAATAACTATTTTTTGGTTCCATTTAGAATTCCCATTTGTAACCTCTAACAAATAAATGCCATCAGGGACAGGAGATATAGACACAGGAATAAGCTGTTTCTGTGAGTTTGGAATGATCGATCTTTGCTCGTCATATACAATTTGTCCCATCAAATTATATAACCTAATACTAATTTCGTCCTCCTTAAGTAAGCTCAATTTCAGTGAGAAACTTCCATTACTAGGATTAGGATAAACGTATAATTGAGATTTTAGCTCTTCATCGTTCTCGAAAACGGAAGTAGTAAATTGTAGATTGAAGTGGACAATACTATCGCAACCATTTACATCAATATGTTCACAAATTATGGTCGCATCCGATACATAAATATTCCCACAAATTTCGATTTCCGAATTGTCAGTGGTGATGACTATATACGTAGTGTCGGGAGTTGAAACGGTAATGCTATTTGTTATTTCAAATTCTATACTTCCCAATTCTCCTGTAGAGATAAAAGTCGTATCATTCTGATAAATAGTATCATTGCATAAATGCATATGAATGGTATCTAAATAAAATGGCTTTTCCTCTATTGTATGCATGGTCGTATTGGTAATGACTGGATCATTAAAGTCAAAATAAATACCTGCCGTATTTTCTATTATTATTCCTAAAGGATTATCATCTATTTGAGCAAGTTTAAATTTCACAAAGCCATGTGAAGCCACCTCATTTGTATTACTATCTGGTAACATGATATTTTCAAAAGTTATTTCAAGGATATTTGTATCATTAATTTTCCAGCTATAAGGATGGCTGCTAACACCCATTCTTATACTTGACAAATCTAAAAATTCGTTTGCTAATGTATCCCCAATTACTATGTTGAATGCGGTATCCGTTCCAGTATTTTGAAAACGGATATGATATTCCAATTCCGTTTCCGGAAAAATAATATGGTCTTCGCCAATACCTTTTGGAAATCCTCTTTTATCATTAGGATCCCAGGAACCTACATTTTCCTGGCAATCTATTGAGACAAACGGATTTGCATCATCATCTTCATAAACATTTACAAAACCCAAGCTTATCGTATCACTATTAGTAGCACATCTTTCAATGGTAATACTTGGCATTCCATTAGCGGGATGATTGGCTGCTTGTTCAGCTTCTAGCCTGTATGTAAGGCCTGTCGATGCTATATTTATATTTTTAATACCGCTAGAATCCAATTGAAAGGTGTCAACCATTAAAATAATATTATCTTCTATGATAATGTAATTAAGCGACTTGGCCATGTCCGAACCATCATTTTGTATTTTAAAATTCATACTATTTCCCAAACATTCCCCATCTACAATAATAGTTGAACCATCCCATAATGTATCTTGTGGTATACAAATGGAGTCAGGATATGCATGTGCTTCAACGCAATGCGTCTCACCTAAAATTGTACTATCACAATCTAAAAAAACTTCTACTTGAAATGTTCCACAATCTCCGATGGCAACATCACCAATATCGAAGGTAAATAATTGGCCTGCTTGATTTGACCAGGGCAGTGTACTTGAATTGATCGTTAAAGATTCATCAAAATAAATTTCAATGTAACTATCTTCAGAAACGATGGTTCCTTCATTGCAATACGACACATAATATGTATTATCAAAGCAACGCCGTAAAAATGGTGTTGATATATCGACCTTTAAGATGGAGCATTCGTGAAAGGCCTTGGCAGGAATATCCAGTAACAGCGAGTCGACCGATCCATCAACTGTCACCACTGAATCCTGACTAAGCTCACAAATCTCCCAATAATTATTGGGTAGGGCAACGTGAATGTTATAGGAACCGATATCTACATATATTTCATAATTGCCTAAAGAATCACTTACACCATAATAAGTATGAGAACTATCACTTGCAGTAATGAGCCATTGTTCTAAACCATTCGCAGATTCATAATATTCACAATCCTCCACTTCATCAAAAAATATTTTTCCGGTTATTAAATTATAGGTATTTATAGTAGAACAATTACAATCTGCTTGAATGAATTCGCCTGTTGTTGTCGGATCACCATCATCACAAGGTAGTCCAAATTGTGAAGTGGGATCATCGCAATAATTAGCAAACGCTATAGCCGAACCTCCTTGTGGTAGGCCTGGGTTATTTGATAATGATAAGTCTAAATTTTGAATAATGTCACAAAGATTTGAAGAAGAAGAATAACAACCACTTAATTGATTATTATTCAAATGTAATTTAGTAAGATTTGGTAAATCAAAATTGGGGAGTTCACCTTCTAATTCATTATTATTCAAAACTAATTGCTCTAAAAAAGGAAAATTAAGAACTGGAATTTCTCCACTTAAATTATTATTATCTAAAAATAAATCGATACTTTTTGGTAAAGTAAAATAGGGTATTTCGCCTTCTAATCCATTTTGGCTCAAAACTAAAGTAGTGAGCTCTGGTAAATTAAAATTAGGTATTGAGCCCGTTAATCCATTATCGAATAAATACAAATCAGTAAGCTTCGGCAAGTCAAAATTTGGAATCTCTCCACTTAAATTATTTAAGCCCAAGCTTAATTCGATAAGCTCTGGAAAATTGAAATTTGGAATATCTCCACTTAAATTATTATCCTTCAAAATTAATTTGATGAGGCTGTCCAACTCAAAATTTGGGATTTCGCCTTCTAATCCATTTTCGTTTAAAAATAAATGGGTCAATTCTGGAAAACTAAAATCAGGTATAGCCCCACTTAGACTATTCCCTCCCAATGATAAAACTTTTAGCATAGGTAAATCTAAATCGGGAATTTCGCCACTTAGTTGATTATCCTCAAGAATTAAATATTCCAGTTTCGGAAAACATAGTTCAGGGAGGGTTCCCGATAAACTCTTACTAACTAACTCTATTTTGATTACCTCACCATCCCCATTCACCTCAACTCCTGACCAAGTAGAAATAGGTGTATTTAAGTCCCATAATGGAGGCGTCCATGCTGCTCCATTCGTTGCATTATAAAGTGCAACTAATTGAAGTGAGTCTTCTGTTGTAGTAATATTATTTGAATTGTTGGCTTGAGATATGTTGGAAAACGTCAAACACATCAAGCAAAAAAGCAGCTTTAAGCAATAAGGGTAGTTCTTCATGACTTAGGTTGTTATAGGTGAAAAATGTTCACGATCTTACAAAATACATACAATAAATAATTGTATGCCCATATAGAATTTTCTAATGTTGCTTTGAGAAGGTAGGTCTACTAATTTAAAAATTTTCTGAATTGAGTTAAGAATACTCAAAACAGTCGTGCTAGAAGCATTTACAGGAATAGGGTTTATTCCACAATATAACGGTTATTTTTTTAGTCTACCTTCAATAAGATTGTTTCTAAACAATATGACTTCATATGGGGATATTTTTCCCTATATTAATATCTTATTTAAGAACAAGTCCATTTATCAAAAAAGCAATAAAAATCATTTTCATTTTCTGCTAATTTGAATTTATAGGTGCAATATAATGTCAAATGAAAAAAATGGAAAAAACAATTTTAATCTAGTCTAGACTAAAAATTCCATTAAAACATCATTTTTCTACATGAAAAATGAAATTTCCTAGAAGAAGTTATTACATTTTAGTTTAATTTTATTTCTTTATAAAATGAAAAAAAGTAAGCTTTTAAATATTATTCCTACCCTCAAGAAATGGGAAATACGCAAATTATATCAATTTTTAGAATCGCCCTATTTTAATCAAAGAAAAGATGTAATACGGCTTCTAGATTTTTTACTAGGTGAAGCGGATAAAAAAAATCCCAATTTTAATCAGGCGTCTGCTTTCGCTTTTGTATATCCAGATAAAGCTTTTAGCGAAAGTAAATATTATCTGATATCCAGTTATCTATTCAAATTAATTGAAGAATTTTTGGCCATTCGTGATATTAAATCAGATGAAACCACCTTGAGCATACATCTTATCAAGGCCTACCGGAAGCGAAATATGGCAGAAAATTTTGGCGTAACTTTTAAAAAGCTCAAAATCTCTCAGGAAAAACAAAACCTTCGGGACAGCAAATATCTACGACGCTCTTATGATTTTGAATTAGAATATTATGATTTTGTAGGTAGTCGATCACGTGCAAAAGAAAATAATATTGAAACTGTTAGCAATCTTTTTGATGCTTATTATATCGCGGAAAAGCTGAAACAATACTGTATGCAATGGACGCATCAAACTGTTTTCAAAAAGGAATATAGTTTAGGATTAAAAAAAGAGATCTTACAGTTTTTGGCAAATAATAATGAGCTATTCGAATATTCAGCTATTACGATTTATTATCATTGTTATATGGCTATTTCCACTGGTGAAGATATTTATTTTGAGCAACTACTCGCTTTAATAAATAAACATGGTAAGGAGTTTAGCCCAGAAGAAATGCGAGCCATTTATTTTATTGCTATCAATTTTTGTATCCGACAATTAAATGATGGTGATAATCATCATGAACAAAAAATGTTTGAATTGTATAAAGATGGTATTGAAAATGGATATTTATTAATCAATGGAGAAATATCCTCTTTTACCTTTAAAAATACAGTTTCTATAGGTATCAATGCTAATCAGTTTGATTGGGTAGAAATTTTCATCCGCGAAAGCACGGATAAGTTAGCAAAAAATATCCGTAAAAATACAGCCAATTATTCCTTAGCTTATTTGCGATACAAACAAAAAAATTATAAAGAATCGATGAAATTACTAGCTTCTTTTGATGCTAGTGACATTTTTATAAGTCTTGACGCAAAATTATTATTACTAAGAATTTATTATGAATTAGAGGAATACGATACGCTTACTTCTCTACTTGATAGTATGAGAGTTTATTTGAATCGTAAAGAAGTTTTAGGTTATCATAAGGACTTGTATAAAAATATTATTACGGTTACTTTCAAACTATTAGCTCTACAAGATTATGACAAAGCAAGTAAAGAAACATTGCGAAAACAAATTCTTGAAATTAAAACGATTAACACCCGCGAATGGTTTTTAGAACAGTTGGAAAAACGGTAATTTTGTTCGAATCCGCCACTATGGTATTTTGGCGAATAGAAACAAGAAAGAAAAACTAAAGGCTATACGATTGGATTTAAAAGTGGAAGCACCAAAACCAATGTTGAGTAATGCAGGCAGGCCGTTAGGAGAATTAGAGCAGGTTTGCTGGTGTAGTTGTTGTGCTCGGGTTACGATACATTTGATATTGGACATCCACCCACTACACCCCATCCCTCACCACCACCGCCTCAATCACCTCACGATCCACATGATGAGGCAGCCAGTTCACCGCATCAGGGGTTACTTTTTCAGTAGCTGTTTTTCGCAATACCCAAATCTGCATACTGTTTGGTGAGCCAACTTTCTAGATATTTTAGTATAGGTATGGATTTTTGTTGTCGGAGTTGGAAGCGTTGTTGGTAAGAGCATTGTTCATCGCGTGCTTGTCGTTCTATTTCATAAAGCGTTTGTACTCGTTCTAAAAAGTAATTAGACGCTTGCAACACTCCTTTGTCTACATTTTTCTTGTCGGCCATGCGTGGGCGAATGATTCGCTTCACATGCAAGGAGGGTTCTACAAAAGCTAAAATTTCGGTAACGTCCTGGCCGATTTGTACTAGGCCATCCAGTTCGCCCTCTGGATAAATGATTTGTTCTTCTCGTTTAAGATGTGCAGGGAATTCGTTGCGCTGAACTTTCTTCTTGCCAGAAGTCTTTTTTACTTTTTTAACAACAACTGTCTCACTAACTACTTCAGTTGTAGAATCCGACAACTCCTGTTCAAACATAACGGATTGGTTCGGATCTGCCGGGGGCTAACGCATCACGATATTCCTAATACGTTTTCGAAGTATTTTTCAGTCATAGCGCACTTTCTCATTTTACGATTCATGCTAACTTTCGGGTCATTGTAATTCTTCAAATGATTAAATGCT
>Ga0114957_1002859_pt1 | contig 15990 bp, 9 predicted proteins | sample BantaG_FD_87175 | JGI IMG/M metagenome (GOLD analysis project Ga0114957, IMG submission 87175) | Marine algal microbial communities from Bantry Bay, Ireland - BantryBay_4 metaG | ecosystem: Host-associated > Algae > Red algae > Unclassified | place: Bantry Bay, Ireland | collected 2014-11-21 | reverse complement strand
TATTGGAAGCACATCTTCTGGATGCCAGGTGTACCGACTTTCGTAAAGCCGTTACTCTCTGTTGTAGAAGGAATGAGTTTATTCATCAAGCCATTGACACTGATGCTCAGACTTGCAGGTAATATTTCTGCTGGTCACATTGCAATCTTAAGTTTCGTTGGATTGATCTTCATCTTCGGTGACCTTTATGGTTCATTAGGAAATGGAATAGGTACTTTATTGGCAGTACCATTGACATTGTTTATGATGGCGATTGAGCTTATCGTAGCCTTTGTCCAAGCCTTTGTATTTACAATATTGACAGCATCATATATCGGTGCTGCAATAGAAGAACACGATCATCATTAATTTTTTTTAATCATAACATTTAGTAAAATGACTGGAACTTTAGCAGCAATCGGAGCAGGTCTTGCAGTAATCGGAGCCGGAATCGGTATCGGTATGGTAGGAGGAAGAGCAATGGACGCAATTGCGAGACAACCTGAAGCATCAGGGGACATCCGTTCAGCAATGATTCTTATGGCAGCGTTTGTAGAGGGTGCGGCACTTATCGCCATTCTTCTTTCAATCTTTATGTCGTAGTAATCATGTAAAAGAAATTCAAGGTTAATCTGCGGTTGGCAGATTGACCTTGGGTATTTTTTCCAAAATTCAAACAACATTTAAAACATTTAACTAAGATGATATTTTTAATCAGTTTTACTCCCTTTCAGCCTACATTTGGACTTGCATTTTGGTCGTTGGTTATCTTCTTATTATTCTGGTTCATTATGAGCCGAGTAGCATTTAAGCCAATTGCTGAAGCATTGAGTAAAAGAGAACATGATATTCAAGATTCATTGGATCAAGCCAAAAATGCAAAATTAGAGATCGCTAATATGAAGGCTGAAAACGATAAACTTTTAGCGGAAGCGAGAGAAGAGAGAACTATCATGCTCAATGAGGCAAAAGATCAAAAAAATAAAATGATCTCTGAAGCAAAGGATCAAGCAAAAGAAGAGGCAAGTAAGATCATGCAGAATGCACAAGTTGAGATCGAATCACAAAAGTTAGCAGCTAAACAATCGCTAAAAGCTGAAGTGGGTACAATGGCACTTGATATTGCAGAACAAGTAATCAGAAAGGATTTAAAGAACGATTCTTCTCAAGTGGACTTGGTAAATAGTTTAGTATCAAATCTTAAACTTAACTAAGACATGGCCTTACAAACAGTAGCATCACGATACGCTAAATCTCTTCTTGGAGTGTGCCTAGAGCAGAATGCTTTAGACTCAACTCTCACTGATCGTAATACATTTGAAGCTGCTCTGGAGAGTAAGGAATTGATGTATCTAGTAAAAAGCCCTATCGTTAAATCTGAAACGAAACTCAGTATCTATAAGGAGATTTTTGAAGGTAAAATGGGAAAGCTATCCAACTCATTCTTTGAACTCTTGTTCAAAAAAGGAAGAGAGGCACATATCCAAGTCATCATCGAAGAATTTAGATCTCAGGTCAATGCTCATAGAGGTATTAGTAGCGTGACTCTGACTTCAGCATCTCCTATCGGTGATGAGGTATTAGCTAAAATCAAACAAGGTCTTGCTGAGAGTAGTGAGACACTTGCTGAAATAAAAGTAGAAACAGTGATCGATCCATCATTGATAGGTGGATTTAAACTGAATATAGGAGACAAGCTTTATGATGCTTCAGTAGCACATAAGTTAGAACGACTAAGAAAAGAATTTGCTCAGTAAATTGAGCATTTCTTATATTAATATAGATAGACATTTTTTAGAATAGCAATTTTAGTTTTTAAAAATCAAAGAAAATGGTAGGTGTAAATCCTGAAGAAATATCAGCAATAATCAAACAACAACTCTCTGGATTCAAGACAGAGTCTGAATTAGAAGAAGTAGGAACCGTACTCGAAGTAGGTGATGGTATCGCAAGAGTATATGGTCTCTCTAAGGCTAAGGCCGGTGAGCTTGTAGAGTTTGAAAGTGGTGTCAAAGCAATCGTACTTAACCTCGAGGCTGACAATGTCGGTGTCGTACTCATGGGACCAAGTGATGGTATCAAAGAAGGTGCAACTGTGAAGAGAACAGGAAGTATTGCGTCTGTCAAAGTAGGAGAAGGAATTGTAGGTAGAGTAGTTGATGGTCTTGGTATTCCAATCGATGGTAAAGGACCAATCACTGGTACTACATACGACATGCCTATCGAGAGAAAAGCGCCTGGTGTAATCTATAGACAACCAGTAACAGAGCCATTACAGACAGGTATCAAAGCAATCGATGCAATGATTCCTATCGGTAGAGGACAAAGAGAGTTGATCATTGGTGATAGACAGACTGGAAAGACTGCCGTTGCAATTGATACAATTCTTAATCAAAAAGAATTTTATGATAGAGGTGAGCCTGTATACTGTATCTATGTCGCTTCAGGTCAGAAATCATCTACAGTAGCACAAGTTGCAAAAGTACTCGAAGAACGAGGAGCTCTTGCTTATACTACTATCGTCTCTGCATCAGCAGCAGATCCAGCACCACTTCAGTTCTATGCACCATTTGCAGGAGCTGCGATTGGAGAGTTTTTCAGAGATACTGGTAGAGCTGCGTTGATTGTTTATGATGATTTATCTAAGCAAGCAGTTGCCTACAGAGAAGTATCACTGCTCTTGAGAAGACCTCCAGGTAGAGAGGCATACCCAGGCGATGTATTCTACCTTCACTCAAGACTACTCGAGAGAGCAGCAAAAGTGATCAATGATGATGGGATTGCTCAAGATATGAATGACTTGCCAGACTCACTTAAGAATGCAGGTATCGTTAAAGGAGGAGGGTCATTGACAGCACTTCCAATTATCGAAACTCAAGCAGGTGATGTATCAGCATATATCCCGACTAACGTAATCTCGATTACAGATGGTCAGATATTCTTAGAGTCTAACCTCTTTAATGCAGGTATCAGACCAGCGATTAATGTAGGTATCTCAGTATCAAGAGTAGGGGGATCTGCACAGATCAAACCAATGAAAAAAGTATCTGGTACACTTAAGCTCGATCAAGCACAATATAGAGAATTAGAAGCTTTCTCTAAGTTCGGTTCGGATCTTGATCCAGTAACACTCAGTGTACTTGAGAAAGGTAAGAGAAATGTGGAAATCTTGAAGCAAGCTCAATATTCTCCAGTAACAGTAGAGAAGCAAGTTGCAATCATCTACCTCGGTACTAAGGGATTATTGAAGGATGTACCTGTAAATAAAATAAAAGAGTTCGAAGAAGAATTCCTCAATGCACTCGAAAGCAGACATCCAGCAGTCTTAGAAGCATTCAGATCTAAGAAATACGAAAAAGCAGACCAACAAATACTAGAGAGTCTTGCTGCTGATATCGCAAAAGGATATGCATAATATTAACTGACCAAAGTTAACGTCAATATAAACTAGAGACTATGTCTGGTAAACTGAAGGAAGTAAGGGAGAGAATCACATCGGTCAATTCGACAAAGCAAATTACAAATGCGATGAAGATGGTATCAGCAGCTAAGCTTAAGAAGGCTCAGGATGCTATTACTGATATGCGACCATATGCCAATAAGCTAGCAGAAATGCTTGCTAATATCCTTTCTAACTTAGAGGGTGATGCAGCATCTGCATTTGGAGTAGAGAGACCTGTGATCAAAGCAGCAGTAGTAGTAGTTACCTCTAATAGAGGGCTCTGTGGTGCATTTAATACAAATGTAATCAAAGCAGCCACAGCTACTATTCAGGAGCAATACAGTGACGTATACGAAGCTGGTAACCTTACTCTCTACTATATCGGTAAGAAGGGAAATGACGTGCTCAAAAAGACCTTCCCTAAGGCTACACATGTGATGGACTATGCTCCAATCATTAATGATACTGCATTTGAAAATGTAAGTCCAGTATCACAGTTGATGATGGATAGGTTCATCGATGGAACATATGATGCTGTCAATGTCTGTTATGGTTCATTCCGTAATGCTGCTATCCAAAACCCGATATCAATTCAGTTCCTTCCAGTAGAGAAGATCGAAGCTGAACCAGGTGAGACAGAGGCTCAGTACAATGCTGACTACCTCTTCGAACCATCGAAAGAAGTGTTACTCGAGAAGTTGATTCCAAGTATCTTACAGACATCTTTTCATAAGTATGTACTCGATACATCTGCATCAGAACATGGTGCTAGGATGACTGCAATGGATAAGGCAACTGAGAATGCAACTGAACTCATCAAAGAACTCAAGATTACTTATAATAAAGCACGTCAAGAGGCAATTACCAAAGAGATCCTAGAGATTGTAGGTGGTGCAGCAGCATTAGAAGGATAAGAGTATAAGCTTTAAGCTTTTTCATGAAATAAGAAAAGGTGATTCAACTTAATTGTTGTATCACCTTTTTTAGTTTTAATATCCTATCGGATCACCCCTCTTATTAAGAGGGGTATGGGGAGTTGACGCAAACGAGAAGAGTGCTATTTAGTTTATCATCTTTAAAGTAGCGCTTAGAATAGAGGAATGTTTACACCAAAACAGCTATAAGCTTAGCTGAGAAAAATGGTGGCAAAGCCACTTACTTAAAGCTCCAATCATATGTTGTTATTTCTGGAAGGCAGGCAGTGAGCAAGTCAATACTCGCTTCGACATCTCTCTTGTCTACCATCTCGATGACCTGATGTAAGTACCTACATGGAATACTAATACCTCCGGCAATCGATCCTCCATTAGCATGCCGTTGCATCCCAGCTGTATCTGTACCTCCAGCAGTCAATACTTCGAGTTGGTATTTGATTTTCTTTTTCTTAGCGATTGACTTCATGAAGTTTACCATTCGATAATCGCAAACAGTCATCCCATCAAGCACCTTGATTGCAGTTCCGTCTCCAAGTCCTGTACACTTCTCATGGGGTGCGGCTCCTGGAAGGTCATATGCGAGAGTCACATCAAGATTGATAGCAAAGTCAGGGTTGACACCCGATGCAGCTGCAATAGCACCTCTGAGCCCTATTTCTTCTTGCACTGTAAATACACCATAGATTGTGGCATCTGTTTTCTTCTTTGCTAGCTTCTTTAATGTTTCAAGAAGTATAAAGACAGAAACTCTGTTGTCAAGTGACTTACTATTGACCATTGTTCCCATCTCAATGAACTCTCGTTCTCTAGTGATTGAGTCACCTACACTCAGGTATTTTTTCACTTCTTTTACTGGCAAGCCTGTGTCAATAAAAAAATCAGTTGATTTTGGTGGCTTTGCTCTCTCCTCTGAAGTCATCACATGAATAGGCTTGGTTCCCATTACACCGATGACATCTTTCTTGCCGTGAATGATGACTCTTTGAGCAGTTAATGTCTTTGGATCAAAACCTCCTAAGGTGTGGAACTTGATGAAACCATTCTCATCTATGTGAGTGACAATAAAGGCAATCTCATCCATATGAGCTGCAATCATGACCTTCTTGTCACCTGTTCCTTTTTTAATGGCATGGACACTTCCCATTGCGTCCACTTTAACCTCATCTACATATGGAGTGACCTCTTCTACAATAAATTGTCTGATTCGTTGTTCGAATCCAGGTGCTCCCGGTATCGTACAGACTTTGTCAAGTAAGTTAATGTTTTTCATTAATGTTTGTTTCATCAGATTAACGAGTAAGATACATGTATCGTTGTCTTTCTATTTCTATGAATACTGGATCTGTTAAGTCGTCTATGAAGTGAATAGCTTCTCCAGTGGATTTCATTTCTGGTCCAAGTTGCTTATCTACATTCGGGAATTTTGAGAATGAAAAGACTGGAATTTTGATTGCATAACCGTCCATCTTGTTTTCCATTTTAAAGTCTTTCAACTTAGCACCTAACATTACCTTTGTTGCGATATTGAGGTAAGGTACTCCATAAGCTTTTGCAATAAACGGTGTAGTCCGAGATGCCCTTGGATTGGCTTCGATAACATAGACTTCCTCATCCTTAATAGCGAATTGGATATTCATCAATCCCTTGATTTTGAGTGCTAGACCAAGTTGCTTTGCATAGACAGACATTTTCTCTAAGACAGCATCTGAGAGGCTGTAAGTCGGTAGGACTGCCGAACTATCACCTGAGTGAATTCCTGCTGGTTCTATATGCTCCATTACACCCATAATATGAATGTCTTCACCATCACAGATCGCATCGATCTCTGCTTCTTTTGCTCTTTCGAGGAATTGATCAATAAGTACTTTATTGTCAGGCATATGCTTGAAGATACTGAGCACCTGTCGCTCCAATTCATCATCATTGATGACTATTCTCATTCGTTGACCACCGAGTACATACGATGGTCTTACAAGGACAGGGTAAGATACTTTGTTAGCTATTTTGATTGCATCATCAACATCTTCAGCTACACCATAATCGGGGTAAGGGATGTTCAATTCTTTGAGCAAGTCAGAGAATCTTCCTCTATCTTCAGCAAGGTCTAAGCTGTCAAATGATGTTCCGATTATTGGGATTCCCTTATCTTTTAAGTTTTCTGCAAGTTTGAGAGCAGTCTGTCCACCTAATTGTACAATGACACCTTCTGGTTTTTCAAGGTCAATAATATCTTCTAAGTGCTCCCAGAATACTGGTTCAAAATAGAGTTTGTCAGCAATGTCAAAGTCAGTTGACACTGTCTCGGGATTACAGTTAATCATGATGGATTCGTAACCTGCTTCCTTAAGTGCTAACAGCCCATGGACACAACAGTAGTCAAATTCTATTCCTTGTCCAATTCGATTTGGTCCAGATCCAAGAATGATAATTTTCTTCTTGTCTGAAGGAATACTTTCGTTCTCTGAGTCAAATGTCGAATAGAAGTAAGGAGTTTGAGCAGCAAACTCAGCGGCACAAGTATCTACCATTTTGTATGTTCTCCTAATTCCAAGTTTTTTTCTTTGATCTGAAACTGCTTTTTCATCGATTCTCATCAACCATGCTATTTGCAAATCAGAGTAACCAAGTGATTTAACCTTTCGGAAAAAATCTTCAGGGATGTCTTCAGGAACATTAAACTTAAGGATTTGATCTTCAATCTTTACGAGGTCATTAATTTGGGTAAGGTACCACGGGTCTATTCCTGTCAGTTTATGGATAGTCTTTCTCGGCACACCTAATCTCAAGGCATCCTTGACTCGATAGATTCTATCATCACTAGCCTTCTCCAAACGATTGAGAATATCATCTGTACTGATCCACTCCTTTTTATCAGCACCAAGTCCAGCACGATTATTTTCTTGTGATTGACACGCTTTTTGAAGTGCTTCTGAGAAGTTACGACCGATGGCCATAACCTCACCTACTGACTTCATCTGTAGACCAAGTTGTATGTCAGCACCATTGAATTTTTCAAAGTTCCAACGAGGCATCTTTACAATCACATAATCTAACGTAGGCTCAAAGAATGCAGAAGTTGTTTTGGTAATCTGATTATTAAGTTCATTGAGGTTGTAGCCAATTGCTAGTTTTGCAGCGATTTTTGCGATTGGGTATCCAGTTGCTTTACTTGCAAGTGCAGAAGACCTTGATACTCTTGGGTTAATCTCAATACAAATGATTTGTTCATCTACAGGGTTGATTGCAAATTGAACGTTACAGCCACCTGCAAAATTCCCCATTGATCTCATCAGCTTGATCGCTTGATTTCGCATGAGTTGATAGGCAGTATCACTAAGTGTCATCGCAGGTGCTACTGTAATACTATCTCCTGTATGGATACCCATTGGGTCCAAGTTCTCCACAGTACAAATGATAACGACATTGTTATTCGCGTCTCTAAGTAATTCCAGCTCATATTCTTTCCATCCAAGTACAGCCTTGTCAATCATTACCTCATGAGTAGGAGAAGCATCAAGTCCTCTTCTCAATGCTGCATCGAATTCTTCTTCCTTCATGACAAAGCCACCTCCTGTACCTCCAAGAGTAAACGATGGTCTTATCACGAGAGGGAATCCAATCTCTTGAGCTGCTTCCTTTCCTTCAAGGAAAGAGTTAGCAATCATTGAAGGGGCATGGTCCATACCAATGCTGATAACATGCTCTTTGAAGCGTTCTCTATTCTCTGCAAGGTCGATAGCATCAATATCTACACCTATGAGTTTGACTCCATATTTAACCCAAAGACCTTGCTTGTCTGCTTCAATTGCAAGATTGAGTGCAGTCTGACCACCCATAGTTGCGAGTACAGCATCTATATCACGTTCTTTGAGTATCTTTTCTAAACTTGAAACCTCTAATGGTAATAAATAGATGTGGTCTGCAGTCAATGGATCAGTCATAATTGTCGCTGGATTAGAGTTGATGAGACTCACCTCTATTCCTTCTTCTCTCAATGACCGACTAGCTTGAGTTCCAGAGTAGTCAAATTCACAAGCTTGACCGATGATGATTGGTCCGCTTCCAATGATCAACACAGATTTTATTGAAGTATCTTTTGGCATAAGAGTTTTTGATTAAATTTGGTCGCAAATATAGAAATTCGTTCAACGAATGAATACTCATTTAATCCACATATCAACAATTAACAGTGAATTGCTTAATAACTGACCATGTACACCCGTATTTATTAGATTCTTTACAGAAAGCGAATGTAAAAACCACATATTTGCCCAATATCACTCAGCAAGAGGTTGAAAAAGTTATTGGTGATTACAATATTTTGATAGTGAATAGTAAGATTAAAATCAATGAGACTTTCGTCAAAAATTGTCACAACCTTAAAATTGTTGGAAGATTGGGATCTGGAATGGATGGAATCGACATCGATGCACTTGAGAAAGCTGACATCCATGTAGTGAGGACACCAGAAGGTAATGCCAATGCAGTCAGCGAACATGCAATAGGAATGCTACTTAGTCTATCTAATCATCTAAGAACAGCTGATTCTGAAGTCAGAAACTTTGATTGGAATAGAGAAAAGAATAGAGGTTGGGAAATCTCAAATAAGGTGCTTGGTATCATAGGATTTGGTCATACAGGAAGCCAATTGGCGGATAAAATGTCGGGGTGGGTACAAGAAGTAGTATGTTATGACAATAAAGTAGTGGGGTATAATAAGCAAAACCCTTTAGTAGTCGAAGGAACACTTGATGAAGTGAAGCAGAAGGCCGATATTATAAGTATTCACCTTCCTCTTGATGAAGAAACAGAAGGTATGATTAATAAAAAGTTTTTACAAGAGTGCAAGCCTGGATTTGTGCTGATTAATACCTCAAGGGGAAAGATAGTTGACACAGAAGATTTGCTAGATGGACTCCAAAGAGGTTATGTGGGAGGAGCCTGCTTAGATGTGTTTGAAAATGAGAAGGTAGAAACATATTCAGAAGTAGAAAAAGAGACTTATCAAGCTCTCTATGAACTACCCAATGTTGTGCTTACTCCTCATATAGCTGGTTGGACTTTCGAAAGTTATTTTAAGATTGGAAAGGTGATGGCTGAGAAGATTTTAGCTCTGGTTTAGTCTCGCATAAGTCTCGCAGCCGACGTTAAATTCTAATTTTGTTAATATTGTGTTAACCGTTTGTTTGATAGGCACCCAATTATTTAGTAACATTGTGAACATTATTATAATGTATTTCAGATTAAATAAAGTGATATGAGAAGAATTTTACTCGCATTTGCACTCACAATTAGCTCTTTTGGGCTACTGATGAGCCAGACTAGTTTACAAGGAAAAGTGATAGATGGAGACAATATGTCGACTCTACCATTTGTAACTATAGCAATCTATAAAAATGGTACCCCCATAACAGGGACTGAATCAGATTTTGATGGAAACTACCTATTCTCTAACATTGATGCAGGTACTTACGATATAGAGGCTACCTTTATTGGGTATGCATCGTCACGTGTCGAAGGAGTAGTCGTCAATGCAGATAAAGTAAATCAACTTGACTTTACATTGCAAGAGCAAGGTGAAATGATAGAAACAGTGATAGTCACTGGATATAGAGTACCACTCATTAGTATTGATGAAACATCAACTGGTGGAACTATTACTGCTGAGTCAATAAAAAAATTGCCTTCAAAAAATATCGCAGCCTTGGCAGCAACTACTGCTGGTCTCTCGACAGTTAATGGTACAGATATCAGTGTCAGAGGAGCAAGGTCAAACTCTACATACATTTATATTGATGGTGTAAGAGTCAATGGATCAATAAATAACCTAATTCCACAATCTGAGATAGAGCAGTTACAAGTTGTAACTGGTGGTATCGAGGCAAAGTATGGAGATGTAACTGGGGGAGTAATCTCTATTACATCAAAGGGACCAAGTGAAGCATACTCTGGAGGTATAGAGCTAGAGACGTCTCACTTCCTAGATGCATACGGTTATAAGTTATTATCAGGAAATATCAGTGGTCCTCTTTTAAAAAAGACAATGGCCGATGATAGTAAAAAAACAATTTTAGGTTTTAGACTCTCAGGTCAATACAGGGATATTGATGATGATAGTCCATCCTTTGTGGGTGTCAACAGAGTACCAGAAGATGTGATCAATGATTTAGAATCGGATCCGATGTTTAACATTGGAGAGACTTCATTTCCTAGAGCTGATACTTTAACATCATACTCCAATCCTGAAACTCTCAAGGCAGCGCCTAACGAAAGAAATGTGGATTGGAACGTAAGTTTAAAATTAGATGCAAGATTAAGTGATAATATCGATGTCTCACTCTCAGGTGGTTATTTTGATAGAGTTGCAAGATTTACACCATTCTCTCGAACAAGTCGAACTCCATCACGAAATGGATTTTGGTCATTGTTGAATTGGAATAACAATCCATATACTAACTCAAGTGGATATAGAGGGAATTTGAGATTTAGACATAGGTTAGGAAATCAAAGCCTTGATCCAGGAGAAGCTAACACCTCTTTAATTAGAAATGCTTACTACACCCTCCAAGTAGGAGCAGAAAAGAATCAAAGCAATACAGAGGATCTCAATCATGGGGACAATCTATTCAACTATGGATATTGGGGGACAACAGACAGGACTTGGGAGCCTTTTGCTTCTCCGAATCTTGGTAATCCTGATGATACATTAAATGTAATTGTCAATGGAATTCCTTTTGCTCATCAAGAATACCAAGCTAATGCAGGTGAATTTGTGCCAGATTTAACTATTAATAAAACAATGGCATTGTATAATGCCCTTTCTGGAGAGCCTCAGAATGGAATTAATGATGCAGATTATAGAGATGTATGGGGTATCTACCATAACGTCGGACAAGTTTATAACGTCTTCTTTAAGAATGAAACTGATATCTATACTGTCAATGTAACTAGTGGATTTGATTTGATTCCAGGAAGTACTGATGATGGTAAGCATAGTATACAGTTCGGTTTCTCTTACGAACAAAGAGTGAGACGATCGTATGAGATGAACCCGCAAGCATTATGGAATATCGCAAGACTTGCAGCGAATAGACATATTTCAGGGGTTACCGATGAAGTGATTGGTACATTTACACAACAAGGATTTGGTGAAACAGAATTTCCACAATTTCAGACTCGGATTACACCTGAAGAATTTGATGATCTTTACTTCTTTAAAAGGATTAGAGAGATTACAGAGGATGACCTCAATACAAGAGTTAACACAGATGGGTTAACACCTGACCAATTATCATTGGACCTCTTTGCTCCAGGTGAGTTGATAAGTGATGTCAACCTTGACCTTAACTATTATGGGTATGATTACCAGGGCAACAAGTTGGATTCGGGTGTAACATTTGATGACTTCTTCACAAAAACAGATGACAATGGTGTGAGGACTTTTGATGTAGCTCCTTTACAACCAGTATATGCAGCAGGATATATTCAAGATAAATTCACATTTAGGGATATCATCTTTAGAGCTGGCGTCAGAGTGGATTACTTTGATGCGAATACTAAAGTACTTAAGGATCAGTATTCACTTTATGAAATAGAAGATGCTTCAAACTGGCATGCTCAAAATCCTGAAGTATCTAGACCAGCTGGAGTTGGAGATGATTATAAGGTTTATGTGAAAGATGATAACCCAAGCGAAATCCAAGCTTATAGAGATGGAGATCAATGGTTCTTCCCTAATGGAGGTTCAGTTAATAATCCAAATGCACTCTTTAGTGGTTCTATTGTAACTCCTGTATTAAAAGACGAAGAGAATAGAGTTCTCGATATCACACTTCCTGGATTTGATCCAGATGTAACATTCGAAGATTACACTCCACAGTTTAATGTAATGCCAAGACTTGCATTCTCATTCCCAATATCTGATGAGGCTGGATTCTTTGCACATTATGATGTACTTGTTCAGAGACCACCAAGTAATACTGAAAGTACGGCACTTAATTACTTCTACTTCTCATCTAATCCAAACAGATTTAGTAGTGAATTTGATGTAGCAGGTAATCCAAACTTAAGACCAGAAAAAACGATTGATTATCAAGTTGGTTTCCAACAAAAGCTTTCTAACTCTTCAGCGATAAAAGTTTCAGCTTATTATAGAGAGCTAAGAGATATGATCCAAAGACAAATCATTACTAACGTCCCAGGAGTAGGAAGCTATGAGACATTTGGTAATATTGACTTTGGTACTGTTAAAGGATTTTCTTTCGCTTACGACTTGAGAAGAACAGGTAACTTGACAATGAAAGCGAACTATACACTTCAGTTTGCTAACGGTTCTGGATCAGATGCTAACTCTGGTAGAGGATTGAATCAAAATGGTGTCATTAGAGAGTTGTTCCCATTCTCATACGATGAAAGACACAGAATCAATATTACCCTTGATTATAGATATGGTGAGGGTAAGGGTTATACTGGTCCAAAGATTGGTGGTAGAGATATCTTTGCTAATACTGGAGCCAACTTTATTATATCGACAGTATCAGGAAGACCTTACTCACTCTTTAGTCAGATTCAAGATCCATACCAGGAGACTGATATTCAGAATATTAATGGAAGTAGATTGCCATGGATATTCAACACAGATTTGAGATTGGATAAGCAAATGTCATTTAACCTGAATCCAGAAGCTAAGCGTTCATTGAATGCAAATATTTATTTGAGGTTTGAAAATTTGTTTAATACTAGAAATGTCATAGATGTTTACAATGTATCTCAGAGTGCGGATGATGACGGTTACCTGATTAGCGAATTTGGTCTTGATCAATTAAATACAGTGGATATTACGGGAAGAGATGTAGAGGGTTACCTTTCATCATATCAGTGGAGGCTATTAAATCCTAGTCACTTTGCTGCACCAAGAAGAATCTATTTAGGTGTAATCTTTGACTTCTAAGTCAAGCTCATTATCTAAATGTTACAATAATTAAACAAGGAATAAACAATTTAAACCTTTCAAATATGAATACAATACTAACTAGAGTAATCGGAATAGTAGCGTTGATGACTGTCTATAGTGTGACAGCATATGCTTACTTTAATCCTGAATTACACTCGAAAGGAAAACCTAATACAAATACTAACACCACAAATTCAGTAAATTTCAGAGAAGATTGTGTCGCTTCAGAGGGCCAAACTTTCTTAGATATTAACAACGTAAGAGCTCGACTCCTCGTAGGTGGAGACATCTGGTGGGATGGAGTAAGTGAGCCAGGCTATATCGTGCCAGCACCAGAGCCTGGATCAGATGACCCAGAGATATCATCTATATTCGCAGGTGGTGTATGGATTGGTGGTTTGGATGAAGCTGAAAATTTGAAAATTGCAGCAAGTGAATATCGTAATCCAGGAGTAGATTTCTTCCCTGGTCCTCTTGATCCAGAGACTGGTCTTACTGACTTACCTATCTGTAGAGATTGGGATCAGTTCTTTGAGGTTTCAGGATCAGATGTGACTCTTGCAGTTGCACTTTATGATGCTTTAGAGGAAGGTAAGCAATTGAATTGTGATTCGATTCCTATAGGTCTGAAAAAATGGGCAGGTAGGGGTAATCCATTCTTTACGGATTTCTTTCCATTTGATTTGCCAGATACTGGTCAAGGACTTGGTGCATATTGGGATGAAGACGGAGACGGTAATTATAACCCTTGTAATGGAGACTTTCCAATAATTGAGATTAGAGGGTGTGAGCCAGCTGACAGGGGCGAAGCTAAAGAGTTAGTTCCAGATCAAATGATATTCTGGATCTATAATGATGCTGGAGGAAATCATGCGTTGTCTATGGGTGAATTAAAGATGAACATGGAAGTTCAAGTTCAAGCATTTGCATACCAAAGTAACGATGAAGTGAATGATATGACCTTCATGAGGTACAAGTTGATTAACAGAGGTGTTAATGATTTGCAGCAGACTTACTTTGGAATGTGGGTAGATCCTGACCTTGGATGTTCTGAGGATGACTTTGTAGGGTGTGATGTTGGGAGATCTCTTGCATACACTTATAATGAAGATGCAGTTGATGGTGATGCAGGTCCTAATTGTACTACAGGTGCTGTGACTTATGGTAATAATATTCCAATCATTGGAACAGATTACTTTAGAGGTCCTCTAGGCCCACATAGATTTCAAGAAATTGACGGAGAGACAGTAGCTATCCCTGTAACTGAAATAGGTGCAACCCAAATTGATACATTTATCGAGCTTGGAATGTCTTCTTTCATGTATTATAATCGATCTGATACAGCGCCTGAACCAGCTACTGGTGATCCGCAGACAGCAAATGATTACTACAATTATTTGAAGGCTGTTTGGTTAGATGATACTCCGTTGACATTTGGAGGTAGTGGATATAATCCAGGAAGTCTTGATTCAATTCAATTTGCTTTCCCATCTGATCCTAATAAGACTTCAGTTGATGATTGGTCAATGTGTACGGACAACCTTCCAATTGCAGATAGAAGAACCTTACAGGCAACAGGACCATTCCTACTCGTTCCAGGTATTACAAATGAGCTAATTGTTGGTGCAGTTTGGGTTCCAGACCTTAACTACCCATGTCCAGATATCTCAAGATTACAAAAGGCTGACGATTTAGCACAAGCACTCTTCGATAATTGCTTTGACTTTATTGATGGACCTGATGCTCCAGATGTGAGTATTATTGAGCTTGATCAAGAGTTAATTCTAGTATTGTCAAATGACGAAATCTTATCAAATAACGCAAATCAAGAATATATCGAAAGAGATATCTTCGCTGCAGATAGTGTTGCTAATGCTTTCTATGAGTTCGAGGGGTATAGAATCTACCAACTCATTAATGCTAATGTCTCTGCATCTGAATATGATGATATTGATAAAGCAATTGAAATAGCTCAAGTAGATGTCAAGAATGGAATAACAACTCTTTATAATTGGGAAGTATTCCAAGATCCGAATGACCAGACAGAAGGAAATTTCTATACATTTACAGAAGAAGTTGTTGGTCAAGATGAGGGAATTAGGACAACATTTAGTGTTGTTACTGATAGATTTGCTTCTGGTGATGGTAGATTAAGAAATCACAAGGAATATTACTTTAGTGCAGTAGCCTATGGTTCTAATCAATATGAAGTGTTCAATCCAGACACAGGTCTAGGTCAACAATTTCCTTATCTAGAAGGAAGAAGAAATATTCTTTCTTATATAGGTGTACCGCGACCAATTGTTTATGATAACTTAAATAGTGCATACGGTGATGGTCCAGTAATTACTAGATTGGATGGAGAAGGAAGTCCAGGAGTCTTTTTAGACCTTGATGATTCGATGTACGACAAGATTCTATCTGGTACAACTGACAATAGAGTAGTTTACAAGCAAGGGGCTGGACCGATAGATGTTTCTATTTATAATCCTCTCGAAGTAGTTGATGGTGTTTATAATTTAGAAATAATAGGAGAGTTTGATGAGACATCTTGTGCATTGGCAGAAGGAGCAAGATGGAGAGTGACGAATACGATTACTGGTCAAGTTGTAGATTCAGAGTATACATTAGATGCTGTGCAAGAACAGTTAATACCAGAATTTGGACTCTCCATTAATGTG
>Ga0114957_1002857_pt1 | contig 15993 bp, 11 predicted proteins | sample BantaG_FD_87175 | JGI IMG/M metagenome (GOLD analysis project Ga0114957, IMG submission 87175) | Marine algal microbial communities from Bantry Bay, Ireland - BantryBay_4 metaG | ecosystem: Host-associated > Algae > Red algae > Unclassified | place: Bantry Bay, Ireland | collected 2014-11-21 | reverse complement strand
ATGCTGGGGAATATGATCAATGATTTCATCAGGGGTTTCAACCATTTTTAAAGTGCTTCCTTTATGACCCTTCTGTCCTCCTGGCTTTTTCCCTGATCGTTCTCGCAAACTTGTATTTCGTTTTGGTTTGGACATATCACTTGATGGTGGCTTAGAGCTATTTCTACTTGTCTTTTTATGTTTCAATTCTTTGATGCGAGCCTTAAGCTTCTTATTCTCCTTGCGTAGTTAAGTATTCTCCTTGCGTAGCAAAGTATTCTCTTTGCGCAGAAACTTTACTTCTTCTTCTAATTAAGATAGTCGATCTAATATGGATTTATTGTCTTCGATAATGAGTCTTTTTACTCTATTATCTCTCTTATAAGTGGCTTTTCTAGCCTAATATATAAATTTTTAATAATATATCATACCGACTGAGTGGTTACTGTTTTATTCTTATCAATAAAATGAGTAATTTTAAATTATCATGAAATCATTTAAAGATAATATATACATAAATCGTAATATCAGAAGCGGACAAGCATGTATTAAAGACACAAGAATAACAGTCGCTGATATATTAGGATATTTAGCATCTGGTATGACTCACAAAGAAATTATCGACGACTTTCCTGAACTAGAGAATAAAGATATTTTGTCAGCTTTGGCATTTGCGGCGGAAACTCAAAAACGTACATCTACATTAGAAACTGCTGCATAAAGTGTTTCTTATCGACAATAATCTATCCTTTCGAATAGCTTCGGTACTCAGACCAAAATTTAGAGGAATTGTTCATGTCAGTGATGTTAGTTTAAATTCTCTAAATGATTTTTCCATATGGAAATTCGCCAAATCTAATAATCTTAACATTCTCACAAAGGACAAAGATTTCAATGACATCCAACTTACTGAAGGCTACCCGCCCAAAATAGTCTGGATTAAAAAAGGTAATGTGAGCACTCAAACAATCATAGAACAGTTGTTACAAAATGAAATCCATATCATCGATTTTATGAATAATTCAGAACTAGGAATTTTGCAAGTTCTATAATTGGCTACAGTAGCTAGATTTCTTCATTATATTTAATGGCAATCCTACAGAGCCGATGCCCAATACAATAAAAATAAGAACATTTAAATAAATACATCACCTCTTCACAAGCACAGATCCAACAAACTTTCTAATGATCCCATCATCCATTTCAAAGGTTGTGACATAAGAGTAGATTCCTTGCTCCACGATTGTTCCATCGAGTCTGCCATCCCAGCCGCTGCTGTTATTGAGGAGCTCGTAGCTTCCGCTGTATACTTGTTGCCCCCATCTGTCATAGACATCAAGCGTTTTGATCTCAGAAAGGTCAGGACCTCCCAACATAATAAATTGATCATTGCTTCCATCTCCATTGGGTGTAAAAACGTTAGGCATGTAGACATTATAGTAATCTAATTCTAGATGCACAAGACTATCGCATCCGTTACCATTCATGAGACCGACATCGTAAATGCCAGCGGCATCGAATCTATTTTGCTCGACACCTTCATAGGTTTCTCCTTCAAAAATTTTTGCAACAACAGTATCCATTAATTCAGGGAGGATTCTAACCGTAAGGCCTACAATACTATCGCAATTATTGCTATTCTTAAGCGTCTCCACATAATTTCCAGGTTCTGAAATGATGGTTTGTCCAAGTTGATAAACCTCATCATGGCATAGTATAATGCTTTCAACATTTTCCAGTATTGGAATACGATAATCATAGGCTTGAGTAAGTAAACAGGAACCATCGCTTATGACTCTTACTTGATACTCACCTTCTCCGTAGTTTTCAGAAAGCAAGGGATCGGTTTCGCCGATTAAAGCGATGCCATCTTTATACCATTGATAATCTATGTTTTCTTCTTGTGGCACGCTCAAAGTAAAGTCATCAGCACAAGGATGATTTACTTCTGAAACTTGAAACTCAAAAGAACGTAAATCTGCTAATACTAAATTATCGAAAAAGTAATATGTGGTTCGATCTGCACTAGATCTCTCGCATGGAGGTCCAATTGCAATAGCAGTTATATCTTCATCTGGAGTAATCGTGATCTCTGTCTTGACCCAAGCGGAACCACCTCCTCCACCTACAGTTCGTGACCCCAATTTTTTCCAATTAGGACCATTCGTTGGGCATCCCAAATCGGGATCACCTACTCCAAAGGGAATGTTTTCACAACTAGTCGTACCAAAAAAAGTAATGTCAAGGGTTGGCGAAAAGGCTTCACTTGTAAAGCCGATGAAGAATTCAAACCGATATTCAGTATTGGCCTTCAGCGGACCAGTTAAACATGCGCCTGCATACTCCTTCCAATTATACTCCGCAAATCCTCCACCTATACGACCATTAGCAAAGCCCATAATTGCTTCGCCATCAGGAAAAGGAGTTGGTGGAAAGTGAACGTCCCATCCTGTCCATCCACACGGATGAATGAGGTCTGTGGTCGGCTCTGAAGCTTGCTGCCAACCAACTGCACAGCCAAGCATACTCCTTTGCACAGGACAACAGGTTGATTCCTCAAATGATGGGTTGGGGATAAGTGATTCGGGACTTAATATTTCACAAATGCAATCGGGATCATTGAGATCGATCAGACCATCATCATCGTCATCTAAGGCATTGCTGCAATCTTCCATCATTAGATTATTGATAACAGCAAAAGAGAAAAGTGAGTCAACACTTAGTATAAGTATGACAAGGATTGCTATTAGCAGGATGATATTTGAGAGCTTAAAAGTCAATTCACCAGTTGAGTGTGTAACAACATTTAAATGAAAATAGAAAACTTATCAGTATTAGTATTAATCTTAACGAATTTGAATGTCAAATGTCAGCATGGTAACCATACCAGAAAAAAACTATTTTGGTAACTTCTTAGCTAATTTAACGCCTATCAATTAAGATCATTGGTAAACTATAACTTTACTCCATGAAATCCCCATCAATATACCGGAATGGAATTCCATTTTTTCATGATAAATCTAAAAGCGAATTCCAAAAGGATATCTATGAACGGTACCACGATATAGTTGTTAAACAGTCTGCACTTCATTTGGTAGATGAATTTTGGGGTGAATACCCAATGAAATGTATTTTAGATTTTGCATCTGAACACTATAAAGAGCAGATGTTAAAGAATATACTGGAAATCGGTTGCGGTGTCGGTAGATGGATTGCATCTATAGCTCAAGCTTATCCTAAGGCCGTTTGCTGGGGTATTGATTATAGTTACCAAATGTTGAAACGTGCCAATGAGCACTGGGTATTGGGTAATGCGATTTCCATTGATTATTCACATAAGGGATTTACGAAAACTGTAGAGTTAAATGGTCTTCAAATCCCAAATCTTAGCTTTGGATTAGCCAAGGCCGCTAATCTTCCATTTTCTGACAACAGCCAAGATATCGTCTTGAATAGCTTTTTACTCGATCGTTTAGAAGACCCTATTCAATGTTTTAAAGAAATGTATAGAATACTTAAGCCTAACGGCACTCTTATTATGATAACTCCCCTTAATTTCAATAATATGGATCATTGGAATATGTTGCATCCACCCATTAAAATACAGCAGGTGTTAACTAAAATTGGTTTAAGTATTTTGGAATGGAAAGAAGACATGGTAGTTAAAGAATCTCTAGACGCTAGAGGTAATTATGTGCATTGGAATTGTTTGGCAGTAGCAGCTCGTAAAACAATTTGATAGTTCATTAATAAATTAGAATGTCCCTCCAAGATAATTTTGCAGAATTCATTTGACTCAAGATTGGTTGACCGCAAATGATGTCCCGCTGATAAATATCAGAATACGACTCGATAGTGACGTCCTTGTTTATAATATATTAACTGTTGATGTTCTGTCTACTTAATTTTTATACTATTAACTTGCATCATTAAAATAAATAAGTCTCAATAAATGCCAGATAATATTCATACAGCAGCAATCCTTAAAAAATTTCAGATAGAGACTTTGAATTCGATGCAGGAAGAAGCGTATGCCTCCATTAAGACTGGGAATGATTTGATCTTACTCTCCCCTACTGGTACTGGAAAGACACTTGCTTTTGTGTTGCCTCTTATTGAAAGGTTAGATAAGGATTCAACAGAACTTCAATTATTGATTGTTGTCCCATCAAGAGAATTAGCTCAGCAGATAGAGCAAGTCATCCGAAAAATGGGATCTGGATTTAAAGTCAATGCTGTCTATGGTGGACGAGCAGGAATGATGGATAAACAAGATCTTAAGCACACACCAGCGATACTTATTGGCACACCTGGAAGAATTGCTGACAGATTCAGACGAGATAATTACTCTCTTGATCACATCAAAACGTTAGTGCTTGACGAATTTGATAAATCATTGGAAATAGGGTTTCATGAAGAAATGGAAGAAATCATAGAGACACTCCCGAACCTTCTACAACGAATACTTACCTCTGCAACGACAGATGCTGAAATACCCCGATTTGTTGGCTTGAGAAATCCTGCGACTGTAGACTACTTAAAAGATGGCAATACTCAATTAGCTATTAAGGTCATTTACTCTCCTGCAAAAGACAAGTTACATACCTTAAAGGAAGCACTTGCTTTTATTGGTCATCAACCAGGAATTATCTTTTGTAATGTCAAAGATGCACTTCACAGGATCAGTGATTATTTAAATGACAATGATATTGATCATAGCTGTTTTCATGGAGGCATGGAGCAAATTGATCGAGAGCGGTCGTTAATTAAATTTAGAAATGGTACCAATCAAATTCTACTTGCTACAGACCTAGCAGCTAGGGGCCTAGACATAACAGAAATAAAATTCATCATTCATTATCATCTTCCACCTAGGGAAAAAGAGTTTACACATCGCAACGGACGGACAGCGCGAATGAATCGAGATGGCACCGCATATATTTTACATTGGAAAAATGAACCACTACCAGATTTTATTCAGGACATTTCTCCAGAAGAGAATGACATTGAAGATTTAAGTAAATCTACACTTGAGCCTCCAGTTAAATGGACAACTCTGTACATAACAGGAGGAAGGCGAGATAAAATATCCAAAGGAGATGTCGCTGGTTTGTTTTACAAACAAGGCCAATTAAAGAAGGAACAACTCGGGACGATTGAAATAAAACAAAATTGCACCTATGTTGGTGTACATTCCGAAGTCGTTAAAGATCTAATCGATAAAGTGAATAATTCAAAATTGAAAAAGAAAAAGGTTCGGGTGAGTATTATAGGTTAACAAACTCATAAAAAAATAAGAATAGCAAAACTCATCGGAAAAGGAAAACACTGTTACAGTTATTTGTGATTAGGGAATAAAGTATCTCCAGGGAGTCTTATACAGTTAATAAAAAGAAAAAAGTACGATATTTATAAAACCTAAAGACGCTAAGTGTGAACTGTTATGCCGAAGAAAAAAAATTTGAACTATTCTTATTGATAGGGAATAAAAAAGAAGAATCCTTTAAATTATTGATAGCATCTATGAGTGTGATTTAATTTAATACTATAAATACTTAGATTAAAAAGATTTAATTTCTGGAAATTAGAGTCAAACAAGGATCAACCATAAATACCAGCAAAAAATAAACATCAATACTATAATTGCCACCCCAATCTTAAACTTATTCTCGCTTCTTCAGGAGATATATTATAAGCCAAAGAAATAACGATTACATCAAGTGGATTAAAAAATACACCTGTGCCATAACTGTATCGCCATCTGTTCGTGATATCAGACTCATGCCATACTCTTCCATGGTCAAAAAATGCAGATACACCCATACTGTTTTTACGGTCATTCTTATCCGTTTTCTTATTGATGTAATAGTGGACATTATTCTTATTATAAAAATATGATGAACCTCTGAATCTATCCCTTCTATATCCACGAAGACTATTGCCACCCAAAGTGAATAATGAATAAATAAATGGATCATCACTTATAAGATAGCCTCCTCCGATTTTAGACCCTATGATTAGTCGCTCGCTTGTTATAACTCGAGACATCACTTTGGTACTTGCTTCCAGCTTAATATAATCCTTGGTATTATCGCTTAAACTTTTACCAGCATTGACATCAACGTCAAAAGAAAAACCATTATGAGGAATTAAAGTATTATCAAAATTGCTAAAACTATACTTTAATTGTCCATGAGCAAAATAATGATTATCAAACACCATGGGATCTACTGCGTCATCTGTATCAACAAACCTGCCGCCTATACCATCTAGTTTCATTCTTTGTGCTCCCAGGCCTACACTCACATTACCTCCATCCATGAAAGTGCGCTTCAGGCCTCCGATAACATATGCTACCTTTTGCCTAAGGAAATAAAACGAATCATCTATTTCAGTATTTAATACGCTATTATTACCTAAGCCAAAATAGTTAGCCTCATACCGTGGACCATAATAGGCTACATCAAGAAATATGTCATTGGCCTTGAGTTCATTACTAAGTAACAAGTTATATTCGAATGTAGAACTTGTTCGGAAAGTAGCAAAACTAGTCTTAAACGTATGCGTTGTCATCCTTTTAAAGCCAAAGGTAAACCTATTGATTAATGCATTGATTAGGATACCATCATCAGAGTTAAAAGATACACCAGGAAGTATCCATCCGTAATCTTGTCTAAAGTCTTCTCGATTGATAGAAATTAATGAGCTGTGATTCGTCTTATGGATACGTTCATCCTCATCATCGCTTAAGACGTTAGTATCTTCTATTTCATAAATTTCTAGTTTTGATTCTATCTTGTCTTCCACTTTATATCTATCATTACCATAACCTGATATATATATCACATGCATGGATGGTTTATCTCCGGTCATCGTCAATTCATCATCCCCTTCTAGTGCATAAATCCACATCTCTTCTACACTTTTCGTATAGATGTCTCTCTCGATTTTCAGCAATTTCTCATCATCTTTATTATAGCTATAGACTTTTAGACTAGTAACATTATCACTCGTATTGATCACGATACTATCCTTGTTTTCCGAACATAAGACAAGCAGTTTTTCATTAACAAGTTGGAAGAGGTAATCGCTTACCTTAGCTATCTCAGATCGGCGATTTATTAATGTACGTACATCATCTTCTTGGTGACTTCTTATTTCTTTAGGAAGTGCATTAAAACTATTTTTAATAATATCATCTGTAAGGTCTTTTTCAAATTCTTGAGCTACTGCATCCCACTCTCTCTTGTCTAGCTGACCCAAAATGAAGTTGTCTAAAAATGATGCTATGTAGTGATTGCGCCGGATATCCTTTTTTTCTATTTTATTACCAAATGAAGTTGCAGGAAACGCGTATGGAGAATAATAAGATACCAATGACAAAAACACGCCATCATAATGAGATAGCGCCTGATCACGATCTCGCGGTATAGGTCCATAGTAATCTACTGAAAGAGAATCATTATCAGGTTTTGCCCATCTCCATTGGTCTTCATGTCTATCCCAATCATTGATTAATATATCCAACAATCTGCACTTAAGAAATGCTTTAGCATCAACATTAGCCTTATTTTCCCAGTAATCATCTAATAGGCTTTTAGTGCTAATGATGTCTTCAGAATTATCAAAATTTTCCACGTCAGTATTATCACCATCTGCACGCTGCTTAAATAATACCAACTGATCTCCAATCTCGTCATTGTAAGGCTCTAAAGAACTTTGCTTTGGTAAATAATAGAGTTCTGCATCAGTACTATTAAGCCCTAAGTCCTGCTCTAATTGTGCGCTGACGAGAAACGAAAATGGATTAGCCGCAGTAAAAAAATAAGAAACCAAATACTTCACAGCATCTATGTCGAAAGGTGGAGGTATTAATTTATCTGGAGATTTCTTAAGAGATCTAAGGACAAATTCTTTCTCATTTTGGCCTTTGATACGGACCGAGATAGTCTGCTTTCCTCCTCCTATTTTTTCTGTTGAAAATGTATTACCTTCTTCACTTTCCATATTAAAGCTAGGCACTTTGACTTCCGTCTTATATAAGTCAGTATTTAATTGTCCAAAGAATACCCCATTTAAATTTTTAAATGTCCCGTCTGCCAAAACTGAAGTCTTAACGCTATCAGGCAGACTATATGAGCTCGCATTAGTCAGATCAGCAATTTCTCTATCAAATGGAATATTAATTTTATTTAAAATATTAGAAGAATAAGGATCTAACCACTGAGCATCTATACCGTCTGCATTCTTTTTCAGTTTTAATTTAGCTTTACTTCTACTGGACCAATTCACTAATTTATCTTGTATAAATTCACTATCAGACACTCCAGAATCTACATTAAGGAAGTGGTTGTCTTTCTTTTTGTAATACATTTGATACTTACCTGATGCCGCTACGGAAATGATATTGATTTCAGAATCTACTGCCTTCTTAATTCCACTACTGAATTCTCTATAGGTGGGATGTGTTGCATAATTTATTCCTTTAGTATAGGATTTTATTTTTTGGATGTAAGCTCCTATAATAGGTATCGGAATCAGTGTTTTTATCATAGGTATATACCCACCGCTCGCATCATAGGATATAGGATCATGATAAGTGAGCAATAAAACAGTCTTGTCCTTGAAGCTAGAAATCTCATCATTAAAGTACATCCAGAAGCGATTCCTATCTTTGATGTAGCAACCTTTATTAGTATATCTGTCCTTGTCCCAGTTCTGCAAGTACCAATTAGAGTCCATAATTGCCAAGACAAGATTATCATTGATATTCTTAGTCTCCAATTCACCACAAGCATTATCTGGCAATAGCATATCTCCTGACATCTCGTCATCGAATAGGTCATCTAACATCTTGATACCAGATGCATTATATTTACTCCATAATGCTGGCGATGGCAGTAGGTAGCACTTTTTGTAATTATCTTTTAATCTGGATGCATAATCTATAATCTTTTGTTTATTAATGGTATCCTGTAGTTCAAATCCAAGTATGACGAGAACTTGATCTTTAGAATTGTTGTCAGCTTGTTTTAATATATTTTCGACACCTAATTTGTCTAACATTATATTAGAAAAGATAACGACCTCTGCTGTATTGGCATCTTGGTTAGGTTGGGCTATGCACACCTTAATCATAGATATAAGGATAATGGTGTATAATAGCTTATAAAGTCTCATATAGTGCATTTATCTTTTCTAATAAAAGATGAAAGTAACGACAATTAAATAATTTGTATTCATAATGGTGAGCTTCTGAAAATGAATATTCTTTGGAACTAAGTTTAAACTAAAAATAAGATGGGTTGTTCGATAGCCAATCACATATCTATAACGGTATGATATGGCTATTACCGCGGTGCCATGATATCTTACTTTCAGAGAAAATCCAGCTATTGCATGATCTTATAAGCTCGAAGTCATACCCCAGCGACTTAATCTAGATTTCAAAAACTTTAACGCAAGGACATTGGACATAAGGAGAAGGAGTATAATTTTATTGAATTTAAATTCTAATTGCCTTATAACAAAGATAGATTATAACGGAAATAATATAGGTGTGAGTAGCGATGAAATGACCCATAACGATAAAGATAGGATTCCTCCAACTATAATAAAATCTCGAAATTTATAAATCCCCATGCCATACACAATCGTATTTGTCTGATAACCAATAGGAGTAAAAAAACTAAAGTTAGCTGCAAACATGATAATGACAATAAAAGGTAATGGCGACAAATTTAAACCAGAGGCAAGCGATATAGCTATTGGGGTAAATATGATAGCGGTTGCATTGTTCGATATGACACTACTGACAAGCATAGTAGTAAAGAAAAGTAAACTTAAAATAATGCTTGGACTAAATTCGCTGAATGCAGAAAGTAGATTTTGACTTATAAAATTATCGGCACCAGAATTACTCATAGCTGCACCTATAGGAAGTAATCCAGCTAGCAAAAATATGATCTGCCAATTGATAGCACTGTAAGCTGCTTCCATTGTCGTACACCGACTCAAGATCAGAAGTGCAACACCCATAAGCGAGCTCGTAAGGATGGACAAGGTACCTGAGGCGGCAGCTATGATGAGGAGGATTAAGATAGCAAGAGATAAGTATTTCTTAAATTTTTCTTTCCGGGGTTGGTTCATATGATTAAGGATTTTATTGCCTCTATTCATAAGCCAGTTATCATCATTACTGCCATCTAATTCTATGAGAAGTCTATCCGCAACTTCTAGTCTTACCCTACTGTTATTTTGTTTTATAAGTTCCTTATTGGCATTCAGTAGATTCCTATGTTTGTTGAGAGCAACAGGAAGTGCTCCATCTAAATCATTGGAAACTAATTCTGATAGTTTTTTACCCAAGAGATTTGAGCCTGGCAGGATCAGATACTCTACAATTCTACCTGAATAATTCTTTTTACTATTCTCATCAGATTCTACAACTAATTCGTAATTATCGTCTGTTTTCAAATTTAATATTTGTTCTACATCAGCACTTATAACTAACACATCACCATCGTGAAATTTTTGCCAGTAGCTTGGATACTTGATGACTTTGTTGCCTCTTTTGATTTGGAGGAGCTTCGTATTGTTATCTTTATAAATTTCAGTATCTCGAAATGTTTTTCCAATGATTTTATTAGTTGGCAGTATACGTAGGATAGTGATAAATCTAGGAAATTGCTGCTGGCTGACGACTTGTCCTCTATTTTGCAATACGAGTATAGAAAGTCCTGATGTAATGAGTATTCCCGATAATAATAAGATTATACCAAGGGGAGTTACTTGAAAGAATTCCATAGGCTCCATCCCAGACTTGATGGCTATCTGATTGACAATTAAGTTGGTACTTGTGCCCATGAGTGTACAGCTACCGCCTATGATCCCTGCGAATGATATAGGCATCATATATTTTGCAATGTCTATATTGTGTTTGTGAGCTATTGTAGGCACGATTTTTACAAAAAGTATAACAACAGCAGTCGTACTTATAAATGCTGAGAATCCACCCACTACGAGCATAATGCATGGAATAGAAATCAATAATGGTAGTTTAAATAATGGGATCATCATCTCTGCGAAAAGACCTATTGTCCCGTTTGCTTCTAAAGCATAAGTGACCACCATAAGTGCTAAGATCGTAATGACAGCAGGATTACTAAAACCAGATACTGCCTCTTCAGGAGATACTAGTCCACACAGCAGTAATGAAACCATGACCAAAAAAGCAACCTTATCTACAGTAAATGTCTCTGTCACAAACAGTAACGTCGAGATACCGAGTATAGAGAATAGTATAATTATTTCTACTGTCAAAATGGTATACCTAGCTTAGCAAATTTGTAATATATAATTATACCTCCAAATTTAAATATAATAGCATCAATTAACAGCCTATTATTTCTAAAATATTAGAAATTAATGGTATGAAAAACTCATATTATAACTCCAGAATCAAGTTTCAATCAGCGATAAAATAATCATCTATGAATAATATAATCTGTTCAAATTATGAACGTCATAAAAAATCAAGCTTTCGAAAGTGTTCAAATTAACTAGTTGATTCAAATCAGGAAGCTATGTGCTTTGAAATTTGCTGACTTATAATCTTTTCTAACTAGAGAAATTTGAACAATGTCAGTATTCAAAAACTTTCAAACAGAACTATGCTATATAACTATATATTAAAAAATTGAGTTACTAATCAAACAAAATGATTTCAACTGGGTTAAACACTTGATAGTTTATTGATTTAAAAATTAAAAAATAAAAATGATAAGAGAAGGAACTGAAGTAAAATGGAAATGGGGACAGGGATACGCGTCGGGAAAAGTCGAAAGCACTTATACAAAGTCAATTACCAAATCCATAAAAGGTAATGAGGTAACTAGAAATGGTTCTGATGACAATAAGGCACTTCTAATAAAGCAAGAAGACGGAGGAAAGGTGCTAAAACTTGAAAGCGAAGTAGAGAGAGCTGACTAATCTAATTTGTCGTAATTCTGATGCTCAAAATTAATTTGAGTCAACAATACCACAAATTCAAACATGATCTGGGCAAAATTCGCTATTCAAGAATAGACACCTAGTTAAATTTTGCAACGTAAAAGTCACTGCAATTTATATTCTGATAAAGTAAATCTAAACTCTGTGTTTTTCTTCGTCTGTAAAGCCAAGCTGAAAGTTATTTAAAACATAGATTTTATTTCGTGACCACCAGTTGGGTATAATAGTAAAAGATTTTCAAGCTCCTTTGATGTCATCCCTTGCTGAATTGCTAAGCTAAATACATTTATCATTTCGTCAGCATGGCTTGCTAGTACGCTTACACCTAGAATTTTATTCGTTTTTTTGTCAACTATTGTTTTATATCTAGCAAAGGTGTTTAAATTTATACGTTCTATGAATGAGCCTTTATGATTTTCTTCTTTCACTTCAAATTTTGTACCCTCAGCATTTAACTCCTCTTCATTTTTTCCCACTTTAGTTAATTTCGGATATGTAAATACGCCGTAAGGTATACCGTTATAATCCACAGCTTTTCTTTTTTTATTTAAAATATTTTGTGCAACAATTTTTGCCTCATAGTTGGCTATCTCTGTAAATGGAAGATGGCCTGTAACGTCACCTAATGCATAGATATGATTGTATTTTTTAGTTTGAAGAAATTTATTCACCTCAATTCCATTAAGCTCATTCAATCCCAAACCAATCTGTTCAAAATTTAAATTCTCTACATTCGGTATTCTACCAGCAGCATGAATCACAAGATCTGCTGAATATTTAAATGTAAGATTATCATTTCTCTCACAGTTAACTTCAAAGTCATCTTTGCTTTTTTCGATTTTATTAACTTCATATCCTAACTTAACGTCAATCCCTTTTTCTAAAGTGGCATGTACTAAATCTTCAACAAGTTTACGGTCAAATGCATTTAAGGGATTCTCTTCATTGCTTAATATGGTAACATTAGAACCACATGCTGCGATAATATGTGATAATTCAAAAGAAATATATCCGCCACCAACGATCACCACACTAGATGGCATTTTATTCAAATTAAAGAAATCGTCATTATCAATTAAAAATTGTTCACCCTCAATTTCAAGTGGTCTAGGCCTAGCTCCAGATGCTATCACAATTTGCTCAGCTGATACAGTTTTACCATCAACTTTGACCGTATTCTTATTTTCAAATTTGGCCAACCCTGTCAAGGTTTTAATATTGGCATTCTCAAATTTAATTTTAGTTTTGGAAGGGATAAGTGCGGTAAAATGAGATTTGTGTGATGCAAGTGTATGCCAATCCACAAATTTACTTGTTGCAGGAAATCCTGCTTTTTCCATATCCTTCGCCTGCCAAAATGCACTGGTAATAGATTCCATGGCTTTCTTTGGGGTGCATCCACGCAAAGCGCACGTTCCTCCAAATAGCCGATCAGCGACTATTACCGACTTACCTGCTTCAGCGCATTGATGAGCTACTGAAGAACCAGCTGGTCCACTACCAATTATTAGAACATCCGCCTTCATAGCAATTTTATTTTTAATACTTTGAAGATTAAGGAATGTTCGGACATAAAGTTAATTGTAACAAGTTTCACACTACAATAACAAAATAGTCTTATCCAGTTAACCCGTTTTATTTTGTGATATTGAGACCACTAAATATAATCAACTTAGTTAGTTAATTCTAATGCTCGTATAGTCAAAATTGTCTATATTAATTAATAAAGATACTTTCGAACTTTATTTTTATTTAACTGTAGGTTCTTTGCATGAAAAATAAAATAGGCTTACTACACTATATAAAGAATACTTGGACTCAATTCTCCGATGACCACGGCTTTATGATGGCAGCAGCATTGTCATATTATACTTTATTTTCAATTGCACCATTGTTAATAATTGTGATTACTCTCTTAGGCTTTGTTGTTGAATCCCAAGATTTGGAGAATGCGTTATTTGAGCAATTGGGAGGTATTATGGGTTATAGTCAAGCAAATGAATTAAAAAGTGTCGTAGAGAATGCAAAAAATACTTCATCTGAAGTTATGGCAACTATAATATCATCTGTAACCCTGTTAATTACTTCTACTGCAGTCGTCATCCATTTAAAAGATGTTTTAAACAGAGCTTGGAATGTCATCAAAGATCCATCATTAGGATTTAAAGCTGTTGTTTTAGACAGGATATTCTCGTTAGGGTTTTTATTAGCATTGGGATTTATTTTCTTGGTTTCAATGGGATTAAATACTGTCGCTACTCTTTTATCTAATCAAGTGGCCTATGTAATTCCTGAAATTGGAGAAACAGCTGTTGTTGTTACCTCATCCGCCATTGGGTTAATAGTGACCTTTTTAATGTTTTATTTGTTATTTAGGTTTTTACCAGATGCTAGACTTAAAGCAAAAGATCTTATCGTGGGGGCTGCAGTAACAACGATTATGTTTTCAATAGGTCGGTATGCAATAGGTTATTACTTAGGATATAGTGATATTGGTAGTACTTTCGGTGGTGCAGGAGCGCTAGCAAGTTTCATGATCTGGGTATACTACAATGCAATTATACTCATAATAGGTGCAGAATTCACCCAAGTATATGCACTTGCCCATGATAGAAATATTTATCCTTCAAAGCAATCTCTTAAAGTGGAACGAGTCATTAAAAAACAATCTGATGGTTCAGAATTGTAGAAAAATATACACCAGAAGTAACATACTATATCCAGATCATAGCTTGTCGCCTTAACTGAATATTGCTAAATTATATTATAATTAGTAAAACAAAACCTAAAATGGTAGTTGAAGTATTAAAAGAATTATTTAAAAGAGACTTAAATAAATTAAAGGTAGAAATTGACCTTTATAAAAATGAGTCATCGATGTGGGAGATTGAACATTCAATTAAAAACTCCGGAGGAAACCTATGTCTTCACATCATTGGAAATTTAAAAAATTATATCGGAAATGGATTAGCTCAAATTGGCTATGTCAGACAAAGAGAATTTGAATTTACAGGTAAATTCGTTGACAGAAATGATCTTAATAAACATATAGATGAAACAATCCAAATTGTAGATCAAGGCTTAAGTGCTATAACTGATAAACAGATGGGAGATAATTTTCCAATAAAAATATGGGAGAAAGAAACAGGAATGATTTTTACTTTGATTCATCTCCATTCTCATTTAACTTACCATTTAGGACAGATAAATTATCATCGAAGAATTCTTGATAAGTGAAAGGTAAAAGTCTTTGTTCTACAGGATGTCCCTCATGTTTCTTTTCTCATCTTCACTCAATCTAGTTCTTTAGTCTTCTTTCAAATTTTAAATTTCTTTAGATGTCTACTCATTTCTCTTTCGACTTGGTTAAAAGGTGGTAGTTCTTGAATTTGATCTGCCATAGACTTCGTCCACCTACCTTTGTATTGCGGCAATCGCTTTTTAAGAGCTTTATGAAAACCTGCAGGATCGATATCTTTGGCTTTACATTTTTGAGAAAATTCTGGAATGTAAAAGTCTATATTCATTTCATGAACTTCCAGAAGATACCAAATATCATAATAGTCTCTTGGTTGCATCCTTTGAATTGTGCATCTTAGTTTTTCAACTAAAACCTCTTCCAAAGAGTAGCATAATAGATTATAATCTTCCAGATCGGAGTAGTTAATGATTGCAGCTTTTGTAATAGGATCAAAAACTAATGCTTCACTTCGAGATATATCCACTTTTACTTTTTTGTTTGCTCCATCTCCGCTAAAGGGACCTACATAGGAGACGTAAAAATTCATACCTCCATCTACATGATCATTTTGATCAATGATGGAAAGAGGAATATTAGCTTCTTCTTTTATGTAATTAAATACCTGATCAAAGAACTTCTTCAATTGATCATTTGATCGATCAGTGATCAACGTAAAGTCCAAGTCTTCAGAATATCTATAATCGTCAAAGTATACCTTCTTAAGAACTGTCCCACCTTTAAAAACAATCTCTTTAGATAGT
>Ga0114957_1002856_pt1 | contig 15994 bp, 11 predicted proteins | sample BantaG_FD_87175 | JGI IMG/M metagenome (GOLD analysis project Ga0114957, IMG submission 87175) | Marine algal microbial communities from Bantry Bay, Ireland - BantryBay_4 metaG | ecosystem: Host-associated > Algae > Red algae > Unclassified | place: Bantry Bay, Ireland | collected 2014-11-21 | reverse complement strand
GCTATATCAATTTTATATCACTACTGTTTGTGAAACAGGAGATACGAGCGTTTTGGTAGGGCCGTTCAATTTTGAAACAATCTTTTTAAATGATGTAGGAGTAACAGGTGTTTTTTCACCGACCAGTGCCTGTAATCTAGGACTTGAAATGATTTCTTTTAACCTATCTGGCTTTGGTTCTAATTTGCAATCCTTATTTGAATATGGATATAGCGTTAATGGCGAAATAGTAGAACTCCCTATGTTTGACGATGGATATTTTACAGGTATTGTTGGTAGTGAGGATACCGTTTCTGTTTCGTTTGATACAGAATTTGATTTTAGTGAACCAGGCATTTATGAAGTTGCAGTATGGACTAGTCTCGAAGGAGATAGTAACTTAGAAAACGATACTGCTTATTATTCCTTTTTTAGTATACCCACGGTTACCGAACTCACTTATCAAGCAAATTTCACCGATAACAGCGAAGGTTGGACGGTAGATTCAGATGGCATTAACTCAAGTTGGGAATTTGGTAATCCTGATAATATTTTTATCAACTCGGCTAATACCGGTGCAAATGCTTGGGTAACGAGCTTAGCAGGAAACTATAATAGTAATGAGCAATCCTATCTAACGTCTGTCTGCTTTGATTTTTCTACTGTTTCTATCACCCCAACGTTTTCACTAAATATTAATTATGATACAGAAATCAACTATGATGGTAGCTGGTTGGAAGGTTCAAAAGATGGTGGTACAACCTGGGAGAAAATAGGAGCAATGGGTACTGGAGTTAATTGGTACACCGTAGAAAATACGATTACAGATCTTGGGAGTGTCTGGACAGGAGCCTCCGGTGGTTGGCTATATGCAGAACATCCACTAGAAGGTTTTGCAGGAGAAAGCAATTGTCGTTTTCGCTTTGGCTTTGCATCAGATGGGATACTCTCTAACGAAGGAGTTGGTATTGATGATATTACAATAAGAATTCCACTTAATAATGATTTGCGAGCGAATCTCGCTAGCAATGATGGTGATCCGCTCTGTGGATCAGTCAGTGATAGCATTCAATTTTCCTTTTTTAATATAGGTGCATTGGCTCAATCTGATATAACGGCAAATTATCAGGTAAATGGAGGAGCCGTTGTCAGTGAAACTATTTCAGGAGTATCTGTGGCCCCAGGCGAATCTTACAATTATGTATTTAATACACCCTTCAACTCTAATGAGTTTTCCACTACCTATAATATTAAGGTATGGACTACAATAGATTTGGAAGAAGACTTCACTAATGATACGCTTTCTTTTGTCTTTACTACTTCCACTCCTCGGACACTACCTGTTATTGTAGATTTTAATGACTCAAATCTGCCAGATGGTTGGGAGACTGATGGAGTGGTCTTAGAGGGCCACAACAGCGGCACACCAGTTATCTTTAGAAATCTATATACTTCAATCACCAGTTTTTTCTTTATAACAGATAATATCGGCCCTATCAATTCCAATGATAGCCTGACCTTTGATTATCGATTTGTAGAGTTTTCAGATTCTCAGGTTGGTACTACACTCAATGGAGATTCATTAATTGTAGAAATTTCTGCTGATTGTGGCGATAACTACCTTCCGGTACTGGTTATTGACCAAAATAATCACGACCCCTCTGGTACATTTACCAATCGGACGATTAGTTTGGACGATTACGCAGGGGAATTTATTCAGGTACGATTCCGTGGACTTTGGGCTGTTGGCGATTACTACTTAGATATTGATAATATTAACATTATCTCTTGTGGACCAGATTTGGATGTAGAAGTTGATGTCGTAGAACCTACCGGAAATATGGATGATGGTGGACTGGCTGTATTTCCACAAGGAGGAATCGGCCCTTATACTTATGAATGGAGTACAGGAGAGACGACCAACATTATTACTGGAATTACAGCGGGTGCATATCAAGTGACCATTACGGATGCCATCCAATGCGAGGAAATAATTTCCTTTAGTCTTTTTCCAGTTTCTACTGAAGAGATCGAATCCTTATTGGATTTTGCGCTTTTCCCCAATCCAACTAATGATAAAACCCATCTGAGTGTTTCCTTTGCTTATACAGTCGATGCTTCTGTTAGAGTGACGAATGCATTGGGGCAAATCCTCTACGGCAAAGACCTGGAACGAGTGCAGTCAATCCAGCAGACCTTTGACCTGACCAACTGGAGTTCAGGAATTTACTTTGTACAAATGGTAGTAGATGGTAAGCAATATACCCGTAAACTATTCAGACAATAAGAAAAGATAAATGAATAACGGCTTGATTTTCTGAACATTTTAGCCATAAAATCTATTAGATGAAACGATAAGTAGTTCATGGGAATTTATTAGTTAACTTGATTCCGTGAATTACTTGAGCAGTGTGTTTATTTTAGACAAAGTTTAATAATAGTGAATGTTCAGCTATGAAGATAGGAATTGTTTGTTATCCAACATACGGAGGTAGCGGGGTTATCGCGACAGAATTAGGTAAAGGACTGGCGGCCAGGGGTCATCAAATCCATTTTATTACTTACCGACAACCAGCACGACTCAATTATTTTCAGGAAAACGTCTTCTATCACGAAGTAAGTGGTGCGGATTATCCACTATTTGAATATCCTCCTTACGATACCGCGCTAGCCAGCAAAATGGTGGATGTAGTCAAATACGAGAATCTTGACCTGCTGCATGTTCACTATGCCATTCCACACGCGACAGTCGCCTATACTGCAAAAAAAATTTTATTGACCGAAGGGCGCTATGTTCCCACCATTACTACCCTGCACGGTACAGATATTACGCTTGTAGGACAAAATCCAGCCTTTGCCCCTGTCGTCGCTTTTTCTATCAATAAGTCAGACGGGGTTACTGCTGTTTCTAATAGCTTGCGCCAACAAACCTATGATAGCTTTGAGGTAAAAAAAGAGATTGAGGTAATTTATAATTTTATTGATTTTAACCGCTTTACCAAGCGAGACAAGGATCATTTTAAAAAAGCGATTGCTCCCGATGGAGAAAAAATTCTCGTTCATACTTCTAATTTCCGTAAGGTGAAAAGAGTAGAAGATGTGCTGGGCGTTTATAAAAAAGTATCTGAAAAAATGCCTGCCAAGCTATTGTTAATCGGTGATGGCCCAGAGCGACGTAAAATGGAAGATTTATGTCGGGCAGAAAAACTATGTGAAGGTATTCGGTTTTTAGGAAAGCAGGATGCGGTGGAAGAATTACTAGCTGTTTCTGATTTGTTTATCATGCCTTCAGCAAGTGAAAGCTTTGGGTTGGCTGCGCTTGAAGCAATGGCCTGTGAAGTACCCGTTATCTCTTCTAACGCAGGAGGGCTTCCTGAAGTAAATATCCACGGAGAAACTGGGTTTCTCAGTGAAATTGGCGACGTAGAAGATATGGGGAATAATGCAATTAAGCTATTAGAAAACGAAAAGATGCTATCCGAATTTAGCGCTAACGCGTTGAAGCAAGCTCGCCGTTTTGAACTAGATAATATCTTGCCCCAGTATGAAGCCTACTATGAGAAGATCATTCGAGAAAACGTTTATACAAAAGAAGAGATTAAAAAAATAACTTCCTAAAAACAATCTGTTCAGTGCTTAGTTTCACCTTAATTCATTACCAAAATTTTAGTTACCACTGCATCTGGAAAATCGCGATTACTCGTTCGTGTAGCATAGACAAGGTACACTCCTGATTGTGCCTTACGTCCATTATAATCCCGTCCATCCCAGATTGCCTGCCCTCCTAGTGCGGTAGTTTCGTACACTAGTTTTCCGTTGATATCCGTGATTTTTATATTAGAATCCCGAGCAAAGCCACGGATTGCAATCGGCCCGTCATATTCTGGTCGTACCGGATTGGGAAAGGCCATGATATCACTATTATGGGTAGAAGCGATTCCTGCTGCATCCGTTTTATAAGAGATAAGACCATTACCAGTAGAAATAAACACCAAGCCGGATTCCCGATTAATGGCGATGTCGTTGATGGCATTATTAAAAATAGGACTATTGTCTTCATCAAAAGTAGCCAGTCGTTCCGACCCATCTGGAGATTGTACAAAAATTCCGCTGGGCGTACCAAACCATTTGCGGTTGGCAGCATCAATAGCAATTGCATTGACCTTCACCTCGTCGAGCAGTAATGCCGGGATATTGTTGACGACCACCCTGGGATGATTGCCAGCACAGTTGGTATTAAAGGGGTCTCCCTGACATTCAAAAACAACGGCGCCGTTGCGAGTGCCCACCCACACACTTCCATCAAGATCTATAGCAATACTACGAATTTCATTTGAGGGAAGTACAGAGTTGTTAGTCGTAATGGAACGAAGACGATCATCAGAAATGTCATCGACTGTTCCTGCATAATCATATATCACAAATCCTAGATCACTAGAAGCAATCCATAAATAGCCTTCGTTATCTACGATAATTTTGCTGGTCGCACGACTTGGGAGCGTTAAAAAATTATCAGTAAAACTTCCATCGGGTTTAAGCGCAATTAATCCCTTGGCATCTTCGGTATCATTACCTATCCAAAGTATATTATTGTCGTCATAAGCAAGTCCACTTACACGAGTACGTGCTGCATCACCAGAAGGTTTTAGCTTGGCTACTTCATTGGGGATCACCTCAACTTGTTGCGTCTCCCGATCCAATTTTAGCAAGCCATTAGTCCACCGAGTACCAAAATAAACAGATTTTTTATCAGGACTAACAGCGATGCGATAAACCGCTTTGTTAATTGCTAGTAGCGGATGGTCAGGAGAGTAGTAGTTGGTCCATTTCCCATCAATGTAGCTGTAGAAACCACGATCCGTAAAATCAATTCCATCAATAGGGATTTCAGGCGCTACCCAAAGTTCTTCATCTACTAGTTTCAATTCGTTAGCTCGCCAATTTAAAGGAGAGTTTATCGCAAAGGCTTCACAACTGTATTCTCCAGCTTCTAACAGACGATATTTGTCCCAGTTCTCTGCGAAATAAATCCTGCCCTGTGTGTCTTCCACACCGTATTCTGGCCGATTGATACACCCCGTATCTGAGTTGATGGTTTTGACTACTCCATTTTCATCTAAAAGCACTACTTTCCCATGGCAGGACTGATCGCCACATCGTAAGCCGACCATTAAATGAAGTCCTTCTGTGGTCATATATTCTGCACCAAAATTTTCAGATGTATAGACTGGTTGAAGATTAACCTCATCGTAGCGATAGATGGTATCATTAACATCAAAGTACAACCTATCCTTATAGCTGGCAATGTTTCGGGTAGCATAATCTGCTGGAAATCCATCCTCTTCTCCTAGGTAAGACCAATTACTGAAATCCTGAATATTCTTCTCTTCATCCAATGCAAAACGATAAATACCCTCTGCTGTTGCAGCATAAATATTGTTGTGGAATTTGGCAATCTGATTAAATGGAATACCTGCCTGTGTTTCATCTCCAAACTCTTGATCTCGAACATTTAAAATTTTCATTCCAAAACCCATTGATATGTAAGCGCTCGTATCGGTGTCTATTAAAATATCGTTGATCGTCTTATCTCCCAATTGACTGCTCGTAGCTATAAATGGCAAATTAAAAATACGGCCATCATCATATAAAAAATCGATATTGCCATTGAAATAGGTGGTGATTAGCAATTTATTAAAAGAATCATATTTTAAAAATCCCATTCCAGATTCAGTGAGTCCATCAACGGTAGAAAGTCGATCAATTTCACGAGAGACCTTATCTATTTTCAAAATCCCCTGGTTGTTGCCATAAAAAACGTGGGTTTCACTTTGTGCTACGTACTCTCCATATTGATAGGCATAATGTGACTGCCATTGGCCTATTTTTAAAGGTGATTGAGCCAAGAGACTGCTTGGAAATAATAAGAAAAAAGAGCATATAGTAAGAAATGAAAAACGCTTGATCATTTTGGATTACTTTGATTTATAGAATTTTTAAGAGAAGACTATAAAAATAACCATATTCGCCATCGGTTATTGCTTAATTTCGATATTAATGGCGTCTTTTGTCGGGAAAAGGAAAATAAATTAAGAACGATATAACGCCGATTTATTTAAATAGTCATAAATGACATCTGGTACCAAGTACTGAACAGATTGATTATTGAGGATACACTGTCGAATATAACTGGCAGAAATCTGCATTAGAGGGGCTTCCATTATGGTTATTTTAGGGTGAGTGGCTAGCGTTCCTAGTTCGTACTGTGGGCGTTTGTAAACATAAATTTCATGGTGCTCAAGAATCTGCTCGTAATTTTTCCATTTGTGAAAACTACCTAAATTATCACCTCCCATAATTAACGCAAATTCTTTTTTAGGGTATTTTTCTCTAAGATAGGTAAGGGTGTCAACAGTGTAGGAAGGTTTGGGAAGGTCAAATTCTACGTTGGATGCTTTAAGCTTAGGATTGTCATCAATAGCCAGCTGGACTAGATGAAGCCGGTCGTGGTCACGGGCTAGTGATTTTTTGGTTTTAAAAGGGTTTTGCGGCGACACGACCATCCAGACTTGCTGGAGGTTCGTCTGAGTTGCCATAAAATTGGCGATGATCATGTGGCCAACGTGTACCGGGTTGAAAGAACCAAAAAACAATCCCGTCTTCATAGTTGTGAGGGTATTAAAAAAGACAAACCTAAATTATTCACCTTCCTAATTCTAATTCTAATTCCTATTCCTATTCTAATTCCTATTCCTATTCTAATTCCTATCCCTATTCCAATATCTGAAATAAAGAATCCAGCGTACTAGAATCTTCTAGCTCTGTTTTCGGAATATTGATTAACCACTGATTTTTTTCTTTGGCCAAGTAAAAAGTATCTAGATACCGTTCTCCTTCTTCTTTAAGGAGACAGGCACAATATCCTTCATTTTCTGCCATCTGGCAATTCAAATCTATAAACTCCGAGTGAGTAATCGTATTACTATTTTCTTCATCGAGCACCTCTTTGATCCAGGCAATCCATTCACGAGTATTAGCAGTACTTAATCTTTCGGCCTGCTCAAAATTATTTTTATTAATCCATTCCTGCCACTGCTGGACGACCGCTTCCGGTTCGTTGGGAAGGGAAGGTTCTGATTGACAACTTATCAGTGTCATCATAAATAAAAACGAAATCAGACCGAACCTAACTTTACTGAACATAGTGTGAGCTATTCTTTAAAGAGCTTCATCAATTACTTAACATAACCGGCATTACCAGCATCATTATCTTTTCCCCTTCTTCCTCTTCGGTCGGTAATAAAATACCCGCTCTAGTGGGGGTAGACAATTCCATTTTGACTTCTTCACTTTCCAATACGTTTAACATTTCGATCAAAAATCGAGCATTAAAACCAATTGTCAGCGGTTCGCCCACATACGTACATTTGAGCTGTTCTGTTGCTTCATTGGAGAAATCCAAATCTTGCGCAGAGACGGTCAGACTTCCATCTGTAATATTAAGAATTACCTGATTAGTGGTCTTATTAGCATAGATGGCGATTCGTTTCAGTGAATTCAAAAAGTCTATTCTGCTAACCGTTAACAAATGTGGGTTCTCCTTAGGAATCACCGCGTTATAATCAGGATATCGGGCATCAATCAGCCGACACACCATATCTATCTCTCCAAAGGAGAAAAATACATTCGATTTATTAAATGCCATCTTCACGTCTCCATCACCCGACAGCGCATTTTTTAGCAAGGTCAATGCCTTCTTAGGAACAATAAAGCTCGTAGACACTTCACCCTTCGCATCATCAAAGCTGTGTTTGACCAACTTATGCGCATCGGTCGCAACAAAGATAATTTTACTGAAATCCACCTGTACATATACACCTGTCATGGCCGGACGTAGCTCGTCAGAACTGGTAGCGAAAAGCGTTTTATTGATTGCTTTGGATAATCTTGCAATTGGTGCAGTCAAGGTATCTACTTCGTTTGGTTCGGCAATATTGGGATAATCGCCACCATCTTCTCCTGCTAATCGATACTTTCCGTAGTGGGAAGTAATTTCGATAGCAAAATTCTCCTCATTTACCGTAAAGGTAATAGGTTGTTGAGGTAGTTCTTTGAGCGTATCCAATAATATACGAGCAGGAATAGCTACTTGTCCGTCTTTATCTGCATTGACCTCGATAGTCGTGCGTATGGAAGTTTCCAAATCAGTAGCGGATATGGTAAGTTTTTTATTTTCAATAGTAAAAAGAAAATCTTCCAGAATCGGTAATACTGGGTTGGAGCTAATCGCGCCGTTGGCGATTTGCAAATGTTTAAGTAAGTCCGAAGAAGAAACACTAAACTTCATTGTGTATTTGATATTTTGTATGAATGACAAATGTAATGCTTATTCCTTACTTTTTATACCTTATTGAGCGGTTAAATACCAACATCAGCATGTGGATAAAATAAAAATCGCATATTTAGCGTAATTTTACGGGCTTGTTTTTAGATGGTGATGGCCGATGATGGTTCGTTGCTTTTTTATAAAAATTATTATGCTTGATCGAAAGACTCCGCCTCCTATTAAAGCCGCTGATCAACTGACGTTACCGCGTCCGGAAATAGCATATTTACAAAATGGAATTCCCGTTTATGTTATTAACATGGGGACGCAAGACATCCTCAAAATAGAAATACTATTCTACGGAGGACGTCCTTTTGAGGATAAAAAACTGGTTGCTCGAACCACCGCGCGAATGTTGAAGGAAGGTACCCGTCAGCAAACTGCAGCCGCTATTGCCGAGCAAATTGATTTTTATGGTGGAACCATTAATATTCCCGTGAATTTGGATACCACCAATATCACATTTTATACACTACGCAAACATTTGGACAAACTACTTCCCTTGTTGGGCAGTATTATCTGCGATCCATCTTTCCCACAGGAAGAAATTGATGCTTTCTTAAAAAATAGCCAACAACGTCTAAAAGTAGATCTGGCGAAAAATGACATCGTAGCTTATCGGAATATCACTGAAAATATTTTTGGAAAACATCACCCTTATGGCTATAATAGCCAGCACGAAACCTATGACACCATCCAACGAGATGATCTCGTTCAGCATCACAAAAAGACGATGGTAGCAGGCAACGCGATCATTTTTTTAAGTGGAAAAGTAGACAATACTGTGCTAAAATCCATGGATCAGTATCTGGGAAATATTCCTGCCGGACCCAAGCGCAACCCCCAGCCATTTTCAGTTATCCCGGAAATAATAAAAAAAGACCATCTCGATCATCCCGATACTGTACAGACTTCTATACGGGTAGGTCGCCGACTATTTAATCGGGAACATCCTGATTTTCATGGAATGTATATATTGAATACCATCTTGGGAGGATATTTCGGTTCTCGGCTCATGGAGAACATTCGAGAAAAAAAAGGATACACTTATAATATTTATTCTTCCATGGATACTATGATGTTTGATGGATATTTTTATATTGGTACCGAGGTAAGTCATGAACTGACAGATAAGACCCTAACAGAAATCTATCGAGAGATGGAAATATTGCAAAATGACTTGGTAGGTGAAGAGGAATTAACGATGGTGAAAAATTATTTGTTGGGTAGCCTGCTCACGATGTTGGACGGCCCACTGAATATCATCAACGTGATTAAGGAAACCATTTCGGAAGATATTCCGGTAGAACATTTTGCTACTTTAGTAAAAACGATTCAAACCGTTTCTCCCCAAGATCTTCGCGATTTGGCGCAACGATATTTCAATCCTGCCGAATTTTGGCAATTGACTGTCGGAATGCGAAGCTAAGAAAAAATTAAATCCTAAAAAACGGTAGAAACAGCTATCGAATTCTTTTTTCGTCCCTAGTACCACTTTTTTGCTAGAAGCGGAAATTTATTTCTTTTTTTAGTTTAAATTTGTTTTCTTTTGTGATTCACACAAAAACGGGATTTTATTTTCTCGCAACAATTTTTTAGAAAATAATTATTCCTGCGAACTGAACCCTGACAACTGCTCATTAAAATTAGAGAAAACGCTTAAATGAAACTATTCAGTTTTTTTACACAGGAAATTGCTATTGATCTTGGCACCGCCAATACGCTTATCATTCAAGATGGTACGATCGTCATTGATGAACCATCTATTGTCGCCATCAACCGTCGTACTGGCGAAACGATTGCTGTGGGAATGAAGGCGATGCAGATGCACGAGAAGACCCACGAAAATATCAAGACTGTCCGTCCACTCAAAGATGGTGTTATTGCAGATTTTCAGGCAGCAGAGAGTATGATTGAAGGAATGATTAACATGATGGGTAATCGACGGAAATTTTTCACCCACATGAAAATGGTTATCTGTATTCCTTCCGGGATTACGGAAGTAGAGAAGAGAGCAGTATTTGATTCAGCAGATCATGTAGATTCAAAGGAAACTTATTTAATTCACGAACCCATGGCCGCCGCACTCGGAATAGGACTGGATGTAGAAGAGCCTATTGGAAATATGATTATTGATATAGGAGGAGGAACGACTGAAATTGCGGTGATTGCTTTGTCTGGAATCGTTTGTGATCAGTCCATTCGCACCGCCGGGGACGAGTTTACGAATGATATTATGAATTACATGAAACGGCAGCATAATATTCTCATTGGAGAAAGAACGGCCGAGCAAATCAAAATTCATGTCGGATCAGCGTTACCCGAATTAGAAAATCCGCCAGAAGATTTCGCTGTTAATGGGCGAGATCTAATGACTGGTATCCCCAAACAAATTACTATCACCTATCAGGAAGTAGCACACGCACTGGATAAATCCATTTCAAAAGTAGAAGATGCGATTTTAAAAGCATTGGAAACTACTCCACCGGAACTGGCTTCCGATATTTACAAAACTGGACTGTATTTAACTGGTGGAGGAGCATTGTTGCGAGGATTGGATAAACGTATTTCTGCTAAAACCAAACTACCTGTAGTTATTGCTGAAGATCCACTTCGGGCAGTAGTAAGAGGTACTGGAATTGCATTGAAGAATACGGACAAATTTTCCTTTTTGATCGACCGGAAAAGCGTGTAATATTTCTAGAGATAAAATTTTTTATAAATTGGTAGGTAGTGTGTCAAACAACTTACATAAAAGTATCTTGTTGTGCGTAGCTTGGTTTTGTTTATTGTTCAATATGGAGGCATCGGCTTATTCTTCCTCTTAGAAGCAATCTGCCTCTATCTGGTGGTGAACTACAATCAGCAGCAACGAGAAATTTGGATCAATTCTTCCAATATCCTTTCGGGTAATGTCCTTAACCTTCGGAGTGATTTTTCACAATATTATAATCTTTCTGAATTCGCGGATAGTCTGGCTGCCGATAACGCTCGACTTAAAGCCAAATTAAATAACGCCCAGTTTGTACAAACCATCCTTCAGGACTCGGTAAAGGATATTGAAAAACAACAGCAATACACCTATATCGCAGCGCGGGTAGTCAATAGTTCTATTCATTTACATAATAACACGTTTACAATAGATCGTGGTTCCCGACATGGTATTCGTCCACACATGGGTGTACTGGATGCTAACCCAAACGGAGGTATCGTGGGTATTGTCACGAATGTATCTGAAAATTATAGTGTCATCATGGCCTTGCTACATCGAGAGATTAGAGTGCCTGCGGAAATTAAACGTAATCATTATCATGGTTTCCTTACCTGGCAGCCCAGCAATCCGCAGACGATTGATCTTATTGATGTACCAAAACACGCCGATATCCGACGCCGAGATACTATTCAGACTAGTACACATTCCGCCCTATTCCCAGAGGGAATTCCCGTAGCGGTGGTGGATAGTTTTTGGCAGGAACCTGGAAGTAATTTTTATACCATCAATGCCGCACTTGTCAACGATTTGGCAAATGTGAAATATGTATACGTTGTAAACAACCTGATGAAGGGTGAAATTGTCAACTTAGAAGAAGCAGCCACTAGTGAATAGTAGTATCGTAATCAGAAACGGGTTTAGATTTATATCGTTAGTACTGGTACAGGTGCTGATCTTTAAAGGATTTGATGCGGATTCCAATGGCTTTACTTATTTAAGTATTTTTATCTATCCTATTTTTATTTTATTGTTGCCCATTCGTACTCCAACAGTACTGGTTGTCTTATTGGGATTTATACTAGGATGCGTGGTAGATATATTTTATGATTCGCCCGGCGTACATGCAGGCGCCAGTGTATTCACCGCATTTATTCGTTCTACTGTTTTAAATTTTTTGGAACCACGGGGTGGATTTGAGGTCAATGCCAGTCCGACCAAGGGCAATTATGGCATTAATTTTTTCTTTCCTTATGCGGCAACGTTGATGTTTATTCATCTGCTCGTTTATTTTTCTTTAGAAATATTTACACCCGTCTTTTTTGACGAAATTTTTCTTAGAACAATATTTAGCTTTTTTGTTTCCATGTTTTTCGTTATACTATACCAGTATTTATTCAACCCAAAAGTATAAAATGGCTACCACGGATGTTTACAAAGGTCGCGCTACCATCATTCAGGGAGTATTCATCCTGGCTGCCATTGTATTATTATTGAGTGCACTCAATATTCAGGTACTCAACTCTGAATACCAAGAACGTGCGCAAGCCACCACCGTTAATGAATATACCCTTTATCCCTCCCGTGGGTTGATCTATGACCGTAACGGAGAACTACTGGTCATCAACAATGCCATGTATGACCTCAAGGTGACCTACAAGCAGCTTGACCCCAAAATGGATACCACCCACCTTTGCCAAATTCTAAACATAGACCGAAAAACTTTTAGTAAGAACCTCAACAAGGATTTTCGTAGCGTCCGGTTTTCCAAGTCGGTGCCTTACGTTTTTATGTCAAAAATTTCTTCTCAAACCTGTGCTGCACTGCAAGAAGTACTCTATAAATTTCCAGGTTTCTCACTGCAGCTTCGTAATGTCAGAGGATATCCTCACCGCAATGCTGCCCACGTACTTGGGTATTTGAGTGAAGTAAATAACAAACAAATCGAAAAATCTTTTGGAAAATATAAACGTGGAGATTATATCGGTGCGACTGGCTTGGAACGAGCTTACGAGGATGAACTTCGGGGCAGGAAAGGCGTCAAATTTATTCTAAAAGATAACCTTGGACGTAGTGTTGGCCCATTCAAAGGAGGATCACAGGATTCTGCTGCCGTTTCCGGAATGGACTTGATTAGTGCGCTTGATATCAATCTGCAAGCTTATGGAGAAGAATTACTAAAAAATAAAACGGGTAGTATCGTGGCCATTGAACCTGCTACCGGCGAAGTGCTGTCCATGATAAGTACACCTACCTACGATCCCAATCTACTGACCATTAATCGGAACCGTGGAGAAGCATTTAGTTATCTTTTACAGGATTCACTCAAGCCTTTTCTTGATCGTTCTATTATGGCTGAATATCCTCCTGGATCTATTTTTAAAACGGTCGTCGCACTAGCTGGAATGCAAGAAGGAGTGATGACACCGAATACAGGCCATGCTTGTAAAGGAGCCTATTATTACAATGGAATTTCTCGGGGATGTCACAATCATAGTACGCCATATAACGTCCAAATTGCCTTACAACATTCCTGCAATACCTACTTTTTTCAGGAGTTTAGAAAACTGGTTGATAAAAAAGGGTTCTATAATCCTGAACCAGGTATGGATGACTTTGTGAATTATTGTTACCAGTTCGGACTAGGAAAAAGGTTGGGAATTGATCTGCCAAATGAAGCAGATGGGAACGTTCCTACCACAGATTATTATGACAAATTATATCCTCGCGATAAAGGCGGTTGGAAATCCCCTACTATCATGTCGGTTGGAATCGGACAGGGAGAAATACAAATGACAACCCTTCAAATGGCCAATCTTGCCACGATTTTAGCGAACAGAGGGTACTACTATCCACCTCATCTTGTACGAGGTTTTCGCCCCGCCACGGTATCTATTCCAGATCGCTTTCGCGTAAAGAAGACGATTCCAGTCAATGCGGAATATTATCCCTCTGTAATAGACGGAATGGAACGAGTAGTCACCTCCGGAACGGCTATGATTGCAAGAATACCAGGTGTCGAAGTATGTGGTAAAACAGGAACCTCCCAAAATCCACACGGTAAAGATCACTCTGTGTTTTTTGCTTTCGCACCAAAGGATAATCCCAAAATTGCGATCGCTGTTTATGTCGAACACGGCATCTGGGGCGCATCTTATGCGGCACCTATCGCTAGCCTGATGATCGAAAAATACCTGAACGGAGAGATTGCTGAAAATCGAAAAACACTGGAAACCAAGATGAAGGAGGCCGACTTGATTGCGAGTAATCCATAGGAGCCATTCTTAAACAACTTCATAATATTTACCTAATGCCCCAAAACTGTTTACCCCTAGTTATTCTACTGTTTATCGCCGCTTTCTGGCCTTCAGGAAATGCGCAGGAGGAAGCAAAAATCAAACTCTTATTTGTCGGAGATATTATGATGCACGGTCCACAACTGGAATCTGCAAGGATAGATAAGTCGGATCAATATGATTTCAATACTAGTTTTGAAATTATTCGTCCACTTATTCAAAAAGCTGACCTAGCTTTTGGAAATCTTGAACTCACCCTACCGGGACATCCACCCTATCGAGGCTGGCCTAGCTTCAGAGCCCCTGACACCTTAGCTACCGTACTAGCTCAAACAGGATTTGACGTTATCACTACAGCCAACAATCACTCCAATGACGGAGGGACAGATGGCGTAATTCACACGGCAGAAATGCTCCGCAAAGCAGGCCTTTACCATACAGGAACTTTCCCAGATACGACTACCCGTAAAGCCACTTATCCTTTGTTGATTTATAAAAATGGATTTCGTCTAGCTATTTTAAATTATACTTATGGTACAGACAAAAAACGGGACTATCCGCCTACTTTTGTCAACAAAATTGATAAGCATTTAATTCAAGAAGACATTTGCGATGCGCGTTCTTTGTCACCTGATTTTGTAATCGCCATTATGCACTGGGGAAAAGAATATAAACTCCTTCCTGCAAAGGCGGAAGAGCAATTGGCCGAAGCAATGCTCGGATGGGGCGTAGACCTGATCGTCGGTGGTCATCCTCACGTAATACAACCCATACGCCTATACGAATCACCTGAAAAAAATAAAAAGCTGGTGGCCTATTCACTTGGAAATTTTATTTCCAATCAGCAGCAACCTGATACGGAAGGAGGGGTGATTTTAGAAATTGAACTTACTAAAAATAAAAAACAACAAACGCAGATCAGTGACCATTACTACTCAACTGTATATCGATATATTCAGAAAAAAAAGAATGGTGAAAAAACATTTTACTGCATTCCCATTACTCCTTACGAACATAATACTTTTTTACTCCCTGAATTTAAGTATCGAGAAAGAGCAAAAATGCTTGCTTTTGCAGAAAAATTTCGGCAACATTTGCAAGCGACTAGTGACTGCCCAGAACGAAAATACCGGATCAAACCCAAAGAAGGAATCACTAGCTTGTTCTATTAAATTTAGAGGCAACTCTTATTGCCTTAGGAATGTTGATAAAACAAATTAAGACACTATGCTTCCTCTTTTTCCATCACGCTTCGTTACTAAAATGGTTATTATGCGGTGCATATCGCCCATTTCAGCGCCTTGATTGATGAAAAAATAGTTCGCCTTTTATCTCAATCTATTTAATCGCCATTCCTAAATAACTTCTAACTATGATTTTATCCGCCATCGTTGCCGTTGCTAAAAATAATGTTATTGGAAAAGATAATGACATCCCGTGGTACCTGCCAGCGGATTTAAAATACTTTAAAAAAATAACCACAGGCCATCACATCATTATGGGCCGTAAGTGTTACGAGTCCATCGGTCGTCCTCTTCCTAAACGTACCAATGTTGTCGTAACCCGTAATCCCTTTTTTATCGCTACCGGTTGTCTGATAACACACAATATTGCTGAAGCAGT
>Ga0114957_1002854_pt1 | contig 15999 bp, 13 predicted proteins | sample BantaG_FD_87175 | JGI IMG/M metagenome (GOLD analysis project Ga0114957, IMG submission 87175) | Marine algal microbial communities from Bantry Bay, Ireland - BantryBay_4 metaG | ecosystem: Host-associated > Algae > Red algae > Unclassified | place: Bantry Bay, Ireland | collected 2014-11-21 | reverse complement strand
GCATCGGCCTGACCGCTGTCACGCTGAGCCTTTAGCGCCAATGCGTAAGCGTTTTGAGGTGTGGCCTTGCGTTCATACTGAGACTTGTAGAGTCGCATGGTTTGCGCAGGATCGGTTGATGTCAAAACCATCAGACGTGCCTTGAATAGTTCGAACTCGACAGATTTTACCCGTGCCAGAGTGGGTTTAGTGCTGGCGCGATCTGCAGCTTCTGCTATTCGATTGTTGTCCAGCGGGTGAGTACGCAGGTACTCAAGAGTCAGGCCAGAGGTGTTGAGCGAATTTTTACGACGCAATATGTTGAAAGCCTCTGCCATAGCACGAGGGTCGTAATCAGCATTAGCCAGAATTTCGATACCGATTCTGTCGGCTTCCACCTCGTTACCGCGAGTGAAGTTGATCGACGATTGCTGGCTCGCTGCCAGGCCCGAAATGAGTGCCGCCTGTCCTGCCTGTGCATTGGCCTGACCTATAATAATAGCCGCTAACACTGCTGCAGCTGCCCCAAGCGAGGCCTTGTTTCCGGTGGCGAATGCGCGCGCATGATGCCGCTGCGTAACGTGGGCAATTTCATGGGCCACAACGCTTGCCAGCTGTTCTTCGTGATTCATGGCAGCAATGAGCCCGGAATTGATTCCCACATAACCGCCGGGGATAGCAAACGCATTGATTTGTGGATCGTCAATTACGAAGAAAGTAAAGTTATCGAAGTCCACTCTGCCGGTAGCAAGAACCAGCCGATTGCCCAGGGTCTGAATGTACTCGCCTATTTGTACATCTCGCACCAAAGGCAAACTGGCCCTGATCTGGCGCATGAACTGTGCCCCGATAAGCTGTTCTTCGACCAGCGACAGTGCCGCGTCAGCAGGTTCTCCCATGCTGGGCAGGTTTTGTTGAGCATGAACCGTGGTTAGCGAGAACGCCATGATCAAGCCCAGCAAACGAGAGATTGCTGAGTAATACAACTCTTGCCTGCTGATGCTTGCCAGTCTGATCAGTGCAGTGCAGGGGTTCAGAAATCCCACGGCGATAAGTTTGGCTGATAACAAAGACGCTGAATATGTTGGCTGAGTTTTCAAGGCAAAAACGTAGAGAGGCTCAGGATGTCAGGCTCGAGGAGCCGGAATCAGAGTGGGTCAAGCGATGGCTTGTTTTCATGCTCAATCCTGATTTAGAAGTGGAAAAGGGCTATCAGTTCCAACACCTGTTCAATTAGTTAGCGGCTGGGCTAGCCAATTATGTGGCTTTTCAAACTATTAAAGCGCCGCGGATCAATAGAAATATGTGAATCGGTCTGGATTTGACTTGCGCATATGCCCCATTTTACGTTGAGATAATCTATCACGAGTATTTAGTTGCCTTCGCAATCGTCCACCACCTCCCGTTATACGTGACGAGAGGCTATACTGCCTACGTCTGGAGGTTTGACACAATCCGGCCAGCTAGCAGGTTAGTCACTTTTGCGTTCTACCTCTCGCAGTAAGTGATACGGCGGTCCACCCACCACCGCCGACAAACAGGTACCGAACCTAACGCTGCTTGCCGCCTCCCTGACATTCGCAATGCTCCGGCAGCAATTGCGCTGACAGCTAATTTTGCAGCGGGCTTGAGGTATTGCATCAGCCCACTGCCCGATTTATGGCGGCGCTTGGGCTTTCAAGCATGACAATCTGATCATCAAAACAATTTTCAACCGTATAAGTCAGAAGCGGGCAGGGCTTGCGCTGATGCGCTGTCTCGTTCGACGACTTGCACAGGTTTAAAGAAGAGGATTTATCGTTGGAACTTTCAGGTGGTGAAGTACTTATCGAGTCGCTCAAAGAGGAAGGCGTTGAATTCATATTCGGCTATCCCGGTGGCGCTGTTCTGCACATCTATGATGCGCTTTACGAGCAAAATTCCGTAAAGCATATTCTCGTGCGCCACGAGCAAGGCGCAACGCATGCCGCCGATGGCTATGCGCGGGCAACCGGTAAGCCGGGTGTGGTATTGGTGACCTCGGGTCCGGGCGCCACGAATGCGGTAACAGGTATAGCCACCGCCTTCATGGATTCCATACCGATGGTCGTCATCTCCGGGCAGGTGCAAAGCCGCTTCATTGGCAGTGATGCGTTTCAGGAAGTTGACTGCGTAGGTATTACCCGTCCGTGTGTCAAGCACAATTTTCTGGTCGATTCTTTGGAGAACTTTGCCGAAACAATAAAAAAAGCGTTTCATGTGGCAACTACAGGACGCCCGGGTCCTGTAGTAGTGGATATACCCAAGGACTTCACCACACCAGGCATCAAGGTTCCTTTCGACTATCCCAAAACCGTCAACATGCGCTCCTACAGCCCGGCTGAACAAGGCCATCCGGGACAAATCAGGAAAGCTGTCGATCTGATTTTATCCGCCAAGCGTCCCATGATTTATTCCGGAGGTGGGTGTGTGCTGGGTGATGCAGCTTCGCAACTGACAGAATTTACCGAGCTGCTGGGTTATCCCATCACGCAGACATTGATGGGGCTGGGTGCTTTTCCGGCGTCCAATAAACTGAACCTTGGTATGCTGGGTATGCACGGCACCTACGAAGCTAATATGGCGATGCACGATTGCGACGTGCTGATTGCCATCGGTGCCCGTTTCGATGATCGGGTAACAGGAGAGCTGGAGAGTTTTTGCCCGCACGCCAGAATTGTCCACGTCGATGTCGATCCTGCCTCTATTTCCAAAAACGTTAACGTTGATGTACCTATTGTTGGCAATGTCGTGCAGGTGCTTGATGCCATGAATGCCCTGATTCGTGAAACTGACAAGCGTGCAGATCCTGCGGATATTGCATCTTGGTGGGCGATTATCAAGCAATGGTCTGCAACCGATTGCCTGGCCTACAATCAGGGTGACAAACTGATCAAACCTCAGTCAGTCGTCGAATCATTGTGGCGAACCACCAAAGGGGATGCCTACGTGACCTCTGACGTCGGTCAGCATCAGATGTGGGCAGCACAGTTCTATGGTTTTGACAAACCGCGTCGCTGGATCAACTCGGGTGGCCTGGGCACGATGGGTTTTGGTTTGCCCGCAGCCATTGGGGTGCAGCTTGCATTTCCTGATGAGATGGTTGCCTGTGTTACGGGCGAGGCCAGTATCCAGATGTGCATTCAGGAGCTTTCCACCTGTTTGCAATACAGCACACCCATCAAGATCATTTGCCTTAATAATCGTTACATGGGCATGGTGCGTCAGTGGCAGGAATTCAACTACGAAAAGCGCTATTCTCATTCCTACATGGATGCCTTACCGGACTTTGTCAAACTCACTGAAAGCTATGGTCACGTGGGTATGCGAATTGAAAATCCGGCCGATGTGGACAGTGCTATGGAAGAGGCCTTTGCCATGAAGGACAAGCTGGTTTTCATGGATTTCCAGACAGATCAGGCCGAAAACGTTTATCCGATGATAGAGGCGGGTAAGGGCCATAACGAGATGCGACTCAATCCAGCCAGGGAGCTTGCGTAATGAGACGGCACGTTATCTCCGTTCTGCTTGAAAACGAATCAGGTGCCTTGTCTCGGGTGTCCGGTTTGTTTAGTGCGCGCGGCTACAATATTGAATCACTGACGGTGGCGGCTACTCACGATCCGACATTGTCGCGCATGACTGTCGTCTCCATCGGCACTGAACAGACTGTCGAGCAGATCATCAAGCAGTTAAACAAGTTGATCGACGTGGTTCGACTCACTGATCTGACCGAAGTCAATTTCATAGAACGCGAAATCATGCTGCTCAAGGTACGAGCAGTGGATTCAGCGCGCGAAGAACTGAAACGCCTTTGTGATATTTTCCGCGGTAGAATTCTCGACGTTACCGAGAATAGTTACGTCATTGAACTGACAGGCAATGATCACAAGATCAACGCTTTCCTTGATGCGGTAGGCCGTGACAATGTGATCGAGGTGGTGCGTTCCGGTGCCACTGGTATGGCCCGGGGAGATAAAAGTCTGAAGGCGTAACGCTGTTGGCAGGTGGTTGCGCCGTGCTCTGGCGCGACAACATCCAGAGCCTGTCAGAAAACGGCTTTTCAGCCCTTGAAACGAGAGATTGTTTCAAGGGCGATGGCAAGTGGGCGTGTAACGTCCAACTAGCGGTAAACTAGTCAGACACGCAGTTAATACTTGAGATTTCATCATGGCAAGCCCCCACCTGGAACAGAAGCAGCGTTCGCGAGGCATATATCTGCTGCCTAACCTGTTTACGACCTGTGCGTTGTTTGCTGGGTTCTACAGTATTATTCTGGCGTACAACGGCAGCTACGGTAATGCGGGCATCGCCATCATCGTGGCTATGGTGCTGGATGGCTTTGATGGCAGGGTCGCCCGGATGACTAACACAGCCACGGCATTCGGTGCAGAATACGACAGCATGTCCGACATGATCTCATTCGGTATGGCGCCGGCATTTCTTATGTACACCTGGTCGTTGTCTGATCTTAAAGAAGCCCAGTTCGGGCAACTTGGCTGGGTTATCGCTTTTGTCTATACCGCGTGTTGCGGTCTTCGTCTGGCACGCTTCAACGTCGCTGTTGGAACTGCCGACAAACGTTTTTTTCAGGGTCTTGCCTGTCCTTCAGCCGCTGCCATCCTGGCCAGTTTCGTCTGGGTCATGTCCGGTCTTGGTGTAGAGGGGGCGGATGTGGTTGTTCTTGCAGCTCTGATGACCCTGCTCAGTGGCATTGGTATGGTCAGCACCTTCACTTACTATAGTTTCAAGGATCTGGGTGACAATCGCAAAGTGCCTTTTGCCATGCTTCTGGCTTTGCTGCTATTGTTCGTGATTACGGCGGTTGATCCACCCAAAATGATTTTGATCGCCTCGGTCATATACGGTTTGTCTGGTCCGGTATATTTTCTATTCCGTCTTTACAGAAAACGTCAGCGTGGTGGTCGAAAGAGTGAGTAAAACGTGCTTTCAGTTTCGATCTCCGGTATCTGCAACAGTGCTTGAAACATGAGTTTCAGTGCTCGACAAATACACTGTATGGAAGCGATGGGTCTTGTGCCTTGGGTATATGCCAGGCAAATCGGTGCTGATCGTTCGCAGACCTTGAAGGTTGAAGATGTCCCTGTTGTGCAACCGCAAGCAGAGCTAACGACAACGCAAATTTCAACAGCTGTCCCGATTCCGGCAGAATCGGATCAGCTAGCCCACTGGCTTGTTCTGCAGCCACTACTACAGCTTACGTATCGAGGAAGCACCACGCATTGCATTGGTTCGCACAGCGCTAATCTGATAGTGGTTTGTCTGCAAGCGGCTGAGCCTGAGCAGCTACCACTCAACAAAGAATGCACGCAGTTATTCGATCTGATGATGCGGGCTATCAATATTGCGCGCACCGGTTATCGACAATGTGCGGTATCGGTAAAACCTGCGGCAGCAGTCGGCCACATCGGCGCACCAGTTCATCTGGAAGACATCCTTGCCAGTAGCACGCGCGGCGTTCTCGTACTGGATCCGCAGTTACACGACGATGCCGCTGACTCGCATTCGGGCAAGATGCTGCTACCTTCATCGTCACTGCCGCTGTGGCGCATTCCACATCCTGACCTGCTGCTGGCAACGCCGGCACTCAAGCGCGTGGCGTGGGAAAAGCTCAAAGTCATACAGCAGGTGTTGGACAACTAGATTTAATGAGTAGTCAGCCACTTACCACTGACATATCGTTTGTGCCTATCTATATCAAGGATGTTGCATCGGTCGGCACTATGGAGAGGCGCAATTACGACTTTTTCTGGACAGATGGTATTTTCAGAGATTGTCTGAAAGCAGGTTATACCTGTCAGATGGTGTTGCTGGGCGATCGGATGATCGGCTACGGCATCATGCAGTTGGCAGCCGATGAGGCGCATATTCTAAATTTGTGTATTGACAAGCCGTTTCAGCGACAAGGCTTTGCCAGATTGTTGCTTGAGCATCTGGTACAACAGGCCGGACAACGCCAGGCCCATACGATATTTCTGGAGGTAAGACCTTCCAACCCCAGGGCAATCGAGCTCTACGAGCGTTCAGGTTTCAATGAGGTCGGCATTCGCAAGGGGTATTACGATGCTACCAATGGACGTGAGGATGCAATCGTTATGGCGCGTAATCTGGTGGGTGAGTACGAGACATCGTTTCGGCAGTAGCGCAACTGTCAATCCGACGATATAATGTCGGGCTGCGATAGAATGCGCCGCTATGCTGAGTGTCGCAGTGATTGCCCAAGAGGCGTCTCCAATCCACTAACGCCCTCTGTTTCAAACACTGAGCAACCTACACTGTGCTGTACGTCAGCACTGTAGTTGCAGGAAACTTTCGCAAATGGCGAACGCCGATTTTCTCGACGAAATAAACAAGCGACGCACGTTTGCGATCATATCGCATCCGGATGCTGGCAAAACGACGCTTACTGAAAAGCTTCTGTTGTTTGGTGGTGCCATACAGCTTGCTGGTACTGTCAAAGGTCGTAAGGCTGCCCGCCATGCCACCTCAGACTGGATGGCGATGGAGCAGGAGCGCGGAATTTCGGTGACATCCTCTGTTATGCAGTTTCCATATGCCGACCATATCGTCAACCTCCTGGATACACCGGGGCATGAAGACTTCTCCGAGGATACCTATCGCACTCTAACGGCTGTCGATTCTGCGCTGATGGTTATCGATGTGGCCAAAGGGGTGGAAGCGCCCACCGAGAAGCTGATGGATGTTTGTCGCTTACGCGCAACCCCTGTCATGACCTTCATTAATAAGCTTGATCGTGAGGGTCGCGACCCCATCGAGCTTATGGATGAAGTGGAGAGTATGCTGAATATTAAATGCGCACCTATCACCTGGCCTATCGGAATGGGCAAGCGTTTCAAAGGCGTTTATCACCTGCATACAGGTGTTGTCCATTTTTATTCATCAACACATGGCGGCAAGATGCTGGAAGGGGAGATGGTAGTTGGTATTGATAATCCCAAGCTGGATGAGATACTGGGCCCCATGGCTGATGAGCTGCGAGAGGAGCTGGAGCTAGTGACGGGTGCTTGTCACGAATTCGATCTCGATGCTTACCTGGCAGGCGAGCTGACGCCTGTGTATTTCGGATCGGCCATCAACAATTTTGGTGTTGCAGAATTACTGGCAGACTTCGTCAAATATGCACCTGCTCCGCTAGCGCGCTCCACCGTTACTCGTGAAGTAAGTCCGCGCGAAGAAAAATTTACAGGCTTTGCTTTCAAGATTCAGGCGAATATGGACCCGCAACATCGTGACCGTGTGGCTTTCGTACGTATCTGTTCTGGTAGTTTTACCAAGGGGATGAAAGTGCGTCACGTACGGCTTGGCAAAGAGGTGCGCTTGAACGATGCATTAACCTTCATGGCGGCAGATCGTGGGCATGTAGAGGAGGCCTTCAGTGGCGACATCATAGGCCTGCACAACCACGGCACCATTCGTATTGGTGATACGTTTACCGTCGGTGAGGAGTTGGCATTTACTGGCATCCCCAATTTCGCGCCCGAGCTATTTCGTCGAGCTGTTTTAAAAGACCCTTTGAAAATGAAAGCGTTGCAGAAAGGTCTTGGTCAATTGTGCGAAGAAGGTGCAACTCAGCTGTTCAAACCACTGACCAGCAACGATCTGATCCTGGGTGCGGTAGGTGTATTGCAGTTCGAAGTGGTTGCCCAGCGGCTTCGTGATGAATACAAAGTGGTGTGCCAGTTCGAGACCATTGGTGTACAGCAGGCTCGCTGGATTCGGTGTCCAGATGAAAAAATGCTGGCAGATTTTCGTAAAAAACTGGATATTAATCTATCGCTGGATCATGCTGGCGAGTTGGTTTATCTGGCCCCCACTCGCGTCAACTTGCAAATGTCGCAGGAGCGTTGGCCGGATGTCGAATTTCTGGCGACACGCGAACAAGTATTCAACTAGAATTAGTTTGCGAATGAAAGTTCACTGCTTGTTGAAGCCTAAAGGAGAAAGATATGTTTGCAAAATTGAATTCCCACTAAGGGGATGCGCCTCAGTCAACGTTGAACTTTTTTAAATAAGTCCGCAGAGAAAAAAATGTCCCTATCTCGCTTTACTGCGCCGCTGCATGTCGCCCACCGTCTTGTACGGCGGGTTATCTGCATCGTCATCCCCATTGTTTTGTTTTCATCCGCAGCCCAGGCAGAGTACCTGGGTCTGATAGCAGGCAGAGAGGCGACACCTGCAAGATCCACTGACTTGTCAGTGGAGCTGGGATTTGTCAGCGGTGATCTGGGAGAGGTGGACTACAACAATATTGCTGCCAGAGTGAACTATCGCTTATCACCGGAGGTAATATTCATGGGTACTGCAGGCGTCGCTGAGTTTGGCGAGACTACTGGTGTGCCGTTCGGTCTGGGCGTCATGTATCACTTGTCAAACCAGCGAATCAGTCAAAAAGTTGAGCTGGCAGCCAGAGCCAGTTATCACTTTGGCGATTTCTCAATAAACGAGACTGACGGTGATATTTCTTCGCTCGCGCTTGAGGCACTTGTCAGCGGTGCAGAGCCGCTGATGAACAATGGTTTGTCGTGGTACTCGAATATCAGCTATCACCGAATTACGGTGGACTTTGGCAATCAGGATTCGACCAATGAGCTTGGGCTTGGCGCAGGGCTGGTTCTGCCGACAGGGCTGGGCGAGGCCTATGTCGGGTTTGATCATATAGATGAGTTTTCATTTGGCCTTGGAATACGCTATTTTGTGCAGTAGACGGGCGTGCAATCCAGTGCACACCAGGAAATACGATTAATCGCGTAAAACCTTATGGCGACTATCAACATTGATGTAGTAATCATCGGCGCAGGACCTGTAGGTCTGTTTCAAGTATTTGAACTTGGATTGCAGGGACTTTCGGCAGCGGTTATCGACGCCTTGCCTCAATCAGGTGGTCAGTGCACCGAGCTGTACCCCGACAAGCCTATTTTTGATATACCTGCCGTCCCTGAATGCACGGGACAACAGCTGATTGACAATCTGGAAAAACAGATTTCGCCATTTTCGCCCCAAATGTATCTGGACCAGACAGTTGAAGAGCTCGAGAAGCGCGGCGAACAGGATTTTCATATAAAAACGTCTATCGGCAACGAGTTCCAGTGCAAGGCCGTCATCATCGCCGCCGGTGCCGGGTCGTTTACCCCGGTGCGTGTTCGCACGCCAGGTATCGAGAAATTCGAAAACTCGCAATTGTTCTACCGTGTTCGCGATCCAAAGCAACATGCAGGTCGTGATGTTGTCGTTCTGGGCGGCGGTGATTCAGCAATGGACTGGGCATTGCAGCTTGCGCCTGCGGCAAAGAGTCTGACGCTTGTCAATCGTACAGAGCGTTTCCGGGCAGCCCAGGCATCAGTCGATAAGCTTCTGGCTCTGGAGAGTGCTGGTGGTGCCAAGGTCCTGATGGCAACGCTTACAGGGTTTGGTGAAACCGATGGCAAGCTCAATGAGCTGACGTTTGTACAACGCGATGAGGCTAAAACAGAAGTACGTATCCCGGTCGATGATCTACTAGTGTTCTTCGGCCTTTCACCAAAGCTGGGCCCTGTGGAGAATTGGGGCCTTGCTCTGGAACGCAAGCTTATCACCATCGATCTTGCAAGCTTTGAGACTTCCGTCTCCGGCATCTATGCCATAGGCGATATCAACACCTACGCTGGCAAGAAAAAACTTATCCTGAGCGGTTTCCACGAAGCTGCCATGGCAGCATTCGCTATCAAACAAGCGTTCGAGCCCGATAAAAAAGTCAATTTGCAGTACACCACTACCAGCCCATTGATGCATCAGCGCCTGGGTGTTGATGCAAGTGGTGAGAGTATTGAGCCAGCTAGTTCGTAGTTTTTTTGTTTTTCCGGAATAGCGCGAAATAATTAGAGCCGACATGCAGATCGATACATGAAACTGCAACAGCTACGCTGCATCGTCGCCATGATGCAAAATAATCTCAATGTCTCTGAAACCGCGGCCTCTCTGTATACTTCCCAGCCAGGTGTGAGTAAACAGATTCGCGCTCTGGAAGAGGAGATCGGTGTAGAGTTATTCGAGCGCAGTGGCAGGCAGATTGTCTCTGTTACAAACGCCGGTAAAGACATTATCCCGGTCGCCGAGAAGATTCTGGCGGGCACTGAAGATATTCGCAATTTGGGACGACAGCATGCGGACCCCTTCAGTGGTGAACTGAGACTGGCAACAACACATACCCAAGCGCGCTACGTTCTGCCCGACATCATCAAGGCCTTTGGCGAGCACTACCCTCGAGTCAATATACATCTACATCAAGGCACGCCTGCGCAAATGGCTACCATGGTGGAAACAGGGGAGGTTGATTTCGTTATTGCCACAGAAGGTCAACATTTGTATGAAAACCTCGTGATGCTACCTTGCTCGCGATGGAACAGGGCTGTTATCGTCAAGCCAGACCATGCCCTGTTCAAGCTGGCGCAATTGGGCAGCCTGAGCCTGGAGGCACTGGCCAGTTTCCCTATTATCACTTACGTATTTGGGTTTACTGGACGCTCGCAACTGGATCGCGCGTTTACTGCGCGAGATCTAAAACCCAATGTGGTGCTCACGGCAACCGATGCCGACGTTATCAAGACCTATGTGCGTTCGGGTCTGGGTGTTGGTATCATCGCCAAAATGGCCTATGAGCCGGAACACGATAACGATCTGAAAGTTCTGGATGCCGCGCATCTATTTGACAGCAGCACCACGCATATCGGTATGCGACAACATCGTGAACTGCGACCATTCATGTATGAATTCATCGAGCAGTTTGCACCTCATCTGACGCATGAACTGGTTGATGCGGCACTGAGCAGTTCATCACGCAATGCACGAGCGCGTCTGTTTGAAGAGGTAAAACTACGGCAGCTGTAACAAAGGCAATCAATTTGCCTGACAACGCTTACCCATAATCCAGGTTTGCTCTATACATCGATCATCCCCCAGCATCATCAGTGTAAACAGGCGCTCCTGCCATGTTTTCTGAGTAGAGATGCGTCTTGCCATTAGTGGTGTTGCTGCTTCGTCAACGACTAGAAAATCTGCCTCCTTGCCAACCGCGAAGTTGCCAATGTGCGCATCCAGGTCCAGCGCTTTTGCACCGCCGAGTGTGGCCATGTAGAAGGCGTGTTCGGGTGTAATGGTATGGCGTTGCAGCTGTTGAATTTTATAGGCCTCATTGACCGAGCGTAGTATTGAGAAGCTGTCACCACCACCGACATCGGTGCCCAGACCGACACGTACCTTGTGTTTTTGTGCCGAGCGCAAATCAAAAAGGCCACTCCCAATGAACAGATTGGAGCAAGGGCAATGGGCCACCGACGCATCGGCTTTTGCCAGACGCCTCCACGCGTTATCTGACAAATGGATGCAATGGGCAAATACGGAGCGTTTGCGTACCAGCTCATAAGACTCATACACCGCAAGATAATCTTCGCAGCCCGGGAATAGTGACGCCACCCAATCACATTCATTCGTGTTCTCTGCCATGTGCGTGTGCAGGTGAAGCTCTGGATGCTCCCGTAATAGCTTACCCGCCATAGCCAGTTGATCATTCGTGCTTGTTGGCGCGAAGCGAGGTGTAACGGCGTAACCCAGACGTTCCTTGCCATGCCATTTATCGATTAGCTGCCTGCTTTGATCGTAAGAGCTCTGAGCGGTATCCAGCAAATTTTCCGGGGCATGCCTATCCATCATGACCTTGCCGCAAATCATGCGTAATTTTCGAGATTGCGCCTCAGTAAAGAAGGCATCAACAGACCCAGGGTGGACGCTGCCAAATACCAGAGCTGTCGTGGTGCCATTCTTTAGTAGCTCATCGAGAAAAAAACCGGCAGCGTCGGCAGCATGTGCCTCATCGTGAAACTGCGCTTCGGCGGGGAACGTGTAGCGCTCAAGCCATTCAAGCAGTTGAGTGCCGTATGCCGCGATCACATCGACCTGGGGGTAGTGCACATGCGTGTCGACGAAACCCGGAAGTAACAGCTTGCCGGTCAAATCAATCACGCGTGCACTGTCGGGCACCGTGACGGTATGCACTGAGCCACAGGATGTGACAATGCCGTTTTCCGTTATGAGCACGCCGTCGGGAAAATATTCGATATTGTCGGAGCCGCCCCGGTCAGGATCATCGACACAGTGCAGGATACTGGCTTTAATAGCCTGTAGATCGGAATGGCTCATAGCGGATGCTGCGTAATTCGGCATAAGGGTGGACGGCTGCGTCGCTAGCTTATCTGGCACAACACTGCCAGCACAAGGTTTTAGTGTCACATTTGCAACAACGCAAGGTACACTATCAGCTCGACGTTGGTCTGATATGCACGGCGAGAGATACCCCGCACCCCATGCCGCCAAACAGTTCTCATTTATCTGCCACCGCTCCAACGGCAGGCACCAGCACGGCACCTGCCCGGTTGGTTGTCATGGAAAATATCTCCAAAGCTTATCCGGGTGTGTTAGCTAACGACAATGTCAGTCTGTCGCTGCAGGCGGGCTCAATTCACGCCTTGTTAGGTGAAAATGGTGCTGGCAAAAGCACGCTGGTAAAGATCCTCTATGGCTTGCTTGCGCCAGACTCCGGTACGATTCACTGGCAGGGCAACCCCGTCAATATTTCTGCGCCTGTGGTTGCCCGTGATTTGGGTATCGCCATGGTGTTCCAGCATTTCTCACTATTCGATTCGCTCAATGTGCTTGAAAATATAGCCCTGGGTATGGGTGTTGATGCTAACGACAAATTACGCCAGCGCATTATTGAGGTTTCCACTCGTTATGGATTGCCACTGGATCCCGAGCGTTCGGTTTATACACTGTCGGTAGGTACACGGCAGCGTATCGAAATCGTGCGCTGTCTGCTGCAAGAGCCTCAGTTGTTGATCATGGACGAACCTACCTCGGTACTTACCCCGCAAGAGGTCACAGAGCTTTTCAACACACTTACAGTGTTGGCAGAAGACGGCATGGCGATTTTGTACATAAGCCACAAGCTTGAAGAAATCCGCACATTGTGCAGTGGCGCTACTATTTTGCGTGGAGGTAGGCAAGTTGCCGAAGCCGATCCGCGTAAAGAGAGCGTTGCAAGCCTTGCAGCCCTCATGATGGGCGATGAGCTACCGCCAAGCTCCCAACGCAGGAGCCGGGTAGTTAAAAAACAGGTATTCGCGGTGTCGATGCTTAATTTATCGGCTGCTGACGCTAACGGTGTCAGTTTGCATGACATTAATCTACAAGTTGGCGAAGGCGAAATTGTGGGTATTGCCGGTGTTGCGGGCAACGGTCAGGACGAGCTCCTGCAAGTCATTGCCGGTGAACGAATGGCCACTGATCAAAAACAGATAAGTCTGGATGGACGGCTTATTGGCACTGATGATGCCGGCAGGCGTCGACAATATGGACTGTGCTGCGTACCCGAAGAACGCCTGGGTCACGCGGCCGTGCCCATCTTGTCATTGGTAGAAAACGTATTCTTGACAGCACACCATCGGAAAAATTTACGAACAGCTGGTCTGCTCTCCTATCGACGTAGCCGCAAGTTTGCGCAACAGATCATTGATACCTTCAATGTTAAGTGCCAGGGACCACAGGCATTGGCATCGAGTCTGTCAGGTGGCAACTTGCAAAAATTTATTGTGGGTCGAGAAATATTGCAATCTCCGCGAGCACTGGTCATATCGCAGCCAACATGGGGAGTTGATGCTGGCGCAGCTGTGGCTATTCAAAAAGCCATTGCCGATCTTGCCAGACAGGGGGCAGGGGTTCTATTGATATCGCAAGATCTTGATGAGCTCATGCAGGTTACCCATCGCATTGGGGCTCTATGTGCCGGACGCCTGTCAGCTTTTTATCCTACCCGCCAAATATCGATTCAACAAGTTGGACTATTGATGGGTGGTGAAACGCTTACCGAAGCACCATTAGAAAACGCGGCAGGAGAAAACGCAGCAGGCACTTTGGGAGACGGGCCGTGATCGCCTTGCAAAAACGCGCTAATCCCTCGCAGTTGATGGGCTATCTTGCGCCAATGATCGCCTTGTTTATAACCGTGCTTGCCGGACTTGTATTATTTGCCCTGTTGTCGGTACCAGTAGGTGCCGCCTTTCACGCGTTTTTCATCGAACCTGTGAGTAGCGTTTATGGATTGGCAGAGCTAGGCGTAAAAGCTGCCCCTCTGGTAATGATAGGGGTTGCGCTGTCAATCGGTTTTCGTGCCCAGGTTTGGAATATCGGGGCCGAAGGACAATTGATTCTTGGTGCCATTGCCGGCTCGGTAGTAGCACTAGCACTCTACGAGGTGGATGCCTGGTATGTGCTACCTGCCATGATGCTTGCCAGCTTACTAGGTGGCATGGGTTGGGCGGCGGTACCGGCGCTGCTTAAAACGCGTTTTAATGTCAACGAAATTCTGACAAGCCTCATGCTTACCTATGTTGCTGTGCTGCTATTGTCGTGGCTGGTTGCCGGACCCATGCGTGATCCGGACGGCTTTAATTTTCCCGAGTCTCGTCTGTTTCATGATGCAGCAACGTTACCAAAAATTCTGTCGGGTACTCGCCTGCATATAGGTGCTTTGGTGGCTATCGGCCTGGTGTTGGCTGGCTGGATTTTGCTGTCGCGCACCTTATTGGGTTTTGCGCTGAAGGTGAATGGCGCAGCGCCTCGTGCAGCAAGCCATGCCGGCTTCAATCAGTCGCGTCTGATCTGGATTGCCTTGCTTATGGGTGGAGGCTGTGCCGGTCTTGCCGGCTTGTTTGAGGTGGCGGGTCCCATCGGTCAATTGCTACCGAGTATTTCACCCGGATACGGGTTCACCGCAATCATCGTAGCGTTTTTGGGGCGTCTGCATCCGGTCGGCGTGATGTTTGCCGGTTTGATCATGGCCTTGTCGTATCTTGGCGGGGAGTCGGCACAGATAACATTGAATCTACCGCTGGCGGTGACGGGTGTTTTTCAAGGCATGTTGCTGTTCTTTCTTCTGGCAACTGATGTGCTGATCTATTACTCCATCGTCTGGAAAAAACCACAGCGTGTCACCTTGCAGCATGCTATCGACGCAAATTCCAAAGATCAGGTGCACGAACATCAAGAGATTCTGCACCGATGAATGAAACGCTGATACTAACCCTGCTGACGGTTATTACTGCCGCCACGCCGTTAGTGTATGCCGCCATTGGCGAGCTTGTGGTGGAGCGTTCCGGGGTGCTGAATCTGGGAGTGGAAGGCATGATGCTGGTAGGTGCTGTATGCGCCTTTGCTACAGCTCATTACACTGGTGCTGCTTCCGCTGGAATAATCGCTGGCATCCTCTCGGGTATGCTCATGGCTGGGCTATTCGGGTTCCTCACGTTAACCTTGCAATCATCCCAGGTGGCAACCGGTTTGGCGCTGACTATTTTTGGTGTGGGTGTCAGTGCGTTGATAGGTCAGCCTCTGGTCGGTGTGGCTTATGAAGGGCTGCACGCATTTGACATACCTTTTCTCAGTGATATACCGTTGCTCGGTCGCCTGCTATTCAGTCACGATATTCTGGTTTACGGATCGTTTGCCCTGGTAGCGGCGGTTGCACTATTTCTCAATCACAGTCGAGCGGGGCTAGTTTTGCGATCAGTGGGTGATTCGCACGACGCCGCTCATGCCTTGGGTATCAAGGTATTGCGAGTCCGGTATCTGGCCACTTTATTCGGTGGTGCCTGCGCTGGCCTTGGTGGTGCTTATCTGTCGATGGTATATACCCCGATGTGGGTCGAAAACATGAGCTCAGGGCGTGGCTGGATAGCGCTGGCACTCGTGGTATTTGCCGTCTGGCAGCCGGGTCGACTCCTGTTGGGGGCCTACCTCTTCGGCGGTATCAGCATCCTGCAATTACATGGTCAGGCGCTGGGAATAAATGTGCCATCGCAGCTGATGTCAATGCTACCCTACCTCACCACTATCGTCGTCCTGGTGCTTATGTCTCGGGATCGCGGTCGTATC
>Ga0114957_1002853_pt1 | contig 16001 bp, 16 predicted proteins | sample BantaG_FD_87175 | JGI IMG/M metagenome (GOLD analysis project Ga0114957, IMG submission 87175) | Marine algal microbial communities from Bantry Bay, Ireland - BantryBay_4 metaG | ecosystem: Host-associated > Algae > Red algae > Unclassified | place: Bantry Bay, Ireland | collected 2014-11-21 | reverse complement strand
CTATCGCCGCTTCATTCTGACAGTAACAAGATAATCAGTGATACTATTATTTAACCAAAAAGTTATTCACAAACTTTAGTCTTTAGTCACTAAAGTGTCAACCTATATCATGAGGGCACACAACGTTTCTTGACGAAATGCTAAAATCTAACGACTAAATTTATAATAAAGAAGTCAACTTTACTTCTAAATGTTTACACATTAAGATTTATTTAAATTGTTTTGTGGTTAAACATTGAGTCCACTCTAAAAACTGACGAATTGCATAAAATGGAATATTTCGGATGAGATTTTTGATTTTTGAAATTCAGTGATGCCTGAGCATCAGTGGATTGAGAAAATGAAAAATATCGCCAAAAGAAATATTTTTGGTTTTGTGAGTTTTCGGAGTGGTCTCAACATTCAATCTGTAATTAATAAAGGAATAGAACTCGTGTAAGTTCTATTCCTATATAAAATAAAAAAGTAAGTAATTAAACTTTACCCCTACGGCTTTAATACCAGTTTGCCTAATTTATCTCCTGTAAACAATCGATTAAAAGTATCAGGAAAAGTATCCACACCTTCGATAATGGTTTCTTTAGATTTTAGTTTCCCAGACATCATCCATTCGCCTAATTGCTTAGCAGCTTCCATGTATCTGTCTTGGTAATTCATCACTATAAATCCTTCTAGTTTGGCACTATTCACTAATAAGGATAAATAGTTTTTAGGACCTACTGGACCTGTCTCAGAATTGTATTGTGAGATTGCTCCACATAAGGATACTCTGCCTTTAAATCTTATTCTCGCTAAACAGTGATCTAAAATTTCACCACCAACATTATCAAAATAAATATCAATGCCTTTGGGACAGTGTTCTTTTAATCCTTGACGAACATCTTCATTCTTATAATCAATACACGCATCGAAGCCATAATCATTGACAACAGTCGCACATTTTTCTGGACCACCTGCAATGCCGATAACTTTGCAACCTTTGATTTTACCAATTTGTCCGACTACACTACCGACTGCACCTGCAGCACCTGAGACGACCAAGGTCTCTCCTTCTTTAGGATTTGTAATGTCCAATAAACCAAAATATGCTGTAAAACCTGGCATGCCAAGAACTCCGAGAAACTTCTCTTTCGGTAATCCAAATGTATCAGACTTATAGCAAAATTTCCCATCAGTAATCGCATATTGCTGAACGCCTAAACTACCAACAACAAAGTCTCCTTCTTTGTACTCTGGATGATTACTTTTCATAACTGTGCCAACCGTACCAGCTCTCATCACCTCTCCTAAACCAACAGGAGGGATATATGATTTCGCATCATTGATCCATCCGCGCATTGCCGGATCCAATGATATGTATTCGATTTTAACCAAAAACTGGCCACCACTCGGCTCTGGTATTTCACTCGTCGTCATATCCCAAGTGGACGCAGATGTCATGCCAGTAGGTCGTTCCTTTAATCTTACTTGTTGATTACTCATTATATTTGATTCAATTTTAGTTTGTGTAAAATACAATAAACGAATCTTATGGCAACAAGTTTTGACAGCACATTAGATATTATTTTAGAAAACGATAGAATCATACTCAGACCCTTGATTGAGGATGACTATCATAATTTGTTACCAATAGCTCTAAGTAATCACAAGCTATTACAATACTCACCACAACAGGTTAACAGTGAAGTAAAACTCAAAGCTTATATAAATAAGGCACTACGACAACAGTTAGAAGGAACTAGATATCCATTCATCAGTTTTGATAAGAAAGTGCAAGAATATTCTGGCAGCACAAGCTATTTGCAGATTTCTAATGAGAACAAGAGGCTTGAAATCGGCGCAACATGGCTTGGAAAAAAATTCCAAGGGACTGGCTTAAATAAAGAGCAAAAGCGATTGATGATTGGCCATGCTTTTGAAAAAATAGGGATGCAACGTGTCGAATTAAAGACTGATGGCAGAAATCTGCAATCACAAAAAGCAATGTTAAAGATAGGTGCAAAACGAGAGGGAGCTCTTCGGAGTCATACCGTCATGGAAGATGGATTTCGACGCGACACTGTTTACTTCAGCATATTGGCAGATGAATGGCCGGAAATCAAACAAGATATATTTGAGGGAATTTGTTAGCCTTTGTTTAACTAATTGTCTATCGCTAATAGCTTGATTTTCAATTTTTCATTCTACATTACAAGTACATTAAATCACAGAAAAATAATAGATGTTAAATTTATCTGTCATACTAGAAGATTCTGCGAAAAGACACGCAGGAAAAAAAGCTTTTACATTTGGAGATACAACACTTTCCTTTGCACAAGTCAATGGAGCTGCTAATCAGATCGCCAATGGTTTGAAAGCTGCTGGAATTGGTCATGGAGATAAAGTTGGTTTGAGTTGTTTCAATCTACCATATTTTCCAATGATCTATTTTGGTATACTAAAAGCGGGTGCGACAGTTGTCCCTTTAAGTGTATTATTGAAAAAGGACGAAATAGAATATCACTTAACGGATAGTGATGCCAAAGCTTATTTCTGTTTTCAAGGCACAGCTGACCTGCCTATGGGTGAGATGGGACATGCCGCTTTTCACCAGGTTGATGCATGTGAACATTTTTTCATGATTACCGCTAAACCGACTGACCCCTCGCCTATTGAAGGAACGAACACCTTGGGCTCATTGATGGCTGGACAAGCACCAACTACAGAAACTGCTCAAACCAGCGCTGAAGACACTGCTGTGATCATCTACACTTCTGGAACGACAGGCAGACCGAAAGGTGCTGAGTTGACGCATTCTAACCTGATGTTAAACGCTATTCTTGCCGCCGATCTTGGAAAAATGGCATCAGAGGATACTTTACTCATTGTGTTGCCATTGTTCCATATTTTTGCAATGACTTGCCTTATGAACGCAGGCATATACAGAGGCTCACATAGTGTATTGCTACCACGATTTGAGGCTGAAGCAGTATTTGGCTTAATGCAAAAACACAAAGTGACATTATTCGCAGGCGTCCCTACGATGTACTGGGGCTTATTAAATTATAAAGAAAATAAATTTGATTACGAAAGTATAGCGAGTTCACTTCGTCTTGGAATGTCAGGTGGTGCTGCTTTGCCAGTGCAAGTATTGCATGATTTCGAAGCCAGGTTTAAGGTTGCTGTACTTGAAGGATATGGTATGTCGGAAGGATCTCCAGTGGTGACATTTAATCATTTGAATCAAAAAATAAAAGCTGGATCCGTTGGAACGCCTGTGTGGGGAGTAGAAGTAAAATTAGTCGATGATGAAGGCAATGAAGTCGCTGATGGTGATAGAGGAGAATTGCTGTACAGAGGACATAACGTCATGAAAGGTTATTATAAAAAACCTGAAGCCAATGCGAAAACTCTTGTCAATGGTTGGTTGCATTCTGGAGATGTAGCTATTAAAGATGAGGATGGTTATTACTTCATTGTAGATCGTACTAAGGATATGATTATCAGAGGTGGATTAAATGTTTACCCAAGAGAAGTAGAAGAAATGATGATTAAGCATGATGCAGTTTCTCTAGTAGCTGTTATCGGTATGCCTGATGAAAAAATGGGTGAAGAAATTAAGGCATATGTCGTCTTAGAAGAAGGTAAATCTGTTACGTCTGATGACTTAAAAGCCTATTGTAAAGAAAACATTGCTGCCTACAAATATCCTCGTGAAATCGAATTCATAGCTGCACTACCAATGAGTGCCACTGGAAAAATTCTTAAAAAAGAATTGCGTCAGCAATTGGCTGAAAAATCTTAGATGTCAGAATTTATTTATCATGTCGTTGAGTCGTCGTATTTCGATACATTTGAAGGCAAAGAGGAGTATTTCCCCAAGAGATTTGAAGAAGAAGGATTTATACACAATTGTTTTGAAGAACAATTTGAGTATGTCCTAGGGACACATTTTAAAGGAATTGAACAGGTGTATATTTTAAAAATAGATCCTGCCTTAATACACGCACAAATCATTGTTGAAGGAGATCAGCATCCGATGGGATTCCCCCACATCTATGGACCGATTAATATAGATGCGATAGTGAGTAAAAAATTAAAGCACTTATAATGCTATTGAGAACTTACTATTGACTTCGGCCATTGAATAACAAATTTAGATCCTTCATTCGAAGATTCCCTTAAGGCTATCGTCCCCTTGTGGCGTTCAATAATCTTCTTACAAATAGCAAGTCCTAAACCACTCCCATCAAATTCACCACCAGTGTGGAGTCGTTTGAACATATCAAAAATTTGTTCTTGGTATTTTTTCTCAATACCAATGCCATTATCTTTAAAACTAATTATGTGTTTGTCATGTGTATCCGTTGCTGATACATATATTTCTGGAACTTCTGCTCGATTGTATTTAATTGCGTTTTCCATTAGATTTTGAAATAGCAATTTAAATTGAAGTGAGTTCACATTAGCTTTTGGTAAATCATCAGCATACAATTTTACAGGTTTGGCTAATTTATCGATTATTAATAGTTTACAAGACTCAAAGACTTTATTCAAGTCAACAGATTCTAGATTAGCAGATTCAAGATCAGCAGAGTCTTTTTCTAGTAGAGAATAACTCAATAAGTCCTGAATTAACTTATAAAGGTGTGAAGTGTTTTCGTTAATGGTTTCCAAGAAGTCTTCTACTTTATCATATTTTTCTTTAGTCAGATTCATTTTTGCCAATTGAGCAAAACTTTTAATACTTCTTATAGGTGTTTTTAAATCATGGGCTGCTATGTATGCAAATTGATTAAGCTCATGATTCTTAGTTTCTAATTCCTTGTTTTGTTTTGCAATTAACTCTTTTTGATGGCTTAATTCTTGATTTTTGATTTTAAGTGTAGACTCATAATTTTTTTGTGTTTCTATGAATTGTTCTATTTTATTTCGTCTGTCAAAGATAAATGAAGTTATAATAATTATGCTTGATACAAATAAAAAAATAGGGGTAAAAATTATTACTCTATCTCCTAATAATGGAGGATAAAATTCCTCGAGGTATTTTAATAAAACGAAGCCAGTACTTACAATTGATACTATAATTAGTGCAGTCAGACGATTATCTACCAGATATACAATGAAGACAACAAAGGCCAATATAACAGTCTCTAATCCTGATTTAGATCCAAAATAAAACTGAACACTTAAACAAAGCAGTATATTAAAAGCAAGGGCGTAAATCTTAGCCGCAGTATATAGTCTTTGGTGATTGAGAATCAATACAACAGAGCTAAATCCAATACATGCTAAATAAAATAGAACAAATTTGGGATCACGATTCCATATATTCATTAAGAGATAAGAGAAGAAAATTGGTAGAAAAGCAAAAAATAAGAGGTTTGTCACCCTTACCTTTTCTACTTCAAGTCGGTCAAGATCATCTTGTACTCCAACCGAGGTTAGGCTTAATAAAAAATTAGTTAACATCTATTTCCCCTTGTAATTTATTACAAATTACATAAAAAGGAGGTCAAATGCTATGAAGCTGAATACAGTTAAGATTTAAGAAATTCCTGATGTTAACACATGTTTTACTGTCCTAAGGTGATGTTCTTTTAATATAATTGGATCAATTTTCAAAAATGGCGTCGCATTCTGGCCTGATGCAGAAATGACTTTAACATAGCCAATGATAGATGCCCATCCATAAATGGTCTGAATCGCAGGGTCTATGGATGCATGAATACTTCCATCTTCAAGACCTCGTTGCATCTGCTGAATTGTTAACTTAAATGGCAGATTATGAATATTCTGGAGTTTCATAAAAGAGATGCTTTCTTTCATTGCATCAGATAACTTAGAATTATCCTCACCTCTAGAGGTGGATCTTATAATAGAAAAATACTCTAATAATGCCTCAGAGTATAAGTAATTAGATTCGCAAAAGTCCATGAATGTTTTTGCAAGAGCAACCACACAGTCTGCACCCGATTTATTTTTGTACTTGTCAATGGTGAGGTAGTATTCGTCATTCAACATCTGCAAAGCTTTGTACGTAATTGACATATACAAATTCTCTTTACTGTGCATGTAAGAATATAAGGTCACTTTGGTGATACCTGCTTCTTCAGCTATATCATCCATCTTAGCATTTTTAAAGCCAACAGAGGAGAAGATCCGTTCTGCCGATTCAATGATATTGGATTCTTTTATTTGTCTTTTGGATTGAAGCATAACTATACCGAGAGTATACTTTTACGAAGATAGCTAAGATTCTGACAATTTGTAATCAGGGATGAAGTGCGTGTGAAAGACAAAATGCACAAACAGCATTAAATCCCAATATGCTTGACTCGCCCTGTAGTCCCTGAAGGGACAAGCAGTACAGGAATCCTTTAGGAATTTAAGGCGCGCGGAGGGAAATTTAATATAAAAAAAAGGCATTTTGTTTTACACACATGAAGTGGCGTCTACAGTAATGGATTAAAAATATCCATAATGTCTCTCATCTGGTCTGAAACTTTCCCATTTCCAATAATACTATCGTCAATGCGTACGACTGGCATCACACCTTTGGTCGTACTTGTAATGAAGACTGCATCTGCATCCCAAATATCCTCCAACCAAACATTTTGGGTATTTACCATGTAGTGTTTATCTACTTTTTCGATAAAATTCTTTCGAGTGACACCATGGAGTACATCATCTTCTGTTGTAAAGATTTCATCATCTCTTACAACGAAGAAATTTGCTCGTGAAGTTTCAGTTACAATGCCATCTAAATGATAAAGAACATCCATCGCTTGATATTGCTTTCTCTTTTTGTGGAGAGCAGCTGACATAAAGTAATTAGTCGTCTTAATTTCTGGTGAAGAGCGCTGGTAGAATGCAGATATCAGATTAATCCCATTCTCATAATGAGCGGGATCTTGTGGGGTGTATTCATGGTTGAGAATAACAAAATTACTCTTATCATAATTAAATCCATCTTCTGAATATCCCCCTGTCAACAATAACTTTATATATGACGTTGGAGAAGAATTCTTTTCAATGATTTCGTTGATGACAGAAGCTAATGCATCTCTTTTCATTGGTACATCTAAATCTGCAAGTTCCGCAGAATTGTAAAATCGATCAAAATAATCTTCACCGAATCGAATCTTACCATCCTTCATTTTGAAGTAGTCAAAAATCGCATATCCTCGCTGAATGCCAATGTCTGATATATGTAACTTAAGGTCTGAATACTCAACTAGTGAGTCATTAAAAAACGCTGTGCCGTGCATGCTTTTGTTTCATGTAAATTATGTAGTAATAAATATAAAATCTTTTTAGAATACATTTGCACAAATACTTAAGTAAATGTCACAGTATCAACGTCTCCTAGATATTTTAACTCTAGAACAAACAGGTGAAAACATCTTTAGAGGAGAATCTTTAGATATAGGAAGTCCACAAGTGTATGGTGGTCAAGTACTTGCGCAGTCTCTGCAAGCAGCAGACTGGACTGCTGATGAGGATAGAATATTACATTCACTACATGGCTATTTTCTTAGCCCAGGTGATATGAGTAAGCCTATATTTTATGAAGTAGAGAAATTTAAGGACGGTAGAAGCTTTAACACTCGACGCGTAAAGGCAATTCAGGGTGATCGCGAGATTTTCTTAATGGCATGTTCATACCACAAAATTGAAGAGGGTTACTCCCATCAAGCACCTATGCCAAATGTTGCACAACCAGAGTCTTTGAGTTCTGTTCCTGAGATATTTAGCGATTTTGCTGAAAAATTGCACATAAAGCCAAAAGGAATATATTCTGCTGATGGACCTGTTGTTTTCCATCCAGTTGAACACTACAATCCATTAAATCCAACAGTCAGAGCTCCTCTAACGCACGCATGGTTTAAAGTAAATGGTGAATTACCCGTGGATCAGCGATTTAGAAAAGCAATTCTGGCCTATGCCTCTGATTTCAATCTATTGATGACATCGCTATTTCCTCATGCGGTTTCCTTACATACAAAGCCAATACGAATCGCAAGTTTGGATCACGCAATGTGGTTTCATCGGCCAGTTGAAGATGATGATTGGATGCTTTATGTTGTCGAAAGTCCTAATGCATATGGAGCAAAAGGCTTTTGTACAGGCAGGATATATTCAAGAAAAGGCGATTTGCTGTGCTCGGTCACTCAGGAAGGCTTGATACGTAAACTATAAAGTTGAATCTTATTCAGAGTAATTCGGTACTATTGTAGTTACTATATCTAGATTATGGCAGGTAATAAACCTTCGAAAAAGAAAGTTGCGTTTGGTGTCTCTCCAAAACTCAAAAAATATCTGAATTTGCACAATCGCTATGTAAAGCTTCCAGTGCAGTATGACGATATGATTAGACATATAGCAACAATTCCATTGATAAATAAAGATGGTGAGGACACACTGTGGGAAACCATATTCTACGATGATTGGGAAACCAAAGAAATTGGTCGGTCTCTTTGTCAGATTTATGCCCTCTTGAAAACAGATGGAGATACCTCGGTGATCGACCACCTCAAAGTAGATAGAATTGATTTCTGCATGTTTGGCAATACACACCCATACCGAATCCGTATCATCAACATGCTCAATGACAATTACGATCACTTTTACATAAAGAAGATTGATTCTTCAAGAATTTATGGTTTGGAGCTCGAAGAGTTATTATCCCCAAATCAAATTGGTTATTTGGTTGATGGTGAGACATTGATTGAAGAACACATTGCAGGTATACCAGGTGATGATTTTATGAATAAGCATTTGGGGGTCGATCAGTTTAATGAGATCAGAGTTTCGAAAGAATTCATCAAATTCACAGAGCGGTGTTTTGTGCGACTACTCGGTGACATGCGCGCTTATAATTACATTGTAGACATCACACCAGATATAGAGGGATCTCAGTATCGCATACGTGCCATTGACTTTGATCAGCAATCGTATGAGGGAAGGAAAAATTTCTACTTACCCCAATATTTTAAAGAAAACAATCCGATTGTGGAATTAGGGATGAAGCATTTATCCCCAGAAACCGTCACCCAATATCAATTAGAGGAAAGATCCTTGATTGCCAGAAGAGCAAAAGCCAATAGAGACAGGTTAAATCTGTTGATGAAGTCCTTATTAAAAGATGAGATTTCGAATGATAAAAAAATCAAACAATTAGGCAAAGAGCTTGCTAAACATCATCACAATCCATCATTTGAATCTTGCAAAACGATGGGTGAAATTGTGTATAAAAATATAGAGCTGGTTTTGCAGAAAGAGTTTACGCAGAGTATATTGGAGTTGTGATAGAATTACAATTATGATAATTTATTGGAATAATAGAATACGCAATTCTTAATATTGATAACTTTGTACTAAATAAAATTTTAGACATTAAAACGCCACAATAAATCATATTTTTCTTGTCATTTGATGCAGAGAAATAAGCATTGAATAAAGAAATTATTCACTCTTTTTAGGAATATGATTTAGATATTAATTATTAGATCACATTCCAACCTGAAAGCCATGAGATTAGCAAAAAGCGATCACCTAAAACTAATGACAAATGGAAGGTTTTAATCGATTTGAATTGAACATTTAAAAAGATGTTACATCTTTAAATAAGTTTGATGAAGAATATTTCAAATCAAAAAACGAACGCAACATCTATGATTGTAGAAAAATAGATTCAAATAAGTGTGTCATAAAAACAAAGAGTAACAGAAAGTTTTTTGCGGCACAACCAATTGTTTACAGTTCTCAACTCCATGTAAAAGGTATTATATATGAACAAAATTGGAATAGTAGAAATCTTGAAGTATTGATCTTACCTACGATTCTGTATCAAATTTCACCAATTCTTTTTGCTAGTATTTTGTTAACCATTATTAACTTAATTACAGTTAGTCTAAATGGAGTAATAATTATTTTGGTATTAACTGCGAGCTTTATCATCTATTTTATAAACTGGAGAATATACTTTATGGGAATTCTCGCTTTCAAACATGCGCTAAAAGATCAAATAAGAAATAATGAATTAGTATAAATTTTATTAATTGACATGTGAGGTATAAAAAGATCTGTTATGACAATGATAAAAAAAGCCCCAACATCAATATGATATTGGGGCTTTAAAACGAACTTTCTAAAATTACCTTAATTCTCTTCTCTACAAGCGTCCTTCAATTCATCAAGCGCTCCATCATCAGCAACTTCGATTGATTCACCATCTGTCGTTGTCACAGTGATTGGTTACACTAATGAAGGTCTATCTGATACATTAGGGTTTTCTTCTTTGAATGCTTTGAATGCTTCTCTTAGCTCTTCTCTACTATCAACTGAAAGTGTAGACCCATCCTCAAAAGTATAAGTTACTGGGTATACGACAGTTAGAAAACTTGTCCGCTTATCAGAAACTGACATTTAATTTTAAATTGAACATTGTTTGCTGGTATGTTATTCCTGTCTTATAGTCCGACTATTTGTTGTTGGTATTTTATGTTTTGATTGTTGAATATATTGAAAATGCCAACACCTAATTTAATGGGAGCTAAATCAGCTTTTAATTTATAGGTGGCGCTAATGTCAAATCTGTGATAGTCAGGAAGTGTGGTTGTAAATGATTAGTAAATACCCTAATCTGAAATTAACCAAAACATTGTTTTGTGTTGAAGAAGGTTCGGTAGATTTTATTTTAATTGGCATCAATCTGAAAGATGGTGATTTTTATGCAATTAATGAAGTAGGAGAAACCTCAGTATCCATCAGTAACGATTTTGGTTCAGATATCATATTGGATCTTAAAGATGGCTTTTTCAGCACAGAACCCGATGGAAAGCAATTTTCCGAAGGATCTGTTACTACTAACTATTCAGGTGAATTTGTTGACGATCAAATGATACTTGACGTTTCAGAAATAGCTGTGGAAACAATTGAAGGACAAGATCCACGCAGTTACGAACAGAGTTGTTCAATTATTTCGAGAATAAGAATATGAGATAAAAGTTAAGAGAAATATTTCAAATTTGCTCAAGATCTGAATTCGTGTGACACCAATAGAGCAATTATTATTGAAGCTTTACTTTAGAATAAAGATCTTAACTAGGAATAATCGTCCGCAATTTCTTTTCGAGAAATGAAGGAAAAAGACGTTTGACTAACACATACTTGGTTTCTTTTCCACCAACGAGCAACTCAGATTTGTCAGCTTTGATAGCATCAACAATTTTTGCAGCACATACTTCAGCAGACATTCCGTTAGCTTGATTAGCATCCATTTTACCATAAGATTCTGCACTGTTATTCAAGGCATTTTTAGAGATATCTGTACTGATGTATCCTGGACAGATAACAGTTACCTTTACATTATCATTGTACACTTCCGAACGCAAAGAATCATACCAAGCTCTCACAGCATGTTTGGAAGCAGCGTATGCCGAACGATGAGATGTAGATATATAACCAGCAACACTACTAATCGCTACCAGGTGGCCAGATTTCCTTTTGATCATAGACGGCAAAACATATCTCGTTAGTGCGACTAAACCAAAGTAATTCAGATCCATAATTTTCTTGTCAACATCAATGGTCGAATCAATGACTTTAGTCCGCTGGGAGATTCCTGCATTGTTGATTAAAATATCTAAGTCACCAGTCTTTTGTAGAATGGCATCAAAATGCTCACTTATCTCCTCATATTTCGATAAATCGATACTAAGTAAATCTACCTGAGCGGCACCAGTACAATTGGCTTTAACTGCTTCAAGCTTTTGTAGATTTCTTGCACACAACAACAACCGAGCACCTTCACGCCCGCAAGCATATGCCAAGGCCTCTCCTATTCCAGAAGAAGCACCCGTGATACAAACTAATTTATCTTTGAGAGTTTCCATATTGTCGATTGCGTTTTCCTTTCAATAATCCAAAAAGGAAAATAATTATAATCGCCCCTACAGTAGCAGACACGATCATTCCTACTATATTTTGCGGCAAATCGACATTAAAAGTATCAGAGACCACTTTAACAATATTCGCACCAGGTGTCAATCCAATGAGATTAAATATGAACCCGCCCACGATAGCACCAGCAATGCCTAACAAGACATTGATGATCAAGCCGAAATTGGTTCCTCTCATAATACGTGCTGCCAAAGTGCCGGCTATTCCACCTACAATCACCATCACGATAATGTTCATAATATCAGCAGGAGCTTCCATATAGTTACTTTTGTCTGCAATATACTTGTATTCGTTTAATGAGTTTATTTCTATAGCACATTTTAACCAAATGAATACTCATCTTGTAGCTATAACTGAAGCCTATACTTGTAGTGCCTAGTGTTAAAATAATTTCATACTTTATAGCTTATGAAAACGAGACCATACATACTTAAAGAGATTACGTGGAAGGAAGTTAAAGAGGCAGAATATGAATTAGCAATACTTCCTTGGGGAGCATGTGAAGCACACAATTATCACTTGCCTTATGGGACAGACATATACGAAGCAGATTATGTGGTTGAAGAATCGGCACGTAAAGCATTTGACTTGGGTGCAAAAATTATTGTTTTACCGACTATTCCTTTTGGTGTTAATACTGGACAGACTGATATTACTCTGGACATTAATCTACACCCATCAACACAGCATAAAATTCTAGATGATATAATTGAAGTACTCAATCGGCAAGGCATCCATAAATTGTTGGTTTTTAATAGTCATGGAGGCAATTCATTTAAGACAATGCTTAGAGAGTTAGGCGTGAAATATCCTAGAATGTTTTTGAGTTCTTGTCATTGGTTTAAAAGTGTGGACAAGTACAAATACTTTGAAGAAAAAGGAGACCATGCTGATGAAATGGAAACAAGCATCATGATGTATATACAAACTCACCTTGTCAAGCCGCTTTCAATAGCAGGAGATGGTGCTGCAAAGCAATGGCGTATAAAAGGGCTTAATGAAGATTGGGCATGGGCAGAACGGCGATGGTCTCAAGTAACTAAAGACACAGGTATTGGTAATCCATATAAATCGACAGCAGAGAAAGGCAAAGCATTTGTAGATGACGTCAGCTTAAAATTGGCCGAATTATTTGTAGATATAAGCAAGACCAACATAGATGATTTATATGAGTAATAAAATTCCAACTAAAGTAATGCTGTTCATTACACTACTTCTCTTTGCAGAAGCTTGTTCTCCAAAAGTCCTTATCAATAATGTTTCCGATCAAAGCTATCCTAAAACCGAAGATTATCAACCGTTCGCCATTTTAGAAGAAAGTATTGATAAAACAGAAGTAGTAGATTACATCGGAACAGTACAAATAAAAGAGAAGGGGCTGAGCATCAATTGTGATTATGTCACAGTCCTTGGAATTGCAGAGAAACGAGCCAGAGAGATGGGTGGTAATTGCTTAGTCATTACCGAGCATAAAGAGCCAAATTTCCAATCAACTTGCCATCGCATCAGTTGTGATGTCTTACGCATTAGAGTTCCAGAAAAATATGAAAAAGAAATTCTTTGGCATCCAAAACGACCTTTGACAATTGCAGATTTTAAAGGGTCAATAGATAAAAGACCGTTCCAAGCAACAACTTATTCGGGTATGGTTTACTATGCCTCACGTAATCCGCTAAACGGTAAAGTGACGCTTAATGTGAAGAGTGTATTTGATTGTCAATTGTCTTATTTCAAACGATCCGATATTAATGATTATATATTAAAGCACGAACAACTCCATTTTGATATTACAGAGATTTATACCCGTAAATTTAGAAAGGAGATCATTGACGCTAAAATGTCCTATAAAGAATTTAATACTGTGCATCAGGACATGTTTGCTTCCATCTTGAAAGAGTTATCCTTAAAGCAAGACGAGTATGATACCGAAGTTTATGCAGATAGAAGTTTGCAATCAAAGTGGAACAAATGGGTAGCCATTAACTTAGCTGAGTTAGAAGACTATAGCGACATCTCGATCAATTTCTAAATAATGACAGACGACTCTCTAACCTTTAAGACTATGCTTTTGTCTCCATTTTGCTAAATGCATAGAATAAAAACATAACGCCTGCAGCTGCAAATGCAGTAAAATAAAAAGCCAAACTGGTGTTGCCATATATGTAATGTCCTGTAGCAAACAATGCCGAATAAACGGTCATAACAGCAATAACAAACGACAGTAACTCTAATGGTAATTGATCTTTAAAACCATCTTTTAACTGAACGCCATCTTGTTTAGCTTCTTGAATAACTTTATTCCAGCCAGGTCCACCAGGTTGTATTTTTTGATAAAACGAACGCAAAACTTCAGTAGAAGTTGGTGCGGTAAAAAAGGTTGCAATAACCCAAATAATCGTAGTCAGTACGGCGCCAATAATAATCGTTTGCCATGACTCAAGCGAATGTGGTACAAAAGTAAAATAGCCTGCAATGATTAGTGATGCCACCATTGCAACGATTTCTGTCATCGCATTTATTCTCCACCAAAACCATCTAAGTATATAGATTGCTCCAGTTCCTGCACCTAATAATAACAACATATCAAATGCCTGACCAGCATTAGTTAAGACTAATCCCAAACCTAAGCCCATGATCGCAGACACTACTGTAAATGCTCGTCCAGCCCAAACTAATTCCTTTTGAGAGGCTTCAGGCTTAAAAAATCGATGGTAAAAATCATTCACTAAATAAGAGGCCCCTAAATTTAGCTGAGTAGACATCGTGGACATAAATGCAGCAATTAATGAAGCCGCAACTAATCCTAATAATCCTGATGGAAGCAGTGTCAACATCGCTGGATATGCAACATCATGCCCTAGTTTGTCTGCAGGTAAGTTTGGGAATACTTTATGTATATCCGCAACTTCTGGAAACACCACCAATGAAGCCAAGGCAATTAAAATCCATGGCCAAGGACGAAGCGCATAGTGAGCCATATTAAAAAATAAGGTTGCTTTTATTGCTCCTTTTTCATTTTTCGCAGAAAACATCCGTTGAGCAATGTATCCGCCACCACCTGGTTCTGCTCCTGGATAATATGATGCCCACCATTGGACAGCAAGAGGGACAACCATAATAGGCACCCAAACCGATGGGTCAGAAAAATCAGGGAGCAAAGATATTTTTGAGGACACATTCTCATGTACCAACAACTCTGACAAGCCTCCAATTTCTTCAATATTTAAGATATAAATACATGCCCATACCGAACCAATCATAGCTAAAATAAATTGGACAAAATCAGTAATCACTACTGCTTTTAATCCGCCAAACGTACTGTATGCAATTGTAATACTTCCTGCGATCAAGAGAGTTATCCATCCATCCCAGCCCAAGACAATTTCACCAAATTTTATGGCGGCAAGTGACACAGCCCCCATAACCAACACATTAAAGATTAGACCTAAATATAAAGCTCTAAATCCACGTAAAAATGCAGCCAATGGACCACTATATCTTAATTCATAAAATTCAATATCTGTCAATACATTAGAGCGACGCCAGAGTTTGGCGAACACAAATACAGTCAGCATCCCTGTTAATAAAAACGCCCACCAAACCCAATTGCCACTAACTCCATTTTGCCGCACTAGATCAGCCACTAAATTTGGCGTATCAGCAGAGAATGTGGTTGCCACCATGGACACCCCTAAAATCCACCATGCCATATTACGGCCAGATAAAAAATATTCTGTAACTGATGATCCAGCTTTTCTTGATACAATCAATCCGACAACAAGTACGAATAAAAAGTAGCTTGCAACGATGGTCCAGTCAAGTGTTGATAAATTCATTTATTTCAATGTTGAATTTTTAAGGTTGAATGTTGAATTCAGATGAAACTTTCTTAATGTTTAATTTTTAGTGTTTAATGTTTAATTCACAATTAAACTGTGCCCTCATGATATAGGTTGACACTTTAGTGACTAAAGACTAAAGTTTGTGAATAACTTTTTGGTTAAATAATAGTATCACTGATTATCTTGTTACTGTCAGAATGAAGCGGCGATAGG
>Ga0114957_1002852_pt1 | contig 16007 bp, 14 predicted proteins | sample BantaG_FD_87175 | JGI IMG/M metagenome (GOLD analysis project Ga0114957, IMG submission 87175) | Marine algal microbial communities from Bantry Bay, Ireland - BantryBay_4 metaG | ecosystem: Host-associated > Algae > Red algae > Unclassified | place: Bantry Bay, Ireland | collected 2014-11-21 | reverse complement strand
TCGAGCTTCTAGCTCGCGTTAACTCATAACATACATAATTTATTTTTCGCGAGCTAGAAGCTCGGCAAATAGAACGCATCGAGGCAAAGCCTGCTCGCGAACGTGTAATAACCAAAATATGACATATCTCATGTGTTACTATTTTATTGAATTAAAATTTCATTATTTTTTTACTGGTTACAACTCCACACGTTCGCGAGCAGGCTTTGCCTCGATGCGTTACATTTATCGAGCTTCTAGCTCGCGTTAACTCATAACATACATAATTTATTTTTCGCGAGCTAGAAGCTCGATAAATGAAACGCATCGAGGCAAAGCCTGCTCGCGAACGTGATAACGAACAAGGAACAAGGAACAAGGAAGATAGAAGTTTGACGATAGTTCGGTGAGGTCGAATCACAAGTACTCGACAAACTTCGACCTTCCTTTTTCCTTGTTCGATATTCGTTATTCAAAAAACCTTAACTAATCCTCGACCACACCCTAAACGACTTAGAATTTTTATCCATAAAAACCCGCAACTGCACATGTTCCGGTTTCATAAATTTTGGATCATCATCCAAAATCCTAGCAGCCACTTCTCTAGCCGTTTGTAAAATTCTACCATCTCTAGCCAAGTCCGCAATTCTAAAATTTAGAATTCCACTTTGTTGCGTCCCTTCAATATTTCCAGCACCACGCAATCGCAAGTCCGCCTCCGATATTTCAAAACCATTATTGGTAGCGACCATCGTATTAATTCTTTCTCGACCGTTTGCAGATAATTTAAAACTCGACATCAAAATACAATAACTTTTATCAGCACCACGACCTACCCGTCCACGTAATTGGTGCAGTTGTGATAACCCAAATCGTTCTGTATTTTCAATCACCATCACCGAGGCATTGGGAACATTTACACCAACTTCAATCACGGTGGTCGCAATCATAATCTGCGTTTCATTTTTTACAAAACGTTGCATTTCAAATTCCTTATCCTTCGCTTTCATTCGACCGTGGACAATACTAATTTGATATTTTGGAATGGGAAATTCTCTCGATAAAGATTGATAACCCTCTTCCAAATTTTGTAAATCTAATGTTGCAGATTCTTCAATCAATGGATATACCACATACACTTGCAGTCCTAGTGCAATCTGTTCTCGCATAAAACCAATAACTCGCATCCGATGATTTTCGGTACGATGAACAGTAGTTACAGGTTTTCTACCAGGAGGTAATTCATCAATGACCGAGACATCTAAATCTCCATACAAGGTCATCGCCAAAGTTCGTGGAATTGGCGTGGCTGTCATCACTAAAATATGTGGAGGATTAGGCTTACTCTTTGCCCAAAGCTTGGCACGTTGCTTCACGCCAAAACGATGTTGCTCATCTGTAATCGCTAAACCTAGGTTTTTAAAAACCACAGGATCTTCAATCAAAGCATGTGTTCCAATCAAAATATCAATTTCTCCAGCCGCTAATTCTTCAAGGAGCAATTTTCGTTTTTTACCTTTTACGGTACCCGAAAGAAACCCTACTTTGATATCCAAGCCTTCTACATATTCAGAAATTCCTTGCTCATGTTGTCGGGCTAAAATTTCGGTAGGTGCCATCAGGCAAGCTTGGTAGCCATTGTCCAATGCCATCAACATCGCCATCAATCCAACAATCGTTTTACCACTTCCTACATCACCTTGAAGTAAGCGATTCATCTGCACACCTGCACCCAAATCTTTTCTAATTTCTTTGAGCACCCGTTTTTGCGCACCCGTCAATTCGAATGTAAGTTTGTTGTTATAAAAATTATTAAATTTTTCTCCAATGGTTCCAAAAACAAATCCAAGGATAGCATCCTTCCGCCTCCTTCGAACTTGTAACAAGCGCAGTTGCAAAAAAAACAACTCTTCAAATTTTAATCGATTGGTTGCATTATCCAATTCTTTTTGATCTTTTGGAAAATGAATACTGACCAATGCTCTAAAATGGGAAGGAAAACGAAATTTCTTAACAATGTAATCAGGTAAGTTTTCAGGAAGGTCAGCTAGAGAAATTTTTTCCAATAAAGTTTTCATCAACTTGCGCCGACCTTTGGCATCAAGTCCTTTGGAATTTAATTTATCGGTACTTGGATAAACGGGAGCGAAGGCACTCGATTTTTTAGCAGTTGCGGGATTCAATTCTTCCATCTCAGGATGTGGAATATTGACCTGTCCATTGAAAGAATTGATTTTTCCATACGCCACATATTCACGTCCTATGACTAGATTTTTTTCTAAAAAATAAACGCCTCTAAACCATACTAATTCAATTACTCCAGTCTCATCACGTAGTCGTCCGACCAATCTTTTTTTTCGCCCATCGCCTTTGGTTTCTAATCGTCGGAGAACTCCTTTTATTTGAACGGCATTGCTATCAGAGGAGACATCTCTGATTTTATGAAACTTAGTTTTGTCTACATATCGAAATGGAAAATGTCGCAGTAAGTCTCCAAAAGTATGAATTCCTAATTCCTTCTTCAACATATCCCCCTTAATTGGGCCAACGCCTTTAAGGTATTCAATAGGACTTTCAAGGATATTTCGAGATGGATTCATGTATTCTATTTTTGAGGTTGAACCTCTTTTTTTTAGTGTCTAAATTTTTGCCAAATTACAAATAAAATGAGGTTTATCGAACTTTCAAAATTGGTTTATCGTTTGCTTATCATATCTTTGTGCAAAATTACTTTCTTTGTTTAAATTCATCTTAAAGTTTGATGATTTATACGAAGATTTAAATAAAAGAAAATGAAAAAAGAAAGTAAACGCCAACAACAAGTGGCGGAATTGATTCGACGTGATTTCAGTTCAGTTTTACAACAAACGGGATCATATGTATATGGAAGTGAAGTATTAGTGACCGTAACTCAAGTTAAAGTGACACCTGATTTTGGACTTGCAAAAATTTACCTCAGCATATATAATACTGAAAATAAACAGGAAGTTCTCCTAATGATGGAGGAGGAAAAAGCTCGCCTTAAATCAGAACTTGGAAGCCGTATTCGCAAAAGAGTAAGACGTATTCCGAATATCGCTTTTTACGAAGACGAGACTTTGGATGAAATGTATCGGTTACGTAATTTATTTGATAAGATGCATGGTGAAAATCAAATGGGCGATGAGGGGAATGGTTAAATTGAAAAGATGATTCAACATGATATTTATCATTCGGGGCAGATTGTTTTGTTAAAGAAAATGTTGAAAGGATCGTAATATATTGTTTTCATTTATGTTTGAAAACAATATATAAAGGTTTTGAATTAATTGATGTCCATCGTTTGGATGCTAATATTTTACTTGCTTCTCAAATTCCAGAAGAAATCATTTTAGCAATTCTAGCAGGATTTGATAAAAGTAGAGCAGAAGGAGTGATTCGATTATTATTGAGGAACTTGAAGAATGTGTGTCAAAATGAAAATGAATTAAGGAAATATATTACTCAATTGTTAGTTTATGCAAAATTGCGTAAATTAGATACATTAACTGAAAAAATAGTTGAAGTCATGCCAATAACATATGATATAACACAGGATAGTTTTTATTTACGAGGGCAGAAGAATGGATTGGAGCAAGGTGAAGAAAAAGTGGTTGCAATGATTAAAAATATGGTTAAAAAAGGAATTGATATAAAAATTATAGCTGAGGTAGCAGAAGTTTCTCAAGAGTACATTAAGCAGATTCAAAAAGAGATGGATAAGAAAAAATAAATTCAATCTATGCCAATAGAATATGATATAACACAGGATAGTTTTTATTTACGGGGATATGCTAATGGACTGGAACAAATTGAAAAAAAGATTGAAGAAAAAGTAGCTGTTTTTATAAAAAATATGCTTAAAAAAGGAACGAATATAAATTATATAGCAGAGGTCATGGAAGTTTCTCAAGAATATGTAAAACAGATCCAAAAAGAAATGGAACAAGAAAAATAATCTAAATAAAAAAGCTCATTTGAAAACCATCAAATGAGTTTTTTTATTTTTATGATAAAACATTCACCTGCCTCGCCAATTGTTTCGATAGCCGAATCTCTTTCCCATTTATATCCAATTCCACCAAATCACCTTCTATTTTTTTTATGGTAAAAGTAGTGTTAGGAAGTAAACCCAGTTTCCAAAGTTGAGCGGTGATATGCTCATTCATTTGTTGTTGAGCAATTTTTGCATGTTGCAAAATTTGTAAATTAATAAGTGGAAAATCAGGGATTCCCAATTTCTTTGGAATGGGAGAACCATGTGGATCTGTAGCAGGAAAACCTAATTTTTGATCTACCTCATCCAAAATCTCCTCCGTCAATAAATGCTCATATTTTTCTGCGTCTTCATGAATCTGTTCTTCGGTAAGTCCCATCTCTTGAACAAGATAAGTTTCCCAAAGTCTGTGTGCTCTAACGAGTTTTGTTGCTTCTTGTTGACCAGAGGTAGTCAATGTAACTTTATTGTTATTTAATTTTATAAAACCATCTTTTGACAAAGCATTCAAATGAGTACGAAGAGCGGATTTTTTAAAAGCTAATTTTTCCAAAAGAGTAGGGAAGGAGAGCACGCCTTTGTTATTTAATTTTAAAGCTTGTTTAAGGGTGTCCTCTAATTCTATTTTACGTTGTAATTTTCTTTTTCTAAAAAAACGAAATACCAATCCTCGCTTTGGCGCAAAAAGTGCAGCGATTAAATAAAATAAAGTGGCTACCACAGTCATTGCTGGCCCAGGAGTAGTTTCAAAAATCACAGCTAAGATAAATCCTACCACCGCAGCCAGCACACCTATCAATCCAGAAAACCCAACTGCCCAATGTAATCGGTCAGTTAATAACAATGCTGTTGCGGCGGGTGTAATTAGCATAGCTACAACCATGATAACCCCCACGGTGGTCAATGAAGCCACAACGGCAACAGACAATAATAACATCAAATAGTAATGAATGACTTTTGTAGAAATACCCATCGTTTCAGCAATGACAGGTTGAAAAGTCGTTGCAAAAAAGAAACGATAAAAAACGATGATACTTAACAAAACATAAATCATAATACCTATGGTTAAGTTGACATCTTGGCTCGAAACACTCAATACATTTCCAAATAAAAAGTCGGTTAAGTCGGGTACATGCACACCACTCTCTTGTTTGCTAATCCGAGAAATTCCCATCACACCCATGGCAAACATAGCCGTAAAAACAATTCCGATGGCGGCATCATTTTTTGTATTGACATTATGTTGCAACCAAGTAATTCCTACTGCGGCTACCAAACCTGCCATAACTGCTCCCGTAAAAATCCCCAAAGCTGTATTTCCAAATAAAACAAATGCAACGACTACTCCTGGTAAAACGGCATGAGACAAAGCATCACCGATCATTGCCATGTTTCGCAAAACAATAAAACATCCCAACATTCCACACATCAATCCTACCATTGCTGATGCCGCCAATGCTTTATAAGCTAAATCTAATTGAAAAAAGTAGTATAATTGATCCATTTTTTAATACTTTGATTCAAAGATAAGATTTTTTACACAATAAAAATATATTTTTAGATTAGCCTAAAAATTATATTGAATCAAAATCAAAATGGCAATCAAAAGAGTGTGAAACAAATTGGGTGTCTTTTTTTTTTTGAATATTGAACGCTGTCATTCCGAGCGAAGTCGAGTTGTTTGTCATTCCGAGCGAGGAACGAGTCGAGAAATAGATGATACCACAATGTTTCCAATTTCGAGCGAGGTACGAGTCGAGAAATCTTAAAAACAATTAAAGGATATAGTCTGAAAGCTAAAAGAGTATTATGAGAATAGAGGAAATCAAATACATCCAAGTGATGAATAAGATTTCTCGGCTCGTGCCTCGCTCGAAATTGGAAACGTGGCGGAACTGCCTTTCCTCGACTCGTTCCTCGCTCGGAATGACAAGGGGTTGTTCCCAAGGAAAATATGTGAACTTTTAAATAAAATCTATGCCCCCAATTTGTTTCACACTCCAATCAAAATCAAAAATCCATAACTGGTGATTCTCAATTCGTGTTTTGATTTTGATTGCCATTTTGATTTTGATTTAAAAAACGTTTTATGAAAAAATACGATTGGTTACTTTTTGATTTGGACAATACGATATTAAATTTTGATAAGGCGATGGATTATGCTTTTCATAAAACTATTGCGGATTATCATATTCTTAAAGATGAAAATCATTTTACTATTTATCATAAAATTAATAAAGCTTGTTGGGCTGATTTGGAGAAAGGGATTATCACTCAGGATGAATTAAGGACTTTGAGGATGAAACGGTTTTTGATTGCTATTGATTCTGACGTTAGTCCTATTAAGTTTTCAGAAACTTATCATCTGAATCTTTCGGATAAGATTTTTTTTATGGAAAATGCAAAAGGCTTGATTGAAAAATGGAGTAAAGAATATCCAATGGTTTTAGTGACGAACGGACTTAAAGAAATACAAAGAGCAAGGTTGCTAAAATCTGATTTGGGAAAATATTTTCAACATATTGTAATCTCTGATGAGATTGGAGTAGCTAAGCCGCATGCAAGATTTTTTGATTATGTTTTTGAAAAAATTAATTTTCCCCAAAAAGAAAAAACAATAATTATCGGAGATAGTTTGAGTTCAGATATTCGAGGAGGGAATGATTATGGAATTCATACTTGTTGGTTGAATTTGAATGGAAAGGTTGCGCCTGAGGATAACCAACCGACTTATGTGATTAAGAAATTGAGTGAGTTACAAAATGTAGTTGAATAACGAACTCTTTTGAATATCGAATATCGAGCAAGGAACAAGGAATGTCTAAGTTTGATGAATAATTGTGATCATAAAACTGAGAGTCACAATTATTCGTCAAACTTCGATATTCTTTGTTCCTTGCTCAATATTCGATATTCAAAAAAATTAAACCTCCCTCCTCAAAACCTCCAACGGCGGTTTCGACAACACCTCCCGACTATTCAACAAACCAATCAAAACCGTCAAAGCCGTAATACTTAAAAATATCCAAAGCGAAGGCAACAAGTCAGGCGTAAATGGAACATTAAAAACAAACTTCGACAACATAAAACTTCCAACAAAAGCCAATCCGACTCCTGTCAACGTCGCCAATGCACCAAGCATAAAATATTCCAATGCTGTAATTTTCAAAATCTGTTTTCCTTGCGCTCCTAAAGTTCGTAACAATACACTTTCTTTTATTCGTTGGTACTTACTCAACACGACTGAACTAATCAAAACCAACAACCCTGTCAAAATACTAAACAACGCCATAAACCGAATTACAAAAGATACTTTTCCCAAAATATCATCCACAGATTTTAAAATTTGTGAAAGATCAATAGCCGTTACGCTTGGAAAAGCTTTAACCAGTTTCCGTTGAAAAGCAGCTGATTGTTCTGCGGATTCTGCTCTCGAAACAACCACATGAAACTGTGGCGCTTTTTCTAAAACTCCTTTTGGAAAAACGACAAAAAAGTTAGTTTGTACTCTATTAAAATTAATCTCTCTAATACTTCCAACTACAGTTTCAATGAGTGCACCTTGTACATTCCAAACCATCTTGGTTCCAACGGTAGCTTGTGCGGATTCTGCAATTCGATCCCCAATTGAAATATAAATAGTTCCATCTTCCGCCTTTTCTCCGTACCATTCCCCTTCAACAATTTCCTCAGTATCGATCAACGAATCTCGATAAGTCACACGGAACTCACGGTTATAAACCCATCGCCGTACTCTACTAGAGGTGTCTTGTAACCTTTGATATTTTGTAACACCGTCTAATGTCTCTAGCTTCATATTAACCAAAGGAACTTGTTGAATAAGCGGTAAGTCGTTATCTCTAACCAATTGAGCTACACCATTTTTATCTTCACTTTGGATATTGAATAAAATCATATTTGGTTGATTGTCGCTCCCCGTAATTTCCACTTGTTGAAGCAAAAGATCTTGCGTAAAAAATAAAGTAGAAATAAAAGCAGTCCCTAATCCAATCGAAACAATCAAAATCAAAGTCTGATTATTAGGACGATATAAATTAGCAATACTCTGACGCCAAACAAAGCTCCAATTGGTTGGGAAAAATTTCCGAACCGACCAAACTAAAAGCTTAGCGATACCAGCCAATAACAATAAACCTCCGCCAATGCTTAATGGGAAAATAATAGACTGTATTGCACTTCCTGTTTGGAAAAAAGTAAAGCCTGCAACAAATAAAAATATCAATACATAAACAACCCACCGTAAAGGATCAACTCCTGCAACGTCGTCCTCATAGGAAGCTCTCAAACTTCGCAACGGAGATATTTTTCGAATACTTAATAACGGTAATAAGGCAAATAAAACAGCAATACTCAATCCTGTGATAACACCTTGCCCGATTGCCGTTGTCGAAACATTGGCACTTACATCTTGCAAGGGCAAAAAGTCTTTTAACACCGCAGGTAACAAAACTTGAATCCCACTTCCCAACAATGCTCCTACAAATGAACCTACCAATCCCATTGCCATAATCTGAAGCAAATAAATCAAGAAAGCCTGACGACCACTTGCACCAAGACATCGTAATATTGAAACTGTTGAAATCTTATCTTTGATATAAATATGTACAGCACTTGCCACACCAATACATCCTAATAACAAAGCAATAAAACCGACTAGATTTAAAAATGAATTAACCGAGTCAAATGCTTCACTTATATTTTCTTTTCGACCTGCCACCGTTTCACTTCGAATACTTGCCAATCGAAAATCATCCTTCATCTCTAGTCTAAATTCATCTGCATCAAACCCTTTTTCAAAAAGATAAAAATGTTGATATTCTACCAAGCTTCCCATTTGTACCAACTCTGTTGCTTCCACATACGACCTTGGAATATAAACTGATGGCGCAGCAAATGATGTAATTCCTGCTGCCCCAGGTGCGCTTTCCAATTGTCCAGCTATTTCAAAAGTAACTTCTCCTATTTTGATGGAATCTCCTGGAGACATTTCAAATTGTACCATCAATGTTTTGTCCACCAAAGCTTGTTTTCCTTTTTGAAAAGATTGAGCGGCTTCGGCAGGAGTCGTTACTATTTTTCCATAAAAAGGATAATCACCTTCTAGTCCAATAATTCTTGAAAGTCGAGTATCACCAGTCCTTGGAAAAGATGCCATCGAAACAAAATCAATTTTTGAAGCTTGATCGATACTTAGATCATTGAGCACTTTTGAAAGTGAATCGGGGAGTGGTTGATTGATTTCTATCTTTAAATCTGCACCCAATAAAGACTGAGCTTGTTTGTCAATATCCGCTTGAAGATTTTCACTAAAAGAGTTGATTGCAACTAATGCAGCAATTCCAATAATGATCGAAGATATAAATAACAATAATCTTGCAATATTGCGCCGACTATCTCTCCAAGCCATTCGGAGCAACCATGAAAACGAAGGTTTAGACATATTTTAAAATAACTTTTGTTACACGGTACTAAATAAGAATCGAATTTATTTTATAATTTCGCCATTCACAGTTTGTAAGTAACGCGACTCTCTGAGTCGTGAAGTTTTTCGACGAAATTATTTATTCAAGAAAAATCGAATAATGTTTTTTTCGAAAATCGTCACAACTCAGAGAGTCGTGGTACGTGAAAGCTGTGGAACAACATTCACTTTAAACACCAAAAGTATGAATCGGTTTACGGTTACCCTCATTTTACTTAGTCTTTTTCTACCAAATGTTTTTTCTCAAAGATTAAACAATGCAATTGATGTCTTTGCTAATGATCCTGCCTTCAAATATGGTGGAATTAGCGTAAGTATTTTAGATGTCGAAAGTGGAAAATTAATTGCTGGACATCAATCCAATTTGGGAACTACGCCTGCGTCTTCTTTAAAGGTGATTACTACGGCGGCAGCATTGCATTACTTGGGAGAGGATTTTCGATTTAAAACAGAATTGCAACACGATGGTGATATTGATGAACAAGGAACCCTTCATGGAAATTTATATATCAAAGGTTTTGGTGATCCTACGCTCGGTTCTCATCATTTTGATAAAGCTGAAAAATTAGAGACCGTAATGGCTAAATTCTCTAAAGCTGTAAAAGATGCAGGTATCAAAAAAATAGATGGTTACATCATAGGTGATGCCTCTTATTTTGGTACAGACGTCGTAGGGCATAAATGGCTGTGGGAAGATTTAGGAAATTATTATGGCGCAGGTGCTCATGGATTGAACATTCAAGAAAATATGTATTTTATTGAATTTCAACAAACGAACCAACTGGGCGCAACACCTAAAGTGGTTGATATAAAACCGACGATTCCAAATTTATTATTACTCAATGAAGTGAAATCTGATGTAAAAGGAAGTGGAGATAATGCATATATTTTTGGAGCGCCGTATGCGTACACTCGATATATTAGAGGAACGATTCCAGTTGGTAACAAGAGATTTACAATTAAAGGTTCTATTCCAGATCCTCCATTTTTCTTTGCACATTATCTAGCAGATATTTTAGAAAAAAATGGAGTGACTACTTCAAAGTTGACTTCTTCTTATTTTGATTATAAAAGAAATCCACAAAATAATGAAGGACAACGGTCTACTATTTTTACTTATCAATCTCCCAACCTTCGTGATATTGTTGTTAAAACTAATATGAAAAGTGTTAACCTTTATTGTGAAGCCATGTTAAGAATGATAGGAAAAAAAGTAAATAATGAAAGTACACCAGAAGGAGGACTAAAAGCGGTGTACGATTTTTTAGAAAAAAATAAAATGAATACCGATGGCTTTTTCTTATTAGACGGAAGTGGATTGTCGCCGATGAATTCTGTAACGAGTTTTCAAATGGCACAAGCGATTCGGATTTTTATAAAAAACGAAAAAATTGCAGATGCATTTAAAAGTTCCTTACCGGTGGCAGCTCGATCTGGTTCAATGAGATATTTGTTAAGGGGAACTGTTGCGGAGGGGAAAGTGTTTGCAAAGAGCGGAGGCATGGAACGGGTGCGATCCTATACGGGATATATGAAAACCAAATCAGGGCAATTGCTTAGTTTTTCAATGATTGCGAATAATTTTACTTGTAAAAGCTCCGAAGTGCGTAAAAAAATGGAGAAATTGATGTTGGCGATTTATGAAAATTAGATACCTTTACATAAACATAATTTTGAATGAGAATAATCTACACTATCCTTTTGACTTTAATAATCATGACTTTTTCTTCTTGCGTAGAGGACTATAAAAGTGGAAAAAAAGATGACTTAACAACTAGTCATGAATATCCTTCTGCAACTAATCCATATAATTATGATGAACCTTTGGTAAAAGCTAGTGATACTTCTGTAAGAAGTAGATGGCAAAAACCCGAAGATGTACTTAAACGTATAGGAAATCTGAATAAAAAGGTAGTTGCAGATATTGGAGCAGGAACAGGATATTTTTCGATTTACTTTATGACTTACCCTACTGAAAAAGTAATCGCTATTGATATTGATCAGAGCCAATTAGATACCTTACAATTTAACTTAGATGCCGCAACGGGAATGAAGGATTCTATTAGGAAAAAATTAGAAGCTCGTCTTGTACCTACTGATAATCCAAAATTGAAAGACGAAGAGGTGGATGTTGTTTTTATTTCTAACACCTATGCGTATCTAGAAAATAAGGTGGATTATTTAAAAATCGTAAAAAAGGGAATGAAGCCTAAAGGACGAATTTGTATTGTGGATTATAAAATGAAAAAATTGCCTCCCGCATATGGCCCACCAGTTGAAGAAAGGGTGCCTTTATATGTTGTTGAGAATCAACTGGAAGAGGCTGGGTTTAAACATTTGTATACTGATGACCAGTTATTGGATTTTCAGTATTTGGTAATTGCGGAAAAAGAATAAACTTAATGCGATTCGACAAATAACCATTTATGGTAAAAAAAATATTAACCACCAAAGCACATTTGGTGGTTTTGTTTTTAGGGTTACTTAATTTGCTTATTCCAAGCATAGGTCTTTGGGGAACATCTGAATCTGGTATACATAGAACTATTGGATGGGGATGGGATTTATCCAAATACGTTTGGTTTTATGATGGATATTTAAATATACTTTGGGTAATTGTTTTTCCTATTGTGTATTGGTTGGTAGGAAGAAAACTTTCATTATCTTTTCCATTAATGTTATTACAAATTATTGTAATTGTATTGTTAATATCTGCTCGACAGATAGATCCATTGTTTAGAGTCTATTTAGAATTAGCGAATTGGATATTGTTTTTTATAAATGTAACTATTGCTCTTCTAAATGGAAAAAGGTGAATCGAGTTTCCTCCATTCACCTTTTGTATTTTATAAAAACTAAATTGTTAACTCACTAATTCTTTAGCTTCTTTTAAAATTAATTTCTTCCGTTCTGGTCCCGTAGAAACCATTGTCACAGGTACTTCCAATTCTTTTTCTATACTATTTACAAACTCCTTTGCAGCAGCAGGTAATTTATTAAAATCAGTAATACCGTCTAATGACTCTTGCCAACCGTCATGACTTCTATATAATGGAACCACTTTGATATTATTGATATCGTATGGAAGTTGGTCGTGTACGCCATCTTGATATTGGTAATGCGTACATGCTTGAAGTGTTTCAAAATTATTGAGTACATCAATTTTTGTTACCACTAATTGAGTTACTCCACTTAGCATAATGGTATATTTCAATTGCGGTAAATCAATCCAACCACATCGACGTGGACGACCTGTAGTTGCTCCAAATTCACCACCTTCTGATCGAAGAAATTCTCCAATCTTATTTTCCTGTTCAGTAGGAAATGGACCACTACCTACTCGTGTACAATATGCTTTAGTAATTCCAATCACTTCTCCGATTGCAGAAGGAGCGATTCCTAATCCGCTACAAACACCTGCTGTAATCGTATTAGATGAAGTTACAAAAGGATAAGTTCCAAAATCAATATCTAACATAGAACCTTGCGCACCTTCTGCCAAAATCTTTTTTCCGTCCTTCATTGCTTGGTTGATAAAATATTCTCCATCAACATGCTTTAAGCTTTTAAGCACTTCTAAACTCTTAAACCATTGCGCCTCTTCTGCTTCTAAATCAAATTCTATATCAGGATAAATTTTAACTAATTTCAAATGTTTTTTCCGTAATGCTTTGTATCGTTCTTTAAAGTTAGGCAAACTAATGTCACCTACTCTAATTCCGTTTCGACCAGTTTTGTCCATGTAAGTTGGGCCGATACCTTTAAGTGTCGAACCAATTTTTGCTTTCCCTTTTGATGCTTCAGAAGCAGCATCCATCAAGCGGTGTGTTGGTAAAATCAAATGAGCTTTGCGCGATACTAAAAGTCGATCTTTATAATCAACATCAGCAGCTTCTAAGTTTTTGATTTCTTTTTCTAAAGTGATGGGATCAATAACGACACCATTACCAATTACGTTAAGTAAGTTTTCTCTAAAAATTCCAGAAGGGACGGTGTGTAAGACATATTTTTTACCATCAAATTTTAAAGTATGTCCTGCATTAGGACCACCTTGAAATCTAGCTACAACATCATAGTTGCTTGCTAAGTAATCTACGATTTTGCCTTTACCTTCATCTCCCCATTGAAGACCTAGTATGACATCAACTTTCATAATAAAAATGTTTTGATTCGAAGATGACAAAACTTGTGTTGTCGTACTCCGCGAAGTTGTTTAAAAACCAAAAACCTAACAAACTCATGTGGTCTGTTAGGTTTTTAATTATCCGTAAATAATTAAATGCGAATATACGACTTATTTATTTTTGAAAAGGATTTTTAGGGAGATTTGAGATGGAATGTGGAAAAGTTTTTGAAACTGTTTTACGTTGGACGTTAAACATTTTACATTCAGGATGATGAAAAAGTCAAAAGTATTTGGAAAAACGTTCAACGTCCAACGTAAAACGTTTTTCAACTTACGCTCCTAATTTCTTCGTAGCATTATCCACAGAAGTTTCTAAATCAAACATAGGTTTTAATTTAGTTACTTCTAATAAATTAACAATCTGTTCCGATGCATTAGCTACTGCAAATCGTCCACCTGAATTTCTTGCTTTTTTTAACATAAAAATTAAAAAATTCAAACCTACGCTATTCATAAAATCCATACTGGAAAGATCGAGTACAAATTTATTCCAACCGCTACTGATGCGTTCTTCGACATCTTGCATGATAGATTTGTTATCGTATTCGTTGAGGAGACTTTCAACTTGGAGGATTTGGATTTGACCGTTGTGTTCTGAAAATGAATGTGACATGGGATTGAGTTTAGTTTTTTGTTTTTCGAGGAGTATTTATATTATAACCTTGAAAGCATAGTAAAGTTACACTATTATATTCTAAAAAACCTAGTGGCTATTATTTTTGTGTTTTTGGACAGGCGCCGTCGCAGTTACCATAAAGATTTAAAGAGTGGTCTACGATTTTGAATTTTAATATTTCGCCCATCATACTTTTAATTTGTTGGATACGAGGATCACAAAATTCTAACACCTTTCCACAATCAACGCAGATTAAATGGTCATGTTGTTTGTAGCCATGAGATTTCTCGTATTGTGCCAAGTTCTTACCAAATTGATGCTTCTTCACCAAATCACAACTCACCAACAATTCTAAAGTATTATAAACTGTCGCACGGCTTACTCGATAATTCTGATTCTTCATATGGATGTATAAAGCTTCCGCATCAAAATGGTCGTTGCGACGATATATTTCTTCAAGGATAGCAAAACGCTCAGGCGTTTTTCTAAAATTATTATTCTCCAAGTGTTTTGAAAAGATTCCCAACACCTCTTGAATTACTTTATCTTCTGCTCTTGGTACACTCATGATTAAATGATTTAATTTAAACAAAGATACGAATTAATGAACAATGAATAATTAAGAATGAATAATTATCGAATAATTCTTGGGACGAGATTTAGCCGCAGATTTTGACGCAGACTTTGTATGACTTGTTTATGACTTTGTATGACTTTTCTATTTACGTGTTAAGACTTTTCCGAACACTCTCTTCTGAAACACGCTAAAAGAAAAGTCATAAGCAAGTCATACAAAGTCTGCGTCAAAAAAAAATCAACTCTGTTTTCCATCAAAAAAATCAATGTCCGTAAAACTTTTCCAGACCAATTTCCCTAAACTTAATCCTACAAACATAAACAACCACAAAGCAGGAAAGCCACCAAGATTTGATAACATCTTTACGCCATCAATACCACTTAGCGAAACCATCACAAATGAAATTCCACCAATCAAAACGCCCCAAATAATTTTAGTGGCCAATGGAGATTCTGGATTTTCAGGAGAGATACCATGATTAGAAATATTGCTCATCGCTGTCGTATTAGAATCCGCAGCAGTTACAAAGGATAAGAATGTTGCAAATAGAAAAACAACACTTGCTACTCCTTCCCAAGGTAAATAATTTAATAAACCAAAGATGACTCCTTGCACTCCTTCTTCAGCCATAACTTGATTCAATGGAAAGGCTTCGCCAAAAGACAAATCAATGGACATGGTTGTTCCACTAATGATGGTCATCCATAGCAAACTAAACAACGAAGGAAATATTAAATTGAAATGTATAAATGTTCGGACTCGATAACCGACGGAAAGGAATCCTAAAAATAATGTACTGATGGGCGCCCATGCCATCCAATTGGCGAAATAAAATGTAGTCCAACCGTTACGCCAAGCATCGTCTATTTCATTTCCCAAACTTAAACTTCGAGGAATAAAATGAATCACATAATCTTTTAAACCATTCCATCCAAAAGTTAGCATTTCTAAAGTTGGTCCTGTAAGAAAAACAAAGATGGCGAGTCCAAAAAATATTTTAATATTGATGTCTGATAAAACTTGGATGCCTTTTTTTAATCCAGATATGGAAGAGGCAATAAAAGTCGCAACGATCACCAAACCAATCATACCTAAGAGAAACGTAGTTTGTGTCATTCCAAAAACTGCATT
>Ga0114957_1002851_pt1 | contig 16015 bp, 5 predicted proteins | sample BantaG_FD_87175 | JGI IMG/M metagenome (GOLD analysis project Ga0114957, IMG submission 87175) | Marine algal microbial communities from Bantry Bay, Ireland - BantryBay_4 metaG | ecosystem: Host-associated > Algae > Red algae > Unclassified | place: Bantry Bay, Ireland | collected 2014-11-21 | reverse complement strand
TCTGAGTCAGCAATGTTCATTTCCTCAGAGATATCTGTGAAATAGTAGTTTCCATTATCATCTACTCGCTTAATACGGTAATAGTTCATACCTTTCATTGGTTCAGTATCGCTAAAAGCGTATGCACTCAATGTAGCGTACTTAGATGGAATCTCAGCCAATACTTCAAAGTTTGCACCATCGGCAGAACGCTCTACGTGGTACATCGCATTTGGAGTATCATTATCTGTGATCCAACTTAGCTGTACTGAAGCATCAGCAGTCATATTGGTGTTGAATGTTACAATTTGAGAACAAGCAACTACTTCAATTACAATGATATTTGATTCAAATACAAACTCCGGACATCCTTCTCTTCTAGCGCATCTGGCATAATATTGAGTCTGGAAAACAGGACCTAGCTGTAAACAATCTGAATTACTGTTTGGTACATTTACCCAAGTTGCTGGGTTAGGTACACCACCAGTAGGAGAACAAATCCATAAGTATTCTATTGGAGCAGTACCACCACCACCAGCTGGAGCAATATTCGTAAGCTTTGCAGGAACTTCACCAGCGCATATCATCTGAGATGTACCAATCTGGCCACCAGAGTTTACATTATTACATGTTTCAAAAACACCAGCATCAAGAGATAATTCATCCTTATCATTAATACCATCGCCGTTCATATCAATTGTTTCTGGTATACCATCTCCGTTTACATCTAATACATCAAAAGGCATAGTCTTTCCTGTTTCAGGATCCACATCAGAGTCAGTTAGATCATCATTGTTTCCTGAAGGGTCAGTATTACCTTGACCATCACCATCAATACAAGTATACTCCATACCATTATATACTACTGTTGCAAAAAACTGAACATAGTAAGTACCAGGCGCAATACACTCAAATAAGTAGAGACCATCAGAATCAGTATTCGTTGATTCAATAATTTCATCATCTGCATTACATGGAATTCCATCAGGACCAGGCCCCATTAAATTTACAGGAACACTCTCAAGACCTGATTCATTAGCATCTTGCGCACAATTTTCATTGTTATCAGCCCATACATAGTTTCCTATGCTGATACCCACTTTCGCGATAAAGACTGTACCTACTTGAGTACATCCAGTAAGTTCATCTGTAACAGTCACTGTGTAATTACCATCTGCAAGATCGGTAGCCGTCGCATCAGTAGAACCGTTACTCCATTCGTAAGTGAAGTTTCCATTACCTCCGTTTGTAGTTGCAGTAGCTTCACCATCTGTAGCTCCACACATAGAGATAGGAGATGATTCCTCTACAGTAATATCAAATATACCTACTGTAGCAGTAGTAGTAGATGAAGTAGAACAACCCGATACATCATCAGTAGCTTCTACTGTAATAGTGTAAGTACCAGGCATCATCATTGTATACGTTGCACTTGCACCATTTTCAGTAATTGTTCCTGCACTTGCAGTCCAAGAATATGTAACACCCGTCATCGGATTATTAACTGTCAAGTCTAAAGATTCACCTGGATTACAAATTGTATTTCCGTTTGGATCATCTACTATATTTACGACTGGACCATCTAATACAGTCACTGATGTCATTGCCATACCCATACATCCTCCATCTGTCGTCGTAGACACAAGAATTTGATAAGTACCTGGCTCCATCATGGTATATGTAGTAGTAGCTTCATCTGGAGAGCTAAGAAGACCTTCAGCAGCAAACCAAACATAAGTAGCATTTACAGTAGATGTAGCAGTAAATGTAACTTCTTCACCTGGACAAATCGTTGGATTATCAGGAGTGATGGTAACTACACCAACTTCTTCTCTATTAACTTCAATAGGATCACTCAAAGAAAAACAACCTTCAAGATCATTTGCATTAGCACCTACTTCGGCTCCTACTAAACCATCTTCAAAATTAAGGTACCAGATTAGACAGTTACCTATGCCTGCATTTTCAAAATTGAAAGGAGGCATCATTGGCAATGAAAGAATCACACCATTAGCATCTGTAATGACCCAGGTAGAATTAGTACCTTGGCCTGCATCATCAATAGATACATCTACAAAGTCATCCATCATGTCACCTACACATACTGCGGTAGGATCCTGAGTAGATATCGTTGCCGGTTCAGTTGACAATCTTATCACTTCAATATTATTTGAAAGGTCAAAACAACCTTCAATAGCACTTGCATTATTTCCAATCTCAGCGCCTTGGATAGTACCATCATATACTAAGTACCATATCAAACAAGCACCCTCACCTGCTCCATCCAAATCAATTACATTTGATGGTGGAAGAGATAAAATATTTCCATTTGCATCTGTTACCACCCATTGTGCAGTGGTGCCCATAGTTGCTCCAGTCACAGTTAATGTAATAGGATCAGGTATACCGTCACCTGCACAAATGGTAGTCGGGTCATTAGTAGATATTGTACCCGCTGTAGGAGCTGAACTACCAGCAACTTCTACTGTAGAATTTGAAGTACATCCCTGACTATCCGTTATGGTAACTATATATACGCCAGGTGCTAAATTAGTAATCGTTTGTGTAGTGCCTCCATTACTCCAAGTATAAACATATGGTGGTACTCCGCCAGAACCATTTGCAGTTGCAGTTCCATCTGTAGATCCACATTCAGTTGGAGTACTACTAGTATTTACACTTAAATCAGAACCACTACCTCCAACTGTGACACTAGCTACTCCCTGACATCCATCAGCAGAAGTAACTGTAACAGTATAAGTACCAGGAGACAATCCGCTTATTGTTTGAGTGGTTGCACCATTACTCCAATTATATGTGTAGGGAGCCATTCCTCCAGAAGGATTAGCAGTCGCAGTCCCGTCATTGCCATTACATCCTGTATCTGTACTAGAAGCACTGACGTTCAAGTTACCTGCTGAACCTACGAATACAGTAGCTGAATTTGCACAACCCTGAGTATCTGTTACGGTCACTGTATACTCTCCTGGACATAGACCAGTAGCTGTTGCAGAGGTTTGACCATCACTCCACTGATAAGTGTAAGGTGGTGCTCCAAGCATTGCATCTGGGTTTGCTGTACCGTCACATGCTCCACATGAAGCTGGCGTAGAAACTGGCATTAGCCAAATTCCCTCAGGCCCTGTCACTACTGTAACATTAGTAGTAGCCACAGCACCAGTAGCATCCGTAACTGTAACTTGGTAATCTCCTGGTAGCAAATTGTAGATCACTACAAATGTGGATCCAGTAGACCATTGATAAGAATAGGGTTGAACTCCGCCAGTAGCAATAACCGTTGCGGTTCCATCAGCACTATTCAAGCATGTTGCAAACGAAGAGTTGGGCTCTAAGTTGATTTGTGCATGGATGGCATTGACCGCACTAAGGCAGAGCACGAGACTGAATACAGCCATCCATTGGATTAATAATTTTTTTGTTGTGAAGTACATCTTTTCCATACTTTTGTGTTAGTAATTTTTCCGTTTCAAATAAAAAAATAGAGCTTACGCCTAGTAATAGAACCAGGTGCAGCACAATAAATTAGAGATAAACTTATCTTGTTACGGTTTAAGGAGAAATGCCTTTGGGATAAGGCGGTAAAACAAATGCTAATAAAAGCACAAGTATGGTTATCAGGATGATAGCGTAAAAGTAATACTTAATTGACACAATGACAATAGTATACTGTACACCTTCACTAGATTTAGATGCTTGAAAGATAAAAAAGTAACGTTACAGAAAAAAATTAATATATATACAATTTGTTACAGTCTGTCTTTCAGGACTTTAGCTTGATTTATTAGCCTAAATTGATCCTTCATACCCTATAAAGGGTAATTATAAAAAAATATGTTAATTTTTAATATTTTAGGCTTTAGATAAAGTTTTTAAATAGTTTTTTGTCTAAAGTTCATCTTATTTTATGCGAGGTACATATATATATCATATCCTTATAATATGAAAACAATAACAAAGTGGCTACATAGTGGTAAATACTATCACTTTTTATTGGACAAATTATTCATAATTACGATCCCCCCTAAGACGACTAGTAAAGCAATACATGCTTTGAAAGGTTGATTCAGTAAAAAGTAGCCAATACAAAAGAGACCACCGAAACTGATCGACAAGGCCGAGAGCCATTGCAAAGATGAGCTGGCAAGGCTTTCAACGCCAATTCTACTACTTCTGCCCTGCCATAGTCCAATTGGATTGGTTTTTTGAATGAAATGATCCAATATATTAGATGAGGTTGGCCTAGTGAAAAGAGTGACGCAAATACAGGTCATAAGCGTCATTAAGGTAATACCTACCAGAGCATAAGTATCAAAATGAGGATCTGCATCTATCGGTTTTAAAGTAGTGAAGCCAATCGTACATAAGACAGCCGTCGCCATAGCAGAAATTTCTGTATAGGCATTTGCTCGCCACCAAAACCATCTGATCAGATGAGCAATTCCTAAGCCCGAAGCAGCATTGATGAAAAACTTCCAAGCATTAGCGATGGAGTCGATTTGACTTGAAACTAGAATAGCGATAATGAGAATCACAAAAACCATTAGCTTGCTAAATCGAATCAATGTTCTTTGATCAGCCTTAGGATTAACAAATCTTAAATAAATATCATTGACCAGATATGACGCACCCCAATTAAGATGGGTATCTATTGTACTCATAAACGCTGCCATCAAACTTGTAAAAGCCAAACCGAGCAACCCAGCTGGTAACAATATTTTCATCAAAATTGGATAGGCGATTTCTCTGTCCGCTGAAATTGCAGCTGCGTACTCTGGATAATTAGCTCCTGGATTGTCAAGCGGAAATATGACTAATGAAACTAGAGCAACAAGTACCCAAGGCCAAGTACGTAAAGCCACAAAAGCAATAGAAAATAAGATGCTTCCATTCTTAGCATCTTCTGGAGATTTGGCGGTATTTATTCTTTGCGCAATGTAGCCAGTGCCATCCGAATCAAACCTCACCCACCATTGCACCAAAATGTAAATCATGAAAATTTGAAATGGCAACATGTTATTGTCTAATGAAGGAACAAACTCCAACAGATGACTCGCTTTCTCAGCGCCGTAAATATCATGAATCTGGCTGACCAAATCTCCAGTCCCTCCAACTGCATCTACTGCATAATAGGCGAAGTAAATAGCACTGATCATAGCAATCGCGAACTGAAATAAATCCGTCAATATTACACCTCTGATCCCTCCTAAGGAAGAGTAGATACTCACAAATATTAAGAGCACCAAAATGGTCATAGTGGCATTAAGATCATCCTTGAATAATAGAAATGATGGATAGAAATTTTCCATGTTTTGAAATGCAGTATCGCCAATTATACTTGTCCAATCTATGAAAGGACCGGCGATCTTTACGGCTGCAGTGATCACCCATCCGAGGATAAAACAGTTGAGTACAATACCAAAGAAAAAAGCTTTAAATCCTCGCAAAATCGCAGCTCCTTTACCATCATATCTGAGCTCAATTAATTCTACATCTGTAAGTACACCAGAGGTATGCCATCGCTTGCTAAAGAAGATTGCGACGGAAACATATGTCGCTACCCAAGACCACCAAAACCAGTTGCCAGAAATTCCTGTATTGGCAGTAATTCCTGTGATGGCAAGGGGTGTGTCCGCAGCAAAGGTTGTAGCGATAATAGATATGCCTAACCACCACCAAGGAATAGATTTATCCGCTGAAAAATAAGACTTCATTCCTGTTTTTGCTTTTTGGGAAACCCAAACTCCAATCATGAAAATCCCTATCAGATAGGTAATAAATATAGCCCAATCAATTGTCTTCATACCCCTAAAAGTAGAGAAAATATGTTTAAATGTTTATGCGTTTATTTGTGTAATCGTTTCTTTGGAAAAAGCTGTTGGTCGCTGGCTATTGGCTGTTGGCTTTTAGTTGTTTGTGTAAAGCTAACGCAAAGCCCCTAATACCTAATACCTCCTTTCTTTACGGACTAGTGATGAGGAGTGGTGAGACGATAGTCGAAGTCCTGAAGGGCAGCTTTGTGCTTAGCCAAGGACCGAGCAGACCTGCGAGCCACGGATCGTAGCGACTCCTTGGTGGTACTTGGTTGGCGGGCATGGAAAACAAGGAGTAGGCCCAAAAAAAGTAATTGCAAATTCACACAATTGTAGTACTTTAGAAGATCATAAATCAAAAATGAAAATAATGAATTACATCAAATCAATTCTAGTGCTACTTGGCCTTTTCTGCATGGCTGGAATTAGTCACGCACAGTCAGATAATAAATCGATGGTAGATAAGGCTGCTAAAAAAGTTGAGCCAAAAGTGATCGAATACAGACACTACTTTCATCAGTATCCAGAGCTCTCGAATCGAGAATTCAAAACCTCAGATAAGATCGTAGAATACTTGTCTGCAATGGGCTATAAACCTGACCAGGGCATGGCTCATACTGGTGTCGTCGCTGTACTAGACTCAGGAAAACCTGGGCCTACTATTGGCTTGCGGGCCGACATTGATGGACTGCCAGTGGCCGAGCGAAATGATCTCCCTTACAAGTCAAATGAAACGTCAACTTACCAAGGAAACGATGTAGGAGTAATGCATGCTTGCGGTCACGATACACATGTATCGATGTTGCTGGGTGTCGCACAAGCATTGATGGATATGAAAAGTGAGCTAAAAGGAAAAGTTGTATTTGTTTTCCAACCTGCAGAAGAAGGGGCGCCTCCCGGAGAAGAAGGTGGTGCAAAACTCATGATCAAAGAAGGACTCATAAAGAAGTATGGTATAGATGTGATGTTTGGTCAGCACATTTCTTCGCGTGAAGATATAGGTAAAATCACGTACAAATTTGGGGGTCTTATGGCAGCGGCAGATCGCTTTGAAATCACTGTAAAAGGAGTGCAAGCGCATGGTTCTAGACCTTGGTCGGGCGTAGATCCAATTGTCACCTCAGCTCAGATCATCATGGGTTTGCAAACCATCATTTCCAGACAAACAAACCTGACTAAAGAGGCTGCTGTCATCACAGTTGGAATGATCCAAGGAGGTGTACGAAATAACATCATACCAGAGGAGTGCAAAATGGTCGGCACTATCCGTACATTAGATGTGGAAATGCAGGATATAATACACGAAAAAATTAAAAAAACAGCTACCTCGATTGCCGAGGCCCAAGGGGCTACCGCCGAAGTAGTCATAGATAAATACTGTCCGGTTACATTTAATAATTTGGAGTTGACCAGACAGATGCTACCTTCACTATTTTCAGCTGCTGGTGAGGAAAATGTTCAAGTAATACCAGCAATCACTGGTGCCGAAGATTTTTCATTTTATGCTATGGAGGTGCCAACCTTGTTCTATTTCGTAGGAGGAAGAACTCCGGGAGATACAGCTCCGCATCCTCATCATTCACCTGATTTTGCAGTAAACGATAAAGGCATGATCACTGGTGTGAAGGCGTTATTGCAACTTACTTTAGACTATATGGACTCATCAGATGCCGGTCAATAATGCCAGTACAAATACTTTAAGCATTTTTTATTACAAAAAAACGTAATAAATAAGCACATAGGAACTATTTTTGCGGCTTCGTGTTGTATTAAGTCATCTAAGCATGAGAATGTCTGTAAAATCTGACTACTTCAAACTTAAATGATATAATTAATAAAATATACCATATATGGCTATAATAATAACTGATGAGTGCATCAATTGTGGAGCTTGTGAGCCAGAATGCCCAAATAATGCTATTTATGAAGGTGGCGTAGAATGGGCTATTGCTGACGGCACAGGTGTAAAAGGAAGCTACACACTTGAAACGGGAAATGAAGTAGCTGCAGAAAATCAAAATGAACCTGTAGAGGATGATTACTACTATATAGTGCCTGACAAATGTACGGAGTGCTGTGGATTTCACGAAGAGCCTCAATGTGCGGCTGTATGCCCTGTAGATTGCTGTGTTCCAGATCCTGAAAGAGAAGAAACTGAAGAGGTCTTATTGGCTAGAAAAGAGAGATTGCATTTATAGTCTTAGACATACAGAACCTAAAAGGGTCATATTACGCAGGTAGTGTGACCCTTTCTTTTGCTGTTAAGTGAAAAAATACTATTAATTTGCAACGCAATATGTATTTAACTTATCTATCAAGCGGACAAGCCAACCTCGCCAAATGAAGCTGTTTTGTGATCAAATGATCACAATTTTAACGAAAAACGTAAAACTAACATTATGCAAAAGCATTACACTTTCTATCTCTATCATACTTTGATAGCCTGTCTTTTCATTTTTGTGCAAGCAAATACACTGACTGCTCAATGTGATCAAAATCTAACCAACTATTCTAGACTCGGTACTTTTGGAAATAGTGTTTACTATTTATCCAATGTTCCATCCCAACCTATTGCCGCTGAATCTGCGGCTATCGCATTGGGAGGCCATCTAGTAGATATCAATTCTCAAGCAGAGAATGATTTCATCCAATCGATGATAGATGAGATGACTTACATTGGCCTGAATGATAGCAACAGTGAAGGCAATCTAAGATGGACCAGCAATGAGGCGGTAACGTTTACTAATTTTGACAACTGTGTTTTCTGCAATGAAAATAATGCAGAAAACGACTATGCAATGATGCATCCTTGGAATGGTGGCTGGAGTTTTATGAATAGATGGAATCCAAGGAGATACATTGTAGAATTGAATTGTAGTGATACAGGTGGTGAAAACGGTGGTGGAAATACTGAATGCCTAACCGATATCAATGGTTTTGAATTTATTGGAAAATATGGAGACAGCAATTACTTCATCTCTACCAGTACAGCGACTTGGGCAAATGCCAATACTATTGCAGTAGGACAAGGTGGCACGCTGGTAGTCATCGACGATGCAGAGGAAAATCAATTCTTAGCCAACAAGTTTGATGAGATGGTTTACATTGGTCTGAATGATGCGAACAATGAGGGTCAATTATCTTGGGCCGACGGCAGCACGAATGCTTATGAAAACTTTGATGACAATTGCGGATTTTGCAATGACAATGATGCTGAAAATGACTATGTGATCATACACCCTTGGAATGCAGAATGGAGCTTCACTAATCAATGGAGCCAAAGAAGATATATCATGGAGATTGGATGCGATGAAGGCGGAACTAGTCTTACCTATACCAACTGTCCGCAAGATAGAACAATTCAACTCCAAACAGGTCAGACTCGTGCTATTGTCAATTGGACACCGCCAGGATTGAGCGATAACTGTACTGTTGGAGTTACCAGCAATACGCAAACCGCTGGCCCTAATAATGGATCAAACCTTTCCGCTGGTGAATACACCATAACTTACAGAGGTACAAATAATTGTGGTGACATTGCTACTTGTTCATTTGAAGTCAGAGTTTTACCAGCTGATAATCCGCCTGGAAACTCTACTGTCAGTTTTCAAAACTGTCCAGCCGATAGAGTTATCATTATACCTGATGGAGAAAGCATGGCCTATGTTAGTTGGACAAATCCATCCGTAAGTAGTACATGTATTTTAGGTGGACTTTCTTTGGGACTTATAACTGGACCAAATAACGGCTCTAACTTACCTGCAGGACCTTATATGATCAATTATCGAGCTGTAAATAACTGTGGTGATATAGCAACTTGTAGTTTCACTATCAATGTAATGAGAAGCGATACACCATCATCTTTAAATATAAATTGCTCGTCAAATCTAAATTTAGAAATTCCAGCTGGTAGCGTTACTACAGCTCTAACTTTCATTAGTCCAACTGTAAACAATGTTTGTGATATACCAGGTACTATAATACAACAAGTCGCTGGACCAGCTAGAAATAGTCAGGTAGGTCCAGGGAGTTACTTCATACAATATAGAGCTACAAACAACTGTAACGATGAGACTTTTTGTTCTTTTAATGTTAGCGTTATAGAGAGCAATAGCTCCACAATAACTGTCGATTGTCCTCAGGATGATCAGACGTTTACTGTAGATGCTCCACCTTTAGCCCCAGTCGCATTATGGATTTTTGAGCAGCCCACTTACAATAATACTTGTACAATAACCGAAAATGGAGCTGATGGCGTTTCTGTAAGTGGACCGAATGCATTTAATCAAGGCTCAAGCTTGTCCGTAGGAAGCTTTACTGCGACTTATACAGCTTCTAATTTATGTGGTGATGTAGCCACTTGTTCATGGAATGTAGAAGTTCTTCCTTCCGAAGTACCTACTACTTTATCGATCAATTGCCCAAACCCTGTATCAGTGACTACTAGTAATGGCAGCAATAATGCGTTTGTTTCTTGGGCTGTGCCAACAGCTATTACAAACTGTTCGAGCCCAGGTACAAACATCACGCAAATTGGAGGGCCGCAGAATAATTCAAATCTTGCTATCGGTAATTACACTGTGTCCTACCGGGTTACTAATCTTTGTGGAGATCAAGAGGATTGCAGTTTTCAAGTGAGTGTTATTTACGGTAATAATGGTGGCGGCGGTCAAGTTGGCTACACCGCTAATGATCAAGTGACACCATACTCTGGACTATTTAGACCTGGTAGTAATGTAGGATACAACCCACCGTGGACTGATGAGCAGATGGCTGATTTGGTAGCTGGTAATCCAGCCTTAGGTGTAAAAGGAATCGGTGCAAAATCTATGCGCCCTGGTTTATTCGAATCTATCACTGAAGTCTATGGGGTTGATTTTAGATTAGACACTTATGATCATTATGCTAGCCTTGGTCTGGATGATCTGACCATGATTGTAGGCTTTCCTGCAGACTGGCACAGAGATCAAACAGATTATTGTGGCAATGGATTTAACTCTTCGTTGTTCGCAAATCTTTATACTGATATCTGGGATGATGGCGCAAATGGTACACCCTATAATGATGACAATTATTATGCTGCTTATCTCTATGAAGTAGTGAGCCTTTACGGTTCTAACGTTAAATTTTGGGAAATCTGGAATGAACCTGGATTTGACTTGACTGGTAACCGCGGATGGAGACAGCCAGGAGACCCTGCCGGTAACTGGTGGGACAATGATCCTGATCCATGTGAGTATATATTACGCGCACCTATCGAGCACTATGTGCGTACACTCCGCATCAGCTGGGAGATCATAAAGACTTTGCATCCAGACGATTATGTTACCGTGGCAGGAGTAGGTTATGTGAGCTTTTTGGATGCCATTATGCGAAATACAGATAACCCGAATGGTGGTTCAGTAACAGCAGAATATCCATTGACTGGTGGTGCTTATTTCGATATGATGGGATTCCACTCCTATCCAGATATAGATGGATCTGTGTATGATTACGATTTTGCAACAGATACGCGTGTATGGCATCGTCACTCAGATAGAGCTGCTCAGGGTATCAAAACGACTCAAGACAACTATCAAGTCATCCTAGATAAGTATGGCTATGATGGTGCACAATTTCCTAAAAAGGAATGGATCATCACAGAGATTAATGTACCTCGTATACCTTTCCGAGCGGATGCGATGTCAGGCGGTGAGGAGATGCAAGTCAACTACATTATCAAAGCTGTTGCCGTAGCTATGCAAAATGACGTGACACAAATGCACGTCTATAATCTTGGTGATAAAACAACAGAAGCCGAAGCAGTTACAGAGTTTGATCTTTATGGATTGCATAAACGACTGACGGGTACAGATGCCTATACTCAAGTTCGTAATCAGGAAGCGATTGCCTATAAGTCTGCGGCTGACTTTGTATGGGGTTCACGCTATGATGCTACTAAGACAGCTCAAATGAACCTTCCTAATAATGTGGATGGTGTCGCACTAAGATTAGACAATGGTCGATATAAGTATATCATTTGGGCAAAGACTACCTTCGATCAATCTGAATTTGCAAGTGCCACCTATAGCTTCCCAGCTAGCTTCGGCTATGGGCAGGTGTACAGACGTATGTGGAACTTTACCGATACAGATCAGATCAATGGTATCTCAAGTAACAATATTGTTTTATCTGGTCGCCCCATTTTCATCACAGAGACTGCTAGTAATAATGAATTAGCACAAAGGACTGTGGAGGGAGCCAATAGACACTTATCTGTTTATGATATACTTCCTAATCCAGCTGTGGATGAGGTGAAATTGATCCTTGAGGCCAATGAATCGGGCAATCAAGTCATTCAAATTTATAATTCTATCGGGCAGCTTGTTGAGGAGCGCGAAACATTTTTACTCCGTGGTTTTAGCGAAGAGCGTTTTGATATTTCTGAATATGTACACGGTATGTATTACGTCCTCATCAAAGGCGCCGTGATGCGTGATACGGAAGTCAAATTTGTGAAAGCGGAAAAGTAAGAAGAGCGTTAAAAATTAGTTGATAGTTGAAAGTGGATAATTGATAGCAAGAGACTGCTTTTGTTTTCATAGTACCTAACAGCTAGTACCTAATACCTATTTCTAGGGCGTGCCCTCGCCGACATACAAAGCCCTTACATAACTGCCTTATTGGCAAATCTGTAAGGGCTTTTTTATGTAGTCAGGTCGTGCTATGCGGGACTCCGCGTTCGCTGCGGTGCCAGCCATGCTGGGAGGCTTGGTCTCGCACTATCGAGCAGAGCTCGATCTCCCTTCTATCACTCACGCAAAAATGAGTTTTGAGTTTCGAGCAAGAGTCTAGAGCAAAAGCAAGAATAAAAGCAAAAGCTAAGGCAAAGGCAGGGGTATAGAGTAAGAGCAAGAGTCTAGAGCAAGAGCAAGAGCAAGGTTATTTTGAGAACTAACTTGATTTATGTATCACTATAGATAAATTCCTAATTAAACATTCAATAAGGTTTTATATATAATGATTACTTTAATATCTAATAAAACTCTATATTTGGGCGTTGTGTGATTTATGCTACGAATACTTCGTGTTGCACATTTTTCATAACATCTCATATCCGTTCTAGATAATAGCATACACCTCTACTCTTAAGTTTATCATTTGATGAATAACTGCGCTGTGCGTCAATATGATCCTTCGTATCATATTGACGATATTATCGTAATAGATATTTATAAATGAAGTAGTCATTGGGCTGGATATATGATAATCTAATCCTTTTATGACCTGCTTCGCCAAGATAAAATTATGAGAAGTGTATTATTAATTATTGTCCTGACATTGCTTTCCTTCGGCATGTATGCTCAAGAAACGGCGCGTTACAGTGAAATAAATCGTGCTTATAAAGAAGGAAATAATTTCTTCGATAAGAGTCTGTATGGACAGGCTCAGAAAAGTTATGAAAAGGTGCTGCGCATGACGCGACAAGTAAGCCAACCTGAGTGGGTAGAAATCAAAATGCGAGCGGAACTAAATTTTGCACGATCTGCGGTAAGATTAGAGCAAGAGAAAAGTGAAATGCTAATCCTTGATTTTGTAAAGGCATATGCTCCAGACCCAATAGCCAATGAGGCTACACTCGAAGCAGCGACCTACTACTACAATCAAAAAGAATATCAAAAGGCCATAGAATTTTATGCCCTGGTGGATATCAATAATCTTCCTGAGGCTAAGCGCAAGGATGTTCTATTTAAAAATGGATACTCACTTTTCGTAAGACAGAAATGGGCAGCTTCGAAATCCTACTTTCAACAATTGATTAATGATCAGAGTAATTACTTCTACCCTTCAAATTATTTTTACGGACTAACTTTTTTCTATTTAGAGCAATATGATAAAGCACTAAAAAGTCTCAAAACAGCAGAGAAATCAAAAGTGTATAGGGAGCATATTCCGTACTATGTTGCTCAGATCTATTTTGCGGAAGGAAAATATGATGAAGTAATTTCTTACGCCAAGCCACTACTGAAAGAGCCCAGCATAAAAAAGAAGCGAGAGTTAACGCTTTTGATTGGACAATCTTACTTTGAAAAACAAGACTATGATAAAGCCCTACCCTACTTAGAAAGATATGCGCAGATAACAGAGAAGATGAGCGAAGAGACATTTTACCAAATCGGATACTTACAATACCGAGCTGGTAAATATGCCGAAGCCATCGAGCAATTTAAGGAGGTCAGCAAGGTCAAAAGTGAATTAGGGCAAAATGCTTTTTACTTATTGGGAGATTCTCATATCAAACTGGGTGAAAAAAATAACGCGCGAAATGCTTTCGCCGCAGCAGGTAGACTAAATTTCAATCCTACTACCAAGGAGGATGCAAACTGGAACTACGCCAAGCTTTCGTACGAAATGAAGTATGATACTGAAGCAATAGCAGCCTTTCAAAAAATTTCTGTAGATGATAAGCACTATTTAGAAGCACAAGATTATCTGAGCAAAATGTTTCTCAATACTCGAGATTACACCAAGGCTATTGCTGTCTTAGATAAGATAAAAAATAGATCTTCTCAGATGGAGCGGACTTACTCTAAAGTAACCTACTCTAGAGGAATCGAGCTTTACAATGCGGGTAAAGTGGATGACGCCGTTGAACTATTTGATAAATCTGCTGCTTCCAATGCAGACCCAGCTATCAAGGCATTAGCTAACTATAGATTAGGTGAGATCGCACATCAAAACGGAGAACTTGAAAAGAGTGAACAGTACATGAGTGCTTTTCTCAGCAACCCAAGTTCCACATCTTTACCTGAAGATGCGGCAGTCTACACTGCAAACTATACGCAAGGTTACAACTACCTCAAACAGGGCAACTATGCACAAGCACTCTCCCATTTCAAGAAAACCATAAGTGGTATAGAGATGAACAAAGCACAAATCAAAAGTGACTATATCAAAGACCGAGTTCTTAATGATGCTAAACTCAAAGCGGGAGACGCCGCATTTAGATTGAATGACTACGAAACAGCACTTCGTTACTATAATGAGGTCATTAACGCAAGCGATAAACCAAATGCTTATGCTCTCTATCAGAAAGCAAATGTCATGGGTCTACAGGGTAATATGACAGAAAAATTTCAGCTAATGGCTTTGATCGTTAGTGATTTTCCCGAATCTGAATATGCGGATGATGCGCTCTATGCTATTGGGAAAGCTTATATCCAAGCTGGTGCACTGGCAGATGCGGAAGCTCCACTCCGGCAACTTCTAAAGGATTATCCTAATTCTACTTTATACAATTCAGCTTTGCTAAAATTAGGTTTAGCCAACTATAATCAAGATAAATATGATAATGCCATCTTGAACTACAAGGAAGTTTTTAAACACAATCCTGAAAAGAAGGAAGCCGATCAAGCACTCTTAGCTTTAGAAGAGATTTATGTGCAAGATTTGGGAACACCAAAGGAATATGTCAAGTTCAGAAAATCAATACCAGGGTACAAGATCGATAATGCTGAACAGGAAGTACTTAGTTTCAGGTCGGCTAAGACTGCCTACACCAACGGACAATACGATCGAGCCATCACCTCTATGCTCTCATACTTAGAAGAATATCCGAATGGTGTTTTTGCGATAGAAGGTATCTACGTGTTGGGTGAGTGCGAAGTCGTAAAGAAAAACTATCCACAAGCCATGATCTATTACCAGCAAGTGATAAATAAGGGAAACAGTAAGTTTTATGCTAAGGCCTTAGGTAAGGCCGCATTGATCGCGTATAATTTTGACCAAAACTTTGTGAAGTCATATCAATTATACAGCAAATTAGAAAGTGTGGAAAGCGATGACAACCAGCTAGATGCCCAGCTCAACGCGCTACGCTCAGCATATAAGATCAATAATTCTGACGGTGTATATTTTATGGCTTCAAAAATAGAACTTAATCCATTGGCTTCTGCGGATCAAAAAAGCGTTGCTGCATTTTATCAGGGGAAGATTGGATTTGAGAAAAAGGATTATAATACTGCTTTAGAAAATTTCAATAAAGTACTTCGTAACATAAAAGATGGTGAAATTGCTGCTGAGTCACGCTACCATATAGCAGAGATTTACTACAAGCAAGACGATTTAGATATTGCTCGTGGTATCGTTATGAAAGCCCATAAAGAAAGCGCAGGTCAAGAATTTTGGATTGCAAAATCAATAATTCTACTATCAGATATATTAGC
>Ga0114957_1002847_pt1 | contig 16021 bp, 11 predicted proteins | sample BantaG_FD_87175 | JGI IMG/M metagenome (GOLD analysis project Ga0114957, IMG submission 87175) | Marine algal microbial communities from Bantry Bay, Ireland - BantryBay_4 metaG | ecosystem: Host-associated > Algae > Red algae > Unclassified | place: Bantry Bay, Ireland | collected 2014-11-21 | reverse complement strand
ATCTATATAAGTTCCAGATTCAGTATGGGTACCGAAAGGATTTACCGTTACGCTCATGTGCTCTGTTCCAATCAGGTTATTCCACTCCCAAGCCTGACAGCTCAAGAAACCAATACCTCCAATAATCGTCAGGAACATCCAATATACTACGCCTCGTTTATTTTCCCGATGCCCTTCCTGTACGGCACGAACCATCGTTACCGAACTGATAATCAGCAAAAAAGACATAAAGGTTACGAAAATCAGTGGTAGTCCATGACCACCAAAAGGAGTAGTAGAAAATACAAAGTCAGGAACCGGCCAGGTAGCACTACTAAATCGTAACGTACCATAAGCAATCAGGAATCCCGCAAAAGTAAAGGCATCTGATAATAGGAAATACCACATCATCAATTTTCCATAACTGACCAAAAATGGTTTTTTGCCGCCGCTCCATGCGCCGCCTTCTTCTTCTATTTGGTCGTGATCGTGTACAACAGTTTCTGTCGCCATTTTCTTGTGTTGTTTAGTGTTGGTTGAAGATTTTGCCAAGCAGAATCTTCAGAGTAACCGTTTTATTAATTCTAATTTACTTTTTATCTTATTTCATTTTGTCTCTATTCTTGGGAATGTTGACAAAATAATTGACGATTCTATACTTCCTTATTTTCTATGCCGTCTGCTGCATAATAAAAAAGAACAACAGAGACACCCATAAAACATCTACAAAGTGCCAGTAGATCAACGTCTGCTGAAATCTCAGTTTTCGTGCAGGTGTCGGCTTGAAATCTAACGCAAAAGCGTGAAGCATCGCTACCCCTAATACCGCAATCCCTGCCAATACGTGCGCGGCATGTATCCCCGCAATCACATACACGAATGAACCAGATGGATTTCCTGTCAACTCTATTCCCATCGCCTCCATCTCGTAAAATCCCTGTACCTGACAAACTACAAATGCAATCCCAAAAATGGCGGAAAGCGTAAGTAGTCCTTTATACATCGATTCATTTCCCTTTTTAAAAGAGACATAAGAACCGTGCAACATAATACTACTGAAAATCATAATCGCCGTACTAATGTAGAAGTAAGTAGGCATTGGAAATTCCAGCCAGTTACCTGCTGCTTGTCGTACAATATAAGCACTTGTAAAGGCAACGAACATCATCGTGATACTCACACAGGCCGCGACCAGTGCAAAGACTTTTGGATGAATTCGATTATTTCTAAAGTTGTCTAAAGCCACACTCATAATTTATCTTTTTTACGATCAAATTCTTTTAAATAATCTTATCTACATAAAGTGCAATTAGCACCATCGGTAAATAAAAGAAGGAACTGAACATTAATTGTAAAGCAGCTTTTCGATTGTTTTTTTGATATAAATTCCAACCAAATCCAGCGTACACCAACGCGGCAACGGTAAGGAGAATGGCAGATAGTATTCCGCTAATTTCTAACAAATACGGCATCCATGCAATAGGAATAAGCAATAGCGCATAAATGGCGGCTTGTTTTCCCAACTGCTGATCCTGTGCTTCTAAAAACTTGAACCCAGCTTTGTCATAATCCTTAAACGCCAACCAGCCAATCGCCCAAAAATGTGGTAGTTGCCACAAAAACTGTAGACTGAATAATGCGATGGACAATCCGGTAATATATCCTTCCGCAGCTACGCATCCAATCATCATCGGTAAGGCGCCCGGAATCGCTCCGATAAATACAGCTGCCGGAGAAACCCGTTTCATCGGGGTATATAAAAAGGCATAACTAATCAATGCAATCGTTCCAAGCAAAGCCGTCCAAGGATTGATGGTGGCCAACAAACCGATTCCAACGACACTCATCAATCCTGCCGCCATGACACCTTCTGAAGTGCTCATCCGGTTGGCAGCCAATGGTCGGTCTTCCGTTCGTTTCATCTGACGGTCATAGTCTTTTTCCAATACCTGATTCAACGCATTCGACGCACCAGTGACCAAAAACCCACCTAATGATAAAACCGCTAATAGTGTCCAGTCAATTACCGGACTAGCAATTAAATAAGCCATAAGAGAAGAGAAGACCACCGTGAGGTTCAACCGTAGTTTTACCAACAGTTTGTAGTCCGTCAATTTCTGACCAAACAAAGAGAACTTGATATTTTCAGCTCTAATCTGACTCATTTTATATTATAAATATACTAACGATCAACGATTAATGTACTTCACTTTCATCCTCGCTTATCGGGACAAACTGCGGAATATATTCAATACCATCTTTTCCATAATCATACGCCCAACGGTGTACCGATGGAATATTTCCAGGCCAGTTTCCGTGGATACCCTCAATTGGCGTCGTCCATTCAAGCGTTGTTGCGCCCCACGGATTCTTGGTAGTCATCTTCTTTCCTTTATTAATACTGTAGAAAAAGTTAATCACAAAAAGTATTTGTAAACCAAAAACGATAATCGCCGCAATGGTAATAAATTTATTCATTTCTGCAAAATGTGCAAAGGCATCAAAGGTATCAAACTTGTAATAACGTCGTGGTACACCTGCCAGTCCTAAATAGTGCATCGGCCAGAAAATAGCATACGCACCAATCATGGTTCCCCAGAAGTGAATCTTACCAAGGGTCTCATTCATAAAACGACTAAACATCTTTGGGTACCAGTGGTAGATACCTGCAAACATCCCAAAGAAGGCGGCAATACCCATCACAATATGGAAGTGCGCCACTACAAAATAGGTATCATGCATCTGAATATCAATCGTTGAATTACCTAAAAAGATACCCGTCAATCCTCCAGAGATAAACATAGATACAAATCCAATAGAGAATAACATCGCCGAGGTAAATCGTATACTACCGCCATATAAAGTGGCAATCCAGTTAAACACTTTTACCGCCGATGGAACAGCAATAATCAGTGTAAAGATCACAAAGAAATTGGCAATAAATGGATTCACACCTGACATAAACATGTGGTGGGCCCATACAATAAAACTCAAAAATCCAATCGCTAATATGGAGAATACCATCGCTTTGTATCCAAAAATCGGCTTACGTGCGTGAACACTCATCACCTCAGATACTAGTCCCATCGCAGGAAGAATAATAATATATACTTCAGGGTGTCCTAGAAACCAGAACAAGTGCTGGTACAAGATAGGTGAACCACCTACATTATCCAATGGAGCACCTCCAATAAATATTTCACTTAAGTAAAAACTCGTCCCAAGTCCACGGTCACACATCATCAGGAAAAAGGCAGAGGCCAATACAGGGAAGGATAATAATCCTAAAATAGCCGTTACAAAGAAGGCCCAGATGGTAAGCGGCATACGCCACATCGTCATTCCTTTTGTTCTTAGGTTCAGTACGGTAGTGATATAGTTGATACCACCAAGTAGTACAGATACAACAAACAATACGAGCGAGACAATCCATAAAGTCATCCCTCCGGCAGAACCTGAAGAGGCTTGCGGCAAGGCACTTAATGGCGGGTATCCTGTCCACCCACCAGAGAATGGTCCGGTACTGAGGAAGAGGGATAAAAACATCACTAATCCTGCGGTAAAGAAAAACCAATAGGATAGCATATTCAACATCGGCGAGGCCATATCACGCGCACCCAACTGAAGCGGAATAAGCAGGTTACTAAACGTTCCACTCAACCCTGCAGTCAATACAAAGAATACCAGAATGGTTCCGTGCATGGTGACCAAGGCATAATAAAATTGTGGATCCAGTGTACCGATTCCTGAATCATTCACCTGAATCCATTTACCCAATAGCGGCTGTAGCCACGCCATATTCTCCTCGGGAAATCCCAATTGTAACCGGAAAATAATAGACATCGCTGCACCAATAATCGCCCAGAAGATTCCCGTAATCAGGAACTGCTTGGCAATCATCTTATGGTCCATGGAGAAGATGTACGTATTGATAAAACTGGATTGGTATTTATCACCATGATGATGCTCATGAAAATGGTCATCAAACCCTTGTTCTTCAATCAACAAATCTTCGTCGTACTCAATAGTGTAAGCCATTACTTAATTTTTTTAATCTTTTATCAAAATAGAAGCAATTTGAAAGTAGCTCTATTTTCTTGCTACCCTTTTTATTGGGTTAATATTCTTAATTCTGTTCTACGGTTCTTAGCCATATTCTCGGCAGAGTCATTTGGAACTTCCGGACGGGTTTCCCCAAATCCAACAGCGACCAATCGCTCCGAACCAACTCCTTTTGATGTCAGCCAGCTATATACTGATTGTGCACGCTGATTGGACAATGCCATATTAGAGTCATCGTTTCCACTACTATCCGTGTGTCCACCTAGCTCAAGGGTCAGGTTTGTATTTTCATTCATCACTTCAAGTACGTTATTTAACTCAAAACGAGAAAGTGAGGTAAGTGTCGCCGACCCTGTTTCAAAGTTTACGTTATCTAGTCGAATAATCTTATCTCCTGGTTCTGTAGCAGCTAATGCTGTCGTATATGCATCACGGAAAATCTGCCGTCTTTCTCTTATTTCAGAATCAAATAAACGATCTGTATAAGGATCATCTTCAGTTCCCCGAACACTAGAAAAGTAGTAGGAATCTTGAGTCGCCAACCAGCTTTCATATTCTTCCTCAGAAACGATTTCAAAAATTCGACGCATGGAGTAATGTCCTTTTCCACACAATTCGGCGCAAGCTAATTCGAAGTTAAAATTCTCACCACGATTACCTAATTCAGGGCTGGTTTCATCATATAGATCATACCATTCTGGATAAAGTGGATTTCCATCACGATCTTTTTCTAATAGATTTTCGCGGTATTCTTCCGTTGTTATTTTTGGTGTAAACACAAAATAGGTAGGCAATCCCGGAATCGCATCCATCTTTACCCGAAAGTGAGGTAGATCAAAGTTGTGCAATACATCCATCGCGGTAATCCGCACACGTACTTTTTTATTAACTGGTAACTTGATGACTTCTCCAGGAGAACTAGAAACAATATCATCCAGATTTTTTTCATCCGTCCATACCTGACCTACTGGGTTATTAGAAGAGATTTCTCTATAATATTTTTCACCCAATAATCCGTCTTCACCAGACATTCGGATCGTCCAGAAAAACTGCTGCCCAGTTGCTTCGATCTCTATATGCTCTTCATTTTCTCCTATATCCGCCATGATATTATTCCAGGCAACCAGTCCTTGAACCACCAAAAAACACATCACAACTGCTGGTATCGCAGTCCAGATGATCTCCAGTTTATTATCATGAGAAATAAATAAGGCTTTACGTCCTTTGACGCCCTTATATTTCCAGGAAAAGTAGAACAACGCGATATGCGTCAGTACAAAAACGATTCCTGTAAAGAAAAGGGTTACATTCCAGATATAATCCATTTCATCTCCATGAACGGAAGCAGACTGGTGTGGCCCATATCCAAGCAAGGAGTTTTTGTAATAGATCGCCGAACCAACGCAATAGATTAGAAATCCAACCATGAAAACGATCATCATGTTTGCATTAAAATTGTTACTGCTTGCTTCTGCGTCTTCCTGCCCTCGGATGCGCGCGGAAAGTTCTGTCATTCGTCCAATCTGGACAACAACAATAGCAATCAAACCGATGCAAAGAAAAATTAATAATGAGGTCATTGTTTATCTTTAATTGTTACTAAAATGTCATTCAAATAAAAGTCAGCCTGTCTTTTCAATTTTAGTATCTTGTTAATATAACAAAGTTTTATACGTGATGGTGTAAGCTTTCTGCCAGATAAGGGTCATTTTTTGGCATTAATGGCGCCTTTTCTAATCTACTAAAAACGAAGTAGAGGAAAAATGCTAAAAACCCAAGGAATGTTCCTATTTCTAATAATCCTGGAATCGTAAAACCCATCGCAAAATTAGATCCATGTTCTATGGCTTCTCCTGCTGCATGTGCCATTTCTCCGCCGTGCTCAGCTGCATGATCTGCCGCGCCGTGTGCTGCATCTGCTCCATGTTCTGCTCCATGACCATGGCCATGACCGCCTGCTGCGTGATGTGCGTGCTCCGCATTAATTCTTGCACCTGGCTTTATCAGGTAGAAATAATCCCACCAGTGACCAAAAAAGCAAATGATGGCAGTAAAGGCCAGTGTTCCATATTTTCGCTTCGTGTCATTACGCATCAGGATCAGGAAGGGTAATACAAAGTTTAAGACCAGATTACCGAAATACAAGACCGTATATTCATGACGGCGAACATTATAGTAAACGGTTTCTTCACCGTTGTTTCCGTACCAGATCAACATGAATTGTGAAAACCACAAGTACGTCCAGAATACAGAGAAGGCAAACATATACTTACCTAAATCATGTAGGTGTTCTGCAGTAACTGCTTCGTAATAGCCTTTTGATTTTAAATAGATTAAGATCAAAATAGTCAATGCCAGCATCGCTACAAACCAACTTGCGGTTGCATACCAAGCATAAAGCGTACTGTACCAATGTCCGTCAATACTCATCACCCACTGCCAAACCATAGCCGCACTAGTAAACGCACCAATCGGCAAAAAGATAGCTCCTACCTTTTTCATCTGCTGGTGAATCGCATAATCAGTCGTTCCTTCTCTATCTTCTTTTAAAGATAACGCTCTCAGTTTATACGCAAAGAATGACCATACACCTACAATAATTAAGGAACCGAAGGTATACCAGTATTTATTCAGGAAAGCAGCTTTCCCCGCTAAAAGTTTATCATAATTAGCGGAAGCTGGATCAGCAATGCCCTCCATCGCCCAGTGATAGAGATGGTGGCCATGTCCCCATATTCCAATCATAACGCCGACCATCAACAGCAGACCTACCGGAAGAAATAAGGTAAATGCTTCCCACACCCGCTTCATTACTACGTGCCATCCGGCATACGCCAGCATAAAGGCAGATAAAACGAAAGTAGCTACGAATGCCATTCCTAAAAAGAAAACGGAATTATGTAGATAGTTGGTCCAAAAACGATTGGAGTCTATGAAAAACGTAGCTACCAGACAACCGATTCCAATCAGCATAAAGAGGAGCAGCGTCGACTTTTGTTTTCCTTCAAAAACAAAATGGTTAATCGCTTTTGAATGATCAATAGGAGCGTGAGCGTGATCTGTATTCATTATAATTATTGTTCGATTTTTTAACTTTTTTCCAATTGTGAATTTCTTTTCAACAATCGGCTTTTAATGGTCACCTTCATCATGGGAATGATCTCCCCCGTCGTGAGAATGATCTCCTCCTGCTTCATGATGTCCCTCATGCACTGGTTCCTGACCAGTAGGGTTTTCAATACCCGTATCTATGTTCGGTTCCAGTTCTTCATCCGTGCCGGGTACGTGAACACCACTAGCAATAGGTCGGATACTTTCACCGGGAACTTCAATATTATTAAGGGTATTTTTCTTTTCGTTATAAGTTGCTTTGGTCGCACTAGCTTGTAAAGAACGGATATGATGAATTACGTTCCATCGTTCTTCGTAAGATAATTTATCTGCATAACCACCCATCACGTTTTTGCCGTGCATGATCGCAAAGTAATATCGTCCGTTGGAAGCGGTCAATAGATCGCCAAGAATTAAGTTGGCAGGTTGTGCAGGGTATTTTGCATTGGGGTTGTCTTCAGAAACAAGGTACCCTACTCCATCTCCTTTTGAGCCGTGGCAAATACCGCAAAAAATATTATAGAGTTCTTTACCCTGCGCCAATCCAATAGCAGTAATCGGGTAAGGATTTTCTATAATTTCAGCTGTTGCACGAAGGCGTTCGTCTTCTGTATTTTTATAATAAAAAGGAACACTTCCGTTGACAGGAACAGAGATCGCAGAAGTAGACGTTAATCCATTCAGCATATCCATTTTTGCCTGTCGTTTTTGAGGAGAAGTGCTCATCGCTACGCCAGCATATCCTCGTGGGATCGTACCATTGACGGGCTTACCGGGAACAGACAAAGATTTTAGGTCTTTGACACTTTTTTCATCCCAGGTATTATTATAATAGTAGTTATAAATGTTGGCTTCGTAAGCAATGGAGTGTGCCATATCTGGCATGTACTCTGAGCCCGGATCGTTTTTGCCCGGCTGTCCGCAACTAGCAAACAATACCACTACAAAAACCAACGCTAACAAAGTTATTTTTAAATTATTTTTCATTATTATCAATTCTGATGTATATAACAGTTTTTTTAGATCATCTTGGTGTTCACCTCTTCGGCTCCGGTATGAGAGAAAAAGGATTTTAGCTGATTTACTTTTTCAGCAGAAACGCCAGTGGTATCAAAAGCGAGACAAAATTTATCATCTGTAATTCGATTGTCCAATACTTCATTGGTAACACCAGGTCCAAGTCCGCAAATAACGTAGAAAGTAACCACCATTCCAATCGCAGCAAATAATACCGTTAACTCAAACGTAATCGGAATAAATGCAGGAACAGACCAATATGGTTTTCCACCAAAAATGATGGGCCAGTCACGCGTAAAAACCCAGGTCATAAAAAAGAATGCCGTACAGGTACCCGTAGCACCATATACAAAACCAGCTTGGTGCAATCTGGATTCTTCCAACCCCATAATCGGATCAAGTCCGTGAATAGGAAATGGCGTAAAAACATCCATGATGTCCAAGTGATCTTTTTTTGCCTGACGAACCGCATCGAGAAGAATTTCTTCGTCGTTGTACAATCCGTAAAGTACTTGAGTGTGACCTTTTTGCATTATTTAAATTTTGCTATTGAAATAGTTAGGTGAAATGAAAGACTGCTTTAAAAAAAAGTCAGCTTTACTTTACCTGTTTATTTTATTTTAGTATCTGGATTTTCATCAATATCCACACTTGCCCCTGCACCGTGATCGCCTACGTGACCGTGTGCGTGTTTGTGTGCATTAGGACCAGTATATTGATCTCCAGCGGTTTTCAAAATACTCTTCACTTCCGCTACCGCTACTACGGGAGCAACTCTGGTAAATCCAAGATAAAGCGTAAAGAACAATCCAATCGTTCCTAAGTAAATACCAATCTCCACCCAGGTAGGTGTGTAGTAAGACCAGCTTGAAGGAAGATAATCACGCGCCAATGTTGTCGCAATAATTACAAATCGCTCAAACCACATCCCGATATTTACTACGATAGACAAGAAGAATGTCCAGGTAATACTTCGTCGAATCTTTTTAGACCAAAAGAACTGTGGTGACAATACATTACAGAACATCATCCCGAAATAAGACCACCAGTAAGGCCCGAGTGCGCGATTGAAAAACGCGAACTGCTCATATACATATCCTGAATACCAGGCGATAAATAATTCTGTCAAATAAGCGACCCCTACCATGGTTCCCGTTACCAGGATTACTTTATTCATCGACTCTACGTGTTCGATGGTGATATAATCTTCGAGTCCTAAAACCTTACGGGTAATAATCATTAAAGTCAGTACCATCGCAAATCCAGAGAAGATCGCTCCTGCTACAAAGTACGGAGGGAAGATCGTCGTATGCCATCCCGGAATAACGGAAGTGGCGAAATCAAAGGATACAATGGTGTGTACAGAAAGTACCAATGGTGTCGCTAATCCGGCCAGTACAAGGGATAAGGATTCCCATCGTTGCCAGTGCTTTGCAGACCCCGTCCATCCAAAGGATAAAAAACTATAGATGCTCTTACGAATACCGGTTGCACGGTCTCTTACCGTCGCAAAATCAGGAACCAATCCGGTGTACCAGAACAAGAGGGATACGGTAAAGTAAGTACTAATCGCAAATAAATCCCAGAGTAGTGGTGAGTTAAAGTTTACCCATAAAGGGCCACGCGTATTGGGATAAGGGAAAAAGTAAAATACAACCCAGGCACGTCCTACATGTATACCGGGAAAGAGTGCGGCACAGATTACCGCAAAAATCGTCATCGCCTCCGCTGCACGGTTTACCCCTGTACGCCATTTCTGACGGAATAAGAGAAGAATGGCTGAGATCAATGTTCCGGCGTGTCCGATACCAATCCACCAAACGAAGTTGGTGATATCCCATCCCCATCCGATCGTACGGTTAAGGTTCCAGGTACCGATACCGTTCCAAACGGTCCAGGCAATACAGAACAGACCAAATCCCAAAGTGGTTATGGACAACAAGAAGGTAACAACCCATAAAACGTTGGGTGTCTTTTCCGTTGGGCTGATTAGATCTTCCGTAATGTCATGGTAACTTTTGCTACCGGTAATTAAGGGTTTTCTAACTGGTGATACTATCGCACTCATATTTGTAATTATATATTATTCTATCGAATTAAGTTGGTTGCAAAAAACGGCTTTCTAAGCGTCTAATGCTTCGTCCCGGTTATTTACCACTGCTGTATAATTTACGGAAGACAATACGTTGATTTCTTCCAACGCAATATATACCAGTGGGTTGTGATCCAGCGACTTATGTAATTCGCCTTCTTTATTATTCAAATCTCCAAAAACAATAGCTCCTGTCGGGCAAGCTGTTTGACAAGCTGTTTTCACATCCTGATCTCTGAGCTTACGTGCTTCTCGTTTTGCAGTTAATTTTCCTTCTTGAATACGTTGTACACAGAAGCTACATTTTTCAATTACTCCACGTGAACGAACCGTTACGTCAGGGTTGAGTACCATTCGAGTCAGGTTATCTGCTCCATAAGGAATCTCTTCTTCGTTGAGGTCAATCTGATTCGCAGGGAAAATATCTGCGGTGGTATAATCCAACCAGTTGAAACGACGCACTTTATACGGGCAGTTATTCGCGCAGTATCGAGTTCCAACACAACGGTTATACGCCATCTGATTCAGTCCTTCTGAACTGTGATTCGTAGCGGCTACCGGACATACGTTTTCACAAGGTGCATTATCACAATGCTGACACATCATCGGCTGGTACACCGTGTTAGGACTTTCTACATCTCCGTAGAAGTAACGGTCAATTCGCAACCAGGTCATTTCGTGGTGACGACTCACTTCTTTCGCACCAACTACCGGTACGTTATTTTCTGCCATACAGGCAACGGTACAAGCGGAACATCCTGTACAGGCGTTCAAGTCAACATACATGCCCCAGTGATGGCCGTTTTCATATAAATATTCGTGACCAGGATATAGTGATTGAGCATTCAACGCTTGCGCTTCTTCTCGCTTATGTCCTAGTTCTTTTGTAAACTCGCTTAGTTCATTAATGTTCGTATGATAGATAACGGAACGATTCGTCAAACTTCCTTGATATCCCTGATCAACCACACCATAAGTAAAGTCAACCAATGCTGCTTCATCCGCGTTGATCGTTTCTCCTGCTTCATTTTTTGCGGTGACACCTAGTGTGTGGTGGTATTGTACGCAAGGGAAATCATAGTTGATATCCACGATGTCGCTTACCGCTACATTGGTCGCAAAATATTGGGTATTTCCGTTTGCGTCAGCAGACAGATATGGGAACATGTTCGTTCCTACATTTCGTCCTGCTCCTCCACAAATTTTTCTACCATAACCTAAGTTAGTAGCGACTGATCCTTCCGGTTGTCCAAATTGTGGGAAAGCCGTAATACGGTCTCCTTCTTCAGCTCCGGCGCGGGTAAGGTTAACAACATCTGCGTAACCTTTCACCATACTTTGACCAATACCTTTATAGCCTACAAAGCTATGTGCGCCGTCAAAGCTAACGGGTACGCCGAGGTAATTCCCCCAACTGGTACGTGTAACTGGATCAGGCATTTCCATTAACCATGGGTTATTGGCGTATTGTCCAGCTCCGATATTGATAGATTCTAAAAAGGCAATTTCTACTTCAGCGTTAGAAGGCGATGTGATTTGTCCAATATTAACTGTTGCGGCTACCGTTCCGTATTCTCTTTCGGAAATTCCTAGCTTAGCGACACCATCGTGAAGTGCTTCGTCCCAGAAAGATCGGAAAGAAGCATAGTTGCTTTGCTGTCCAAAAAATCCGTTCCAGCTCGTCTTCAGGTATTCGTAATAAGGTTGTTCAGCGGAAGCTTTATAATTTGCACTTCCTGACCATACCAGTAAGGATGCTTCCGCCTGACGGGTAGGAAACAATGGACTGATCGTTGGCTGAATAATACTTAAGTGCCCGCGTTTAGGTTCTGCGTCGCCCCATGATTCCAGAAAATGGTGGTTTGGTGCAGTATAATCGCAAAGCGCCATTGTTTCGTTGAGGTCATACGACAATGAAACTTTTAAAGGAACTTTTGCGAAAGCGGTAATAAATTTATCAGAATTGTAAAGGTCAAAAGCAGGGTTGGCGTCCAGCACCATCACTGCATCAACTCCCCCACCCTGCATCTCGGAAATCAATCCTTGAATCTCGCTGTCAATTCCCTGACGTTGCAGAGAAGCGTGGGTGAAAGTAATCGTAGAACCGAGATTACCAAGCATTTCATTGATCTTGTTGACCATGATTTGCTCCATGACATTATTAGAAGCAGAAACAACCAGAGAATTACCACGGCTACCGCGTAACTGTTCGGCTACTTTGCTGATGGCAGCAGTTGCTTTATTGTTTAACTTTGGTGCAGAGACACTACCACCTAATGCACTATATAAGGTAGCGATAGCGGCGCCCATTTCCGAAGGACGGATAAGGACTCGATTATCTGCATTCGATCCAGTCAATGACATCCCACTTTCCACCTGGATATGACGAGACATTTTAGGCCTTTTAGGATTTATTTTACGGCCTTTTGCGTAAGCCGAAGCATATTCTATTGGAGAAATCCAGGTGCCGAGGAAGTCTGCGCCGAAGCTGACGATGGTACTGGCTTTGTCAAAATGATAATCAGGAATAACACGGTCGCCGAAGCTACGCTCATTCGCTTCCAACATACCAGAAGCAGAAATAGGATCATAAGTGACCACTTTTGCGTTCGGATACTTTACAATAAATTCTGCAAATGCTTTTTTAGCGGTAGGACTCAATACGGTGTTTGTGACGATACGAATATTACTGCTGGCGTTTAATTTTCCGCCAATCGTTTTATCCAAATCTGCCCAGGACATCTTAGTTACCACACCATTTTCACCGACCGCACCGGGATTTTTCACACGATTCACATCGTAGAGTTCCAATACACTAGCCTGTGCGCGAGCAGAGGTTCCACCTTTGGTCAATGGAGAAAGTACGTTTCCTTCAATTTTGATGGGGCGACCTTCACGTGTTTTTACAAGGACAGCGCAATAGTCACCACCTTTTACAAAACTAGACGCATAATACGTAGCTACACCAGGAACGATTTCGTCCGGCTTAGTTACATAAGGAATGGCTCTTTTTACGGGTACATCGCAGCCTGCTGCAATGGTAGCAGCACCGAGTCCAAAGCCTAGATACTTTAAGAAGTCACGTCGGTTGGCAGGTACTTCAGCAATTTTATCATCGCTAAGGGCTTCTATTATTGGCAGTTCCACAAATTCTTTTCCGGCAGCTTCGACGAGTGCTGGATCATTATTTTTGTGTGCCATTCCAACCCAGATATCCTGATTCTTTTTGTCCATTATTTGAATTTAATATTAGCTCGTTTAGGGGATCTTGTCCGTTTTGTTTTTTATAAAAAAATGGTTGTCAAATTAGTAGTGACACTTTTGACATTCCAATCCACCAATATCTTCTACGGTAACGGTTTCTCGTTTACCAGATTTGAGTTCTTTATGGTAGGTTTCGTATTGTTCGTAATATTCGTTGGAAGCAAATTGTACTTCCGTTTGTCGGTGACAGTTGATGCACCAGCCCATAGATAGCGGTGCGTATTGTTGTACAACTTCCATTTTCTCTACCGGACCGTGGCAAGTTTGACATTGTAGTTTTCCTACAGAGACGTGCTGTGCGTGGTTAAAGTATACGTGATCGGGCAGGTTGTGAATGCGTTCCCACTCAATGGCACCAGATACTTTTTCTTTGGATGGATTAGTTAGGGAAGCTACAATACCTTTCCATTGTTTTTCTGCTTCTTCATCTGCATCGCGGGTAAGCTTGCTTTCTGAGTCTGCGTATTTAGCAACGGTTGCATTGTCTTTTTTGAATGTCTCCGTGGCGTACTTAATAAAGATCGGTTTGATTTCCTCATTGGTCATTTCCTCATAGTTTTCCATATAAGTATCCGTATTCGGATCATAACCGATAGACGCATATATTTTGGAAATTTCAGCCGTACCATCTAGGCTACCTTTTTTGATTGCCTTGTGACAGTTCATACAAGTATTGGTAGCAGGAATGACGGAGTGCTTACTACGGCGCGCGCCATCGTGACAGTATTGGCAGTCAATCTGCTGCTGTCCAGCGTGTAATGCGTGAGAGAATTTTATAGGTTGATCCGGTGCGTAGCCTTGCTGACGTCCAAGATTGATTGCATTATTAACGGTAGTGAAACCACCAATGATAACCAGTGCAAAAACTAGAAAACCGATCACACCTCGGCTGGTTAGAATATCTTTTAAGGTAGCTACTTGTCCGGGCTTGCCTCCTTCCTTCATTTCCGCCATGCGGTTTAGGTTGGAGATGATACGAGCTAGCGCGACTGCGAGAATGGCTAAAATAAGGAAGAGTACAACAAAAAAGGAAGTGCTGAGACCTGCCTCGTCTCCTTTTTCACCAGGAATCGGGTCACCTCCTCCATTCACAACAGCAGGTCCATTGACATATACATCATCAATGTATCCCAACACAGAAGCGATTTGCTCGTCCGTCAAATTAGGGAAGGCGGTCATTTTGGATTTGTTCCAGGTATTGAAAAGGCTGACGGCATACTCATCACCGGATTCGATCACGGCAGTGGAGTTTCTGATCCAGTCGTAAAGGAGTGCTTCCTTTCCTTCCCAACGTTCTTCGACGCCACCGAGCGCAGGACCGGTCATGTCATCCTTCATGGATTTATTATGGCAGGAGGCACAGTTGTTACGGAACAGCGCTTTACCTTCGGCGAGGTTGGGTGCTTGAGCGAGTAAGGAACCGCAGAAAAAAAGTAAGACGAGGGGTAAGAAGTGCTTCATCTTAGGTATCGTGGTAATATTCATATCCAGACGCGTTTTTTGGCAACTACGCTTTATAATTTCTCTATAAAAAAATAAGTGATACGTAGTGTCATTTTTTTGTCAGCGCAAAAATACAATTCGCTACCATTATTACCAATAGATTTTAGCAGGTATATTTTATTTAGATTTTTTCTAAATAGTACCCTTTCAGGAAACATTACCTTAGCATAAATAATGGCAGTAGAAGTTTATCTAAAAGGAGTGGATGAATTAAATTAATATAAAAACAAGCGCTTTCCAAAAACAGATAAAAAAATCCTGAATTTTAGCAGTAGCTAAAATTCAGGACAAGTTACACATTATTTATTTTTAAACTATAAAATCTTATGCCAATCTTCTGAGGTCTCTGATTAAGATACTTTTTCTAGTAAAATGAATCAGGTTTGATTTTTTCAGGTCATTGAGTACGGAAGTAACGGTTTGTCTTGAAGTACCAGTTATATTGGCGATGTCCTGCTGAGTGAGGGAATGCTTTACTAAGGTTTCATCAATTCCGATCCGACGTCCGCGTTTTTCGGCAGATTCTTTAATAAAATCAATAATACGAGTTCGGGCATCTTTAAAGATGAGGGATTCGAGGCGGCTTTCTACACGGTGTAGTCGCTCGCCCATCATGTAAAGGATTTTATTGGATAGTCGGTGGTTGCTGCGCATAATTTTACGAAGATCTTCTAGTCGTAAGGAGAAGAAGTGAACTTCCTGATTCATGGCTTTTGCGAAATCGGTACGTAGTTCCTGCCCTACCACACATAGCTCACCGAACATAGATAAAGGGTGAAGGACGGATTTGATTACTTCTTTTTCGTCTTCAGAATGGGTAACAATTTTGATCGTACCTTTTAATAAGAAGTAGATGTATTCAGACGCATCATCACGGGAGTAGATGTATGCATACTTGGGGCGCTTTTTTAGCTCGACCATGTTGGCGAGTTGAGTGAGTTCGTCGTTGGTTAGTACATCAAATAAAGGAAATTGCTCTAGGAAGGTAGTTTT
>Ga0114957_1002842_pt1 | contig 16041 bp, 15 predicted proteins | sample BantaG_FD_87175 | JGI IMG/M metagenome (GOLD analysis project Ga0114957, IMG submission 87175) | Marine algal microbial communities from Bantry Bay, Ireland - BantryBay_4 metaG | ecosystem: Host-associated > Algae > Red algae > Unclassified | place: Bantry Bay, Ireland | collected 2014-11-21 | reverse complement strand
GCTCCCTTGACACGGAAGGGATCGGAAGAAAATCTCAAGAAAAAGAAGGATCTCGGTTCTGCACGGAAGTGGCGGAGGGAGAGCCAATAGGACGCCTCAGATTCGTGCTGAGCAGCTGTTTACTGCTGCGTTTAACCAATAGGTGGCCAGTTCCACAAGAACCGTACTGCCAGGAACCGTTCCTGGTCGACGAGGACAGAATTGGGGCATCAGCAATACAAGACTGGCAACGAGACAGAAAGGACCTCCCTCACATGTACCTAACGCTTCACGTCACGCCTGGACCACGATAGTATAGCAAGAATACTCAGCCTCAAACAAAACGAATAGGAATCCTGGGAATGTTTTGTTGTGTACGCGGCTGCGATAGCGCTGGTTGGGCTCCTCCAGTATGCTCTGACCCTTGGCGTCAGAGCATACTGGAGGAGCCCAACCAGCCGCTCATCGTTTCTGCCCGGGTGACGCATCCCTTAGCTCTCACAGGCGTTCTGTAGCATACAACAGGATCCTTGCAGGCTTGACTGGCACGCGGCGAGGCTCGCCCCACCGTGACTCATAGACGCAAAAAAGCGAGTGCTCCCTGTTGGACACTGCCATCAACGAGGATACTGCTTGTCCGCAGGCCACTCTTCGATCATTTAGGCAGTCGCGGCGACGGCAGATGACGGCGATACGGGTTGGCGGCGCAGCCCTGGATCGTTGAGTACGGTACGCATCAGTGCTGGACGACACTCGTACATCCTTTGCAGGACACTATCCGCACGATTGTGGTCTTCATCAAAGGGCAGGAGCCCCCAGACATCCCGCGCATGCGTTGTCCGCAGTTGTTGTCACGGCTCAGAAACCTTCTGGCTACCCGACCCCGCACCGCTGGCTACCGAGTGCGAACTTGAGCACAGGCAATGCAGCCATCGCGCTCATCTGTGCACACCTTCCGCCTACCCACGGCTTCTCACCCACATTCCCGTCCTGGTTACAGACACGGCCGCTGCTGCTGACTTTCCCAAGCATCGATTCATTGCGCGCAAGGCTGTTGACTCACGAGCTGTCACACGCGTCGACCATGGCGCGCCTCGTGGCCTCAGCGGCGGCTGCCGCTGTCGTCGCCGCCACCCTATTCGCCGCGACGCCTTCCCTCGTTGCAATCCCGGGCAGCGACAATCTCGTCGTTTCTGTCCACAAGGTGATCGCCAACGTCAAGGTGCTCACGCTTGCTGCTGGCTGCGGCGATGCCTGTCAAGCCGAGGTTACTACCTGCCTCGCGGCTGCCGGCTGTGACCCCAACCGTCCCTTCCCACGCCTGCGCATGGCTGCCGCGCACTGCGCTGGGGCTGACGTTTTGCATGCGTCTGGACTGAACGACACCGAGCACGTGGACGCTAGTAGTGGCGGTGGCCGCATTGGTGCTACATTGAACGCCATTCCCGGGGTCTTATCGGTGGATAAGAGCACGTTCACTAAGGTCCGATTGCGAGGTGCGAACGAAATATTCACTCCACGTGGCCTAAACGTGTCTCACATGTGCACACGTGTCACGGATATAGGTACGCAAACGCTCCACCAACGCCGACGAACCTCGGAACCGTTCTCATACGAACTGAAATGAATAATAGCATTTACAGCTTGGAGATAAATCATCCAAATGGAGGTTGGCACGCGTTCGGACTAGCTGGTGGCACATCCCTATATACTGTGAATATGAGGACAGATCGAGGCCGTTCCAACTCGCTGCGAGAGATCGCTGCCAGATTGGAGCCAATAAATGTCGCCACGTTGGATCATGCTCGGTCGCAGCGATCGCCACGACGGCGACGCTGAAGGTCCCCTGCTTGGGCGATGTGGAGATTGTGGATGACGTGCCAGTGTGGCTGATTGGATCGAGAATACGGATTGGTCAGCAGACGTCCTCACCTATGCGGTGCGGACGCCCGCGGTGAACACTGTCTGAATAACACGTCTAGCAAGTGTCGGCAGCAGACTACTCGATGGGTCGTGAAATTTGCAGGCCGGCTTCCGTCGCGTCATGAAGAATCACATTGGTTGGCGTGGCCGCCCCCGGCTCTACGACGAGTGCATGTTTGAGCGGCGCTTCCGGCTCCCACGGTCAATCGTGTTTGAGATTTACGCTATGCTGGAGTACATGCCATTCTGGTGGCGCTCCATCAACGCAACGGGCAGCCCACAGGCCTACGCGCTGTAGAAGCTGGTTGCGGCGCTCCGGTTATTGGCCTACGGGACGTCTTATGATCAACCAGACGAGAACGTCCGCCTTGGCACGGCAACGGTGATATTGGCGACGCACAAGTTCGTTGAGTTTATGGGGGAACACTACCTGGCGACCAACTTGCGGCCGCCCAGCATCGACGAGCTCAAGGCCATTTTGCGTCGCAACGCGGCCCGCGGTGTACCGGGCTGCATTGCGTCCATCGACTGCACGCACTGGACGTGGTCTGCGTGCCCGAAGGGGCTAGCGGGCCAGTACCAAGAACGCGGCGGCAAGCGCACTGTCGTCATCGAGACGGTTGGCGGCGCGGATGCCTACATCTGGCACGTTTACATTGGCTCGCCCGGCAGCCACAACGACATGAACGTGCTGAACGCATTTTTGCTCTTCCTGGACGTCCAGGAGGGCCTTTGGCCGCCCCGCGGCTCTACATACATGGTCAACAACCGGACGTGTCGGCTGCACTACTATTTGTCTGACTCTGGCTACCCTGCCTATCCCATCTTCGTCCAGCCGGACCCCAATCCCAACACGATCAAGAGGAGGACTTTCAACCATCTGCAGGAGGCCCTACGCAAGGAGGCCAAGCGGCTGTACGCCATCAAGTGCAAGCGGTTCAACATTGCGCTCTACCCCGCTCGCTTCGCAATCACGCGCACCATCTCCAACTTAGGGAAGGCCGTAGCCATCATGCACAACATGGCGACCGCCCACCGGCGCAGCGGCTACTTGGGCCAGATGCGCATGCAGGTGGCGGCCGAGCTCCGACAGGAGAACAGGGAGAATGCTGAGAAAGAGGACGGGTTTGAGGAGCACTTGTCCTCTGGCCATGGGGTTTGGGGGCCGCCTTTGAACGAGGACGCTGATGATGGGGCCGTCCCAGGCCATGATAACGGGCCACTCGTCGAAGGCTCTCCCCAATACATCATTGCGGCCGAGCAAGAGGCGACAGATGCGGCCAGCCACTACGATCTGTGTGCGGACTTGACAAAGCATGTGTACGAGAACAGGGGGCAGTTTTTAGCGCCTTCTCTGTAGTAATGAGCGTAGCGTGGAGGCCCAAGGGCCAAACAAGTTTTTTTTTTCCTGCCTTTGGCGGTTTTTTTTTTTCTTTGTACCTCTCGAAGATGCGTCTTTTACCTTGTGCTTAATGTGTGTCGAGCAGCTGATGTGGGATTGGCAACGATGTCTTCCGCACTTGTGAGTGTGGTCTGGTGTCGAAGATAAACGGGGCGGGTGACTCGGAGAGAAGAGACATGCAAACTGTACTGATAAAGTCTATGGTATGTAATGCGACAAAGAAAAAAAGCAGCTCGAAAGCACTTGCAGGCGCTCATTGTGACCTTCACTGTGAATGACGGTCGGACTTCGGCCGGTGCGCGACGGGGGGCCTCTGCAGCGAGGGAGGGCGTTCCATGGCGCACTTCATACGCCGGCCAGACGCCATGGCCGCATTCAACGCCCCCTGCCACTCATCCGCGACCAACGCGGCAAAGACCCTGTGCGGGGGTGAGTTGTCGTCGTCAGATTCTAAGAAGCAAAAGTCGAACGTCGCGGCAGCCGACGGGGCGGCCGAAGTTGCGACAAACGGCGTTGCCTCCGACAAGGTGGCGGCAGGCGGCCTGGCAGCCAATGGCGTGGCGGCAAACGGGGTGGCGGCCGACGAGGTGGCGGCCGACGGGGTGGCGGCCAACGGGGTGGCGGCCGACAGAATTCCGGCCAGCGGGGTTGCGGCCAACGGGGCGGCGGCCGACGGAACGGCGGCCGACGGCATCGCGGCCGACAGGGTGCCGGCCGACGGGGTGGTGGCGGAAGGGGTGGCGGCCTACGGCATCGCGGCCGACGGGGTTGCGGCCATAGGGGCGGCGGCCGACGCGCTGGCAGCCGACGGGGTGGCGGCCGACGGGGTGGTGACTTACTGGGTGGTCGCCTACGGGGTGGCGGCCGACAGGGTTGTGGCCAACGAGTGTGCGTCTAACGGGGCGGTGGCCGACGGAATTGCGGCCGACGGGGTTGCGGCCAACGGGGTGGCGGCCGACGGGTTGGCGGCCGACTGGGTGACGGCGGCCCATGAGTGGCTGGCCGTAGCCACCTGCGTGACGTCCCGCGGGTCAGTCACGTCGTCTTAAATGGTGCTCAAGGTTAACGCCGTACGCGCCGAGGTCTCCGTGGTCGCCATGACTTGGGGACACCAGGTGTTGGATAAACGCTGCTCAAAAATGGTGGCTGAGGCAAGCGGCCGACCGAGCACAGAGGTCGACCACACGAGCAAAGAAACCGCCAGCAAGCTAACCGCGTGACCAAAGTGGGCCAAGCGAGATAGCAGACGTGGCAGCGAGCGGGTCAAGAACCCGGCCGACGCGACCAAGGGACACGACACTGTCATTGTACGGAGTGTCCATTTCGGGATCAATTGGATGTCCAATCAAAAGCGAGCGCCGTGCAGCACAAGAGCTGCAAAGCCCAGCCCGGGATTGTGCAGTTGATCTGCGGACATTAATACGGGGGCCAGTTTGTCGATTGTGGGTGCTACTTGAAAGAACCCGGCCAATTCCAATCTGTAAAACAAAACGGGAGCTCTCTCCTCGTCTTCCTCTTTCTTTGCGCTCGCCTAAGATGAGACTCAAGCCGGCTGTTTTGCCGTACCTGTAGGCCGGTCGGCCTCATGTCGCCCCGTGGATGTCATGCATCCGCACCAGGGCAAACTGCACTCTGTTTTTGCTCGTGCCGCGTTCGTACAACAGGACGCGTCAAGGGAGCATGTTGGACGAGTGTGTGTAGGAAACGAGAAAGGCACAGCGCGTGGGTAGGACAGCAGCCATTCACGACAAGAACGTGACGTGGCCGCCCGGCCCTCCCTCCCCCATCGTACAAAAGCAAAAAGATACACTGCTTCGAGCCCACTCCAATGCAAACAGATAAAAGGAAGGCACACAGACAAGAAATTTATCCGCACATGCGCGACAAGGAGAAGGTAGCTTTGCCGTACTTGGATACGTACAGCGCCAATCTCTTGTAAAGTGCATGCAAGGTGTTGATGAAGGACCTTTGGGAATGGTGGCCACCCAGTACTGGGCCCGTCCGTGACGGTTGGCCACGCCACCCCTAGGCCGTGGCGGAATTGCTGTCGTCACTAGAAGAACCTCCAGCCTTGGGCGGAAACGAGGGTGGGCTTGGCGTGTCCGTGCCGCAGCGCTTAGCGTCGTTCATATCAATGGCCGGAGCGGCCAAGGTCTTGCTGGCCATGAACCTCTGGTGCTTGGATACTTGCAATGTGCGACCATGAGATGGTCGGAGCGGCGGCCGCGTCCTGCTTGCGGCCACTCGCGTCCCGCCGCGGGCGGCAGTGGAGAACCGCGCGGCCGCGGCAGCGGCCTCGCCAAAGCTGGTTGTAGGATGAGGCCACTTAGCCGGCCGGCGGCCGACACGGCGGTCGTGCTCTTCGTCGTCGGAGGAGGGCGGCGTCTTATAGCCGGTACTCTGCCGCAGAAGCGGCCAGAGAGCTGCCGCAAGAGGTTGGCGCGACGACGGTGACGGAGTGCGACTGTGCTTGCGGCAGACGGTGTTGGCCCTGGCCGTGGCCGTCGTATCAGAAACTGCCGCGCGCCCCGTCACTGTCATGGCCACGTCGTGGGCCTCGTGCGAGTTAAAGGTTTCCTCCTTCTTGTCGCATGCGGCCGCCACGTCCGAGGCCTTGCGTGTTGTGCCCACCGCGTCCTGCACAGCCTCGTCCTCGGTTCGGTGCACTTGCTTGTCTCCGGTCGTGTTGTTCTCGGCCTTATTGGACCGAGCGGCCCCGGCACTTGCGTGGGCCGAGCCACTCCGATGGCGCAGCGCATTGGTGTCTTTGCGATGGGCCGCTATTGCGGCTTTCCAGAAGTCAGAGGCACATGGAGACTTGGAGGCCTCGGCGGACGTCCAAAGCAGGATGTTGCTCCGTTCTTGTGTCGACGCAGCAAGCGCCTGAAGGGCAGCCGTGTTGGCGGCCGAATCGCGTTGCAACGCCGCCACCTCTCTCTGCTGCTGCATCTCTGCTCTACAGGCGACCTTGGCCGCCTTAATCCCTGTTGGATGCTCCTGGAAGTGGCTGCTGTTGCGGGCCGTGCTCTTTGATCGGCTGCTCAAGCGTGGTTGGCGCACGTCTTCATCGCAATCGTCGCTCCACGACAGCACTCCGCCGTCGTCATGCCCTGCAAATTCGGTCGGCCGTGGCGCGGCCACAGTCGGAGGGGTCGCCATCATGCCCACAACAGTGCTGAACTTGTCCAGGTCTCGTAGCACTTTGAATCTGTCCACGTGCTTGCACTTGAGCGTCGCCATCGCCTCCGGCCGTGTCGCCGCCGCATACAGGTCTCCTCCCCGTTGGCCGTTGAAGCAGGCAATAGCCGCATTCTCCATTTGCTCCTCCGTCAAGTTGCCCTTCATCTTGCGCCGCGTGACGGCCAGGTAGCTGTCCTTGATCTTGAGAACATCGGGAAAGGCTTTGTATCGCAACAAGCGCATGATGGCATCGGTTGACCGCTCTTTGCGCGTGTATATGTTGCGAAGGCCCGACTTGTCCAGCAGACCACGAAACGTGTCGGCCACGGCGGCCTCGCACTGCGGCGCGCGCTGGTCCGTGCCCTTGACAGAGTCGAGCGTCACAATGCGGTACGCTTTAGAAACGAGCACAAACTCAAACGACAACCGCTCAATACCGCGGCCCAAACGGCCCTTTCTGGCGTCCGTGTTCGTCTCTTGGTCGAGGGCCTCCTCTTCTGCTGCTTCCGCGGCCACTCCACCAAACTCCTCCTCGTCCTCGGCATGCAACGCGCGGCCAGTGGCCCGAAGATCTTCTCTTGTTGTCGTCCTCGCACTGCGGCTATCCTGCGGGCGCGTTTGCTGCCGCTCATCTTCTACGACCTGGCCCTTGGGATCCATCACAGGTCAGATGTCGTCGTCAGACATGACAGCGTGGATGACGTCCTTTGCCCGACCATGCGGCCTTATCAGAGCAGGTGCCGGGCATATGGCGGCGCCCGACGGGACAGCGTTGTGCTGTTGCTGTACGGCCACCACCAGCTCGGTCTCGGCGGCCCGTTGTTCTCGTTTACCCACAGCGTCTCGACCTTGTGCGTCGGGCGGCTGCCGCTCGGCGACCAAGTTGGGGGGCTTGATGCGGCGTTCCGCGGCCCGGTGGGCCTCGCGGTCGTACCAAAACTCCGTGACGGGGGTGCCGCTGAACAAAACGCTTGTCAGAGGCTCTTCGACAGCCCACGGGCACATGCACCACGGCGGGCAGTTGACCGGCTGGACGATCACGAGCCTCTTAACGAGCCGACAGATCGAGCGAAGTCGGCGCTCGTAGCGCTGCTGCTCCGTCTTGCTCCAGTTCTGCACCTCGAAGTTGCAGCACCAAGCAAAGCCAGGCTCGAGACCCGGCCTCGTGGCCCAAGGGCACGGGAAGGAAGACGGTCAGATGGAGAAGAACGGGGACACGTCTTGCTTCCGGTGGCAGTACTCGCAGCACGGCCTCCACCCCCGGTTGTACGCCTCCTCGCTGACAAAGCGTGCCGGTGGGCCAAAATCCGGCCATCGAAACCGTGTATGCTGCCGGTCAGCAGGTGAGGGGCGAGACGAGGGCCCTGCGCCGTCCGTCATCGTTGAGAGGGGGGACTGGTGGCGAGAAGAGGGGGGCTCAAATAGGAACCCCAGACAATTCAAAAGGCCACTGTACGCCCGCGTACGCAGAGGCACCCAAGAATTGCTCAGATTGGCCAACAGGCACACACACAGGAGCCACGCACGGCGGGGGACGAGATGGCGGCACGGCGGTGCACGAGATTGCCGCACGACGGGGGACGAGATGGCCCTCGTGGGGCCTGCCACGACAGAACGGAAAACGAAAAATGCGCGACCCACGAACGCCACCCCCGCACAGCTCAAACTAACGGCGAGGCGCAGTGGTGGGTTGCAGCGTGACAGAGCGTAGAGCGTTCCACTGTGAGCGGCCGTGGGAGTCGGGGACGCAGGAGATGCGCCAATAGTCCGCAACAGGATAGAATCGTCGGACAACCGGCGAGGGCACAGGTGTGGAAAGGCACGCACGCAGGCCTCGGAGGGCTGTTTCACGCGGCAGCGCACGAATAGAGACAGGGAGGACGGACGGCCGCGTGGAGCGGCTGGTCGCCACATCGGTCACACCTGCCTCCCGACTAGTTTGCTCTGGGCCAGGGCTGCCGCGGTCATGCGCGCCGGGCGTGTCCCGCCGTGTGTCAGCCAACGCGCCTCAACAGGTGCGTGAGTTGGGGGGCATCACGTGGCCGGACAGCTTGCAAGTGCATGGGGCCACGAGGCGTGGAACACCAGCCGAGAGGTCCCCTGCTGTGCCCAAGAGGCGGCGATGCAACGTACCTCTTGTGCGCGACCGGAGCCCTCTCCTAAACCATCGGAGCAGTTCGTTAGTTAGAAGTTTGAATCGGAGAGTGGGCTACTTCACTCTGCCTTCGTGCGCACCAGTAAACCTCATGCGCACATGAGATTCAAGACCCAGACAAAGTCATTTGAGGGTCATTGGGTGCCACAATTGACACAGTTCGAAACATCAAATTGCACCTGTCCAGCATGCATGCGTCACACATCCGTAACCTGTGTGTGTCTCGTGAGGCACGCAAGGGGCCCGCAGGTCCAGACCCCCAATAAAGTTGGCAGCACAATGAAAGAGGCGTGTAAGAGAAAAACAATGGCCCGCATGGCCGGTGCAGTGACTCTTGACGGGGTCCGTGACAGGACGGTCAGAGGGCATCATGTGGGCCCGTCGTGGCACCGCTCACGACCCTCATGAACAAGTGAGACCGACTCCCCTGCAGGCGCCGCCAGCGCATGACCACACTTCAGCTCGGGTGCATGGTAAGATCGTGTTTTCCTTGGGAGTCAGGCGTCAACTGTCACGCGCCACAGGCCATGCGCAGCCAAGTAAAGCCTTGGAGCTCCAAAAGAACCTTCGATATTTATCCTTGCGGGAAAAAGTTCTCACGAGGGTGTGGCGTCGGCCGTTCATGGCGTCGAACTGCCAATGGTGAGGCTCGATGCAGGCCGTTTCTAGGGGTCTATGTGCCGGCCACAGGAGGAGAGGCCGTTTCTGTTGGACAGGCCAGCCACGCGGGCTGGCGGGATGGACGATGGGTCGGCCGGTGTGGTGGCCGCCGGGCCAGACGGAGGTGCGGCCCACGCGCCTGACGGCGGTGTGGCCGACGCGCCGGACGGCAGCGCGGCTGACGCGCCGGACGGCGGCGCGGCGCACTCACAGCACGACGACACAGCTGCCGCGCGGAACGGCGGGGAAGCCGCCGAGCGGAACGGGTGCCGCGTCACGAGCGGCGGGACACCGCCGGAGATTGACAGGGGGGCCGCGGGCCTCGAGGGGTTGCCAAGCGGCGAGGCTGAATTTGGCGCCCAGCTCGGGGCGCCAGATGGCGTCAAGGCCACGCGCGGCGTGACGGTGCCTGCCCGCCGCCGCCGCGCCGGCCAGCGCAGCTGAGATGAGGGCGAGACATCACTTGCTGGGGACACACCGAGGGGGTGAGCGTGCCGCGCGGTGCGCGCGGCGTGCGGTGAGTGCGGGGGGAACATTGAGGCGAAGAGGGCGTACGCGCGAGCAGAGGGCCCCGTGGGGCGAGGGCGAGGCGAGCGGGCAGAGGCCAGGAGTCGAGTATACATCGCGGCTCGAGGTGAGCCGGGGGAGTGCGGGGGTGGTACGGTAGAGAGTAAGCGAACGATCCCCCCCTTTGTGTGCGCGCTATACTCTCGGCGTGGTGCGGGTATCCCCTGCCCCACCAACACAAACGGACTAGACGACAGTGTCAAGACAATACTGACTGCGAGCCGCGTGGCGCGAGATCGCGCTGCTGCGTCAAGTGTAATCGTGACAGCCCACATAGTACAGTCGTCTTCATATCTGTCGCCTAGGCCCGACGTCTGCGCCTTCGCGGCGGTCCATATACTGTGCGGACTCTCCATGAAGCAAAGTGCGTAGCACCTGTAAACACCTTTCCAGCGTGGTTGTGTGGACGTGTTTGGGTCATCGCCTTGACTTATGACATCTGGTATGACATTTGTTCGGGTGATGATACGACCACACGACGGCGCAGCACCCTCCTCTGCTTTCTTGCAAGGTCTGCAGAGGGCCCTAAAAGGCTTGTCAATCCAGATCATACTGAATGAACCCGGCGCATGTCTGTGAGATATGCGTCAAAAAGGGGTTTAATCCAGAAGACACGTCCCAGTCATTGGCTGCCTGCAAAGGACATTCGCTGTTCACTGAATCTCTTCACATTGGTCCTTGATTGGACGGCACCCTCTTCGAGCACCATGCTTTGTCGACTAGTGAGAGCATTGCCAACAACTCAGGCTATCGCTATCGGCTATTCCATTCTAGAACCAAGTCCGCGTCCTTAGACAGCCACATGTACGTCAGCGGTTGGCTGCTGTGCTGTCATGAGCCTTAGTACCTGCAGATTTCCTTACCCCAGGCCTTGTCTGGGCCCGATCAACACGATATTTTCTGTCAGGACTTGATTCACTGCAGCGGCAGATGACAACGGTGGTGAGCAGCCGTATCAACCATAACGAAAGCGCAGAGAACGCTCGTCGGCAGACGGACAAAGAAACCGGTCAAAATGTGCAGCGCTTGATGACGACCACGCCTAGAAGGACGTCACTGTCGGACCATTGCCATGCACGACAGCTCTTGCGGACGTTCCCACCACCGGCAGTCAATCGTGCAGACGTGGCGCACACGTTGCAGCCACGTGCTACTATTTGCTGTGAAACGGGTCCTTGATCAATCACATGGGCCAATCAGAGGCCCCCGTGAGATAGCATCGGCTATTCTAAAAGCTATTCCCACTCGAAATAGAAAAGCGATAGCCGCACAGCTGTTCTTGGTCAGCGGAAGCCAGAATCAAGTAGGTAGTTCGATATCCATGGCCCGAACAAAAAAAGGGCTTCTTCGTCTAAAAAGTGGTGTTACATCGGACTTCAGGTGCTTAATGGGACACGTTGTGCAACGTGGCTTGAATATGGGAATAGAATCTCATTGTTAACAATGCTCTGACGTGCAACCGCCTTAGCCCCACATGCCTCTCTGCCACTCTGCGGTGCCGTCATCCTGGTAGGTTGCCTCTTCGCAGCTGTCGTTTGCTGCTGTGTGACATAGACAAAAACGCAACCACTGGGTGAGCCGCAATCGAGTGCAGGAAGCCTGTTGTGGGCTTCCACGGTTGTGGCTTTCACGTCAAGAAGTAAAAGGGATGCGTACAGCGGAACAAATAGAGCTCTCTTACAAAACATTTTCGAAACACAAAGCGCACAGGAGGGCCCGCCACCCCTCGGCACCTCCGCCCCCGCGGGACGCGCCGCTTCTGGGCACTGCTGCCGCGTGCCGCAGCCACCGCCGCCGCGGCCGTCACGGGAGGGACCGCCACCCCCAAACGCTGACACCGCCGCACCCGCCCCAGCCCGCTGCAAGGCAGCTGGTCAGCGCCGCCACGCGGGGCAGCTGCCGCTCATGGCGCAAGAGCGGGCGGCACGACGACCCCCCACGCCTCCATACCCGCCCCCGCACACCGCACCGCCGCTGGGCATCGCCGCCGAACGGGGCAGCCTCCGCTGCCGGCGCCGGCACGGGCGGGCCTGCCACCCCGCGCCGTCGCCGCCGCGTCCGCACCCTCCAGGCAAGCCGCTGGTCACCGCGACCACGACACGTCGCACTTGCCACACGCTGCCACGACTGGAACGGGCCGGACCACCAACCCTTTTGGCCGACGCCCCACATGCCCCCACCGGCCGCGCCGTTGCCGGCTGCGCCGTTGCCGAAAGCGCCTTTTCCGGCCGCCGCCGCTGCCGCAACAGGCGGGGGCGGCCCCACCACCGCCCTTGGTCACCGCCACATCCGCCTCCGCTCCCTGCCGCCGCATATTCCCCCTGCTGCCGGACGCCGCCGCCACCGCAGGCACGGCCACCACGGGCGAGACCGCCACCTCCGTCCGCCACCGCGAGCACCCACGCCGGCAAAGCCGTCGCCGGCCGCGGCCACCGCCGCAGCAGCCACGTGCGGGCCGCCAACCCCCGCCGCCTCCACCACGCCACCCTGCCATGGCCGCGACCGCCCCTGCGCTCCGCCACCGCAAGCACCCCCGACGGCTGCGCCGTCGCCGGCCGCGGCCACCGCCGCAGCAGATACGTGCGGGACGCCACGCCCCGCCGCCTCCACCACCCCCCCATGCCACCGCCGCACCCGCCCACAACAGCCACAGCCGGTTGTCGCAGCCGCCACGTCCACCACCGTCGCGCGCGGGACCGCAACCCCCCCCGCGCCGCTGCTGCAGCCGCCCCTGCGTTTCGCCGCCGCACCACCTCCACAGACCCTACTGGCGACGGCTGCCGCCACCGTCGCGGCCCACATGGGCGCAGGCGCAATTTTTCCGCCGCCGCCGCCTGCGGCTCCTCCTCCTGATTGACGTCGGCCTTGCTTGCGGCCTTGCTTTTGGCCTTGCTGGCGGCCTCGGCAACGGCTTTGGCCGCAGCGGCCACAGTGCGATCATTGGCGACCGCGGCCTCATACCTGGCCTCCTTTGCGTCCGCCTTCGCACAGCGCTCTTGCGTGGTGCGCGCACTATCGCGCCCGACGGCCCCAGCGCGGGCCACGTCAGCCGCACGGTGCTCCGCGAGCATCTCCGCTGGTCGCTGTGCCGCGCGGGCCCCGGGGAGGGAGGGAGACGCGCTGTCTACAGCACTCGTTCGTGGGCCAAGACGGTCAGCACGCGAACCGCCAGGAGCACCATTGCCACCGCCAGCATGGCCGTCCATGCCAAGAGAGTCGAAATATACGGCCTGGAGGAGGTCAGGAAAAGAGAAAAGATAAGTCTCGCGGCGAAGAGTGATCCCAGGGAGCAGCGAAGATTCAGTCGCCGCTTGAGGGGTGTGATGAAAGGGTGCTTGTCATGCGCTTGTCTGCTGGGAGATGCGGCCGGGCAGTCCACAGCTGTCGGCGAGATATTGGGTGCTGTGGACAGCCATTAACGGGGCACGGGAGTGGGCACTGTCGATGCTGAGAGAGCCCCCTTCCCGGCGCTCCCACGCCTCTTGCTCCCACGCTTCGTCCTGGCTCCTCTTCTGCTGCAGTGCCTTTATTTTTTACTGTGTCAGAAACCGATGCTTGGCACGACGGGCAACAATTCTAGTCAACAACAGTGCACAATAAAATCACGAGTGCTGCCCTTTTTTCGGACAGCACACGCGTGAGGCATCAAACGACCGGCGCGTCCTTCAGTCAACTCAACGACACGTGGATGGCTGCGGGGCGCGCTCCATCGCTATGACAGGCGCACGCCCTCCGCGGTCCTACGGGGCCCTGGGACATCAGTGTCAGGGACAACAGTCAATCCCCGATGATCGCCCACCCCCCACCGAAACTGTTACCAGGGCCTATTTTAAAGGCTACTTCCTGAAAACCCCGGCCCGGGAACAGCCTTTGTGGTGCAATAAATGAATGTAAAACGTTTCACTGACGTCGGGATCCTTTTCTAGCCCCAGATGGTGCCTTGATCGCCTCTGCGGGGCGATCTTTAGTCCGCTCACCCAAGGCCCACCTGGCCTTCTATGGGCCCTCACTTGGTTGATGATTCGATATGGTGTCTGCGACCATGTGTCCTCGGCGTGTTTTAGCCTCTTCATCCCCTGGTTTAAACACACTTTCTAATATTGACGACGTGCAGGCCCGCGACGGGGCGTAAAGTTCAGTTTTGCCCGCGCCCTGCGCATACCAGCGGATGCCGTCGTCGACCTGGTTGGTCTTTTGCGCTTTCGTCTTCCACATCGCAGGCTGTATCATTTGAACCGTACAGCTCTGGCCCTGTGATACTTGGGAGGCGGTAGCAACGTTGACATCTGTGAAGTATTTTGCGTGCACGCTGCCACGCTGTACCAGTCAGTCTGTCGGAAGACCTCGCTGTGTCAGCAGCGACCGCAGCCGTTCGGCAGGAATATTAGAGGGCTGTGGTTGGTTGGTCAACAGGTGGAATGGTTGTTGTTGGCGTAGGGGCAAGACATATTAATGGGTTCCGCGAGGCGAAGAGACGAGAGTTGTTTGCCAGACGGGCTGATGCTGTCGCCGCCGGTCGCAGAGACAGAATTGTGGCCTGGATAGATACAAATTGATCTTCAAATAGTGAAACTACTGATATCAACTCTTGCGCCTTCGCCGGAACTACGTGCAGCGCGGTGCATCCCGGGTTGTCAACATACGCGGCGTGGCCGCGTATGTTGACAAATCGGGGATGCACCGGTCTGCAGCGCACCCCGGCGACCGTCACGAGCCAAAAGGAGCTTCGAATCGCGGGCCCTATTGCTATCTTTGCAATTTTGGCCGATGCCATCGATGTCAAGAGGGGTGATCAACTGGGCGAAACAGTTTCTCAGCCATCGATTCAGCCGGATAAAGTCGCTCGACGGATGGGCAGTGGACCGAGACCCTGTCTTGACTTCGACCACATCGGCCAAAATTAGGAAGACAGCAATAGAGACCTTCGGAAACTGCGACGTGGGTATCGGATGTGGGTAATTTGTGGGTCGCCCGACTGGTTTTTTAAGGAAGCCACATCCACCCTTCGGAGCTTCGGCATGTATCAAATGCGGGTCGGCAGTCTGCCACACTGCTTGCGGATTCGCTTACAGTGTGACGGGGCAGAGACTCCTGACGGCGCCGGTGACGGCGCCGTGAGCCCACGCCTGCGATTTCGGGTGCACTACCGACGGCGGCGGTGACGGCGCCCTGTGCGCACGCCTGCGATCGCGGGTGCACTGCCGACGGCGCCGGTGACGGTGCCCTGTGCGTACACCTGCGATTGCTGGTGGACTGCCGACGGCGCCGATGACGGCGCCCTCTGCGTACGCCTGCGATCGCGGGTGCACTGCCGACGGCGCCGGTGACGGCGCCCTGTGCGTACGCCTGCGATCGCGGGTGGACTGCAGAAGGCCATGATTGAAGCAGCGTGGTAAAAAATGTAACAGACAGGATCGTCGGTGGGTGGGTGGGTGGGTGGTGGGGGAGCGGGTATCAATGGCACCGAGGAGACGCGGCGGGGGAAGGGCGCCGGACATGTGCGAGAAGAGCGATCGGGCGACTGTCCTTCGCAACCCGTAAGACCGGGCATCGAAGGCCAACGGATGCCAGCGACTCGCGGAAACAGCCATGTAAGCTACTCATGGGCTGCTACGTGGCTGCGGTCACCTCGGTCGGTACCGGTTTTTGACGTGGGTCAAAGGGCCTCCTTAGCGATATATGGGATGGAAATGTGGGTCCAAGGCTTAACGTGGCGCGAAAAGTGTCCCCGACCCACGCCGTCGACCCACATTTGACATGCCGAAGGTCTATAATATCTTCTGCGAAAGCGGTCTGCGGAAGGCCCTGATGCGCGCGGAGAGTCTGTGGAAGCTGTAAGCATGAGTTGCCTTGCGCGATGGCCCGCGGTGCCTGTACAGTACATGTAGGGTTGTGTGTTGCATTCAACAGGGGCTAAGTCCAGTACTTATGCCCCTGCCGGGACTTGCGCCCGTCTCTCCGTACTTCGGATTGCGGCCTGTGGGACGGCTGTCCCTCCCTAAGTAGCCCCCCTATCCGGGCCAGGGGTTACTCTTACGTCTCTCCTTTTCGTCTGTTTTCGTCTTGTTATTTCGGCGCCGGCCTTGCCCCGCGCCGCCCCGTCTTGCTCGCCATCTAAATCTTGGCGTCCCTCTCGAGTCCGAGCCTTTGAGCGCCTTTGCGCCGTCTAGGTCCT
>Ga0114957_1002841_pt1 | contig 16042 bp, 18 predicted proteins | sample BantaG_FD_87175 | JGI IMG/M metagenome (GOLD analysis project Ga0114957, IMG submission 87175) | Marine algal microbial communities from Bantry Bay, Ireland - BantryBay_4 metaG | ecosystem: Host-associated > Algae > Red algae > Unclassified | place: Bantry Bay, Ireland | collected 2014-11-21 | reverse complement strand
GGAAGTAGTAGGCCTACTGCTCCCGACGGGCCCGAATCGATTTTGGTGCAAGTCGAATTTGGTCGATTTTGGCCGGAAGTAGTGGGCCCCGATTTTGGCCGGGAGCAGTAGGCCTACTGCTCACAGCGAGCAGACTTTGACGGGCCGCCGATGCGCCGGATCGTCTCCGTTCGAGACGCACCCGGGTGCGCTGTACTCACCTCGACGTCTGCTTCACGTCGATGGTGATTCTGGCGATTTTGGCCGAGGTCGATTTTACTTGGCCAAAATCGGGTCGACTCGGTGGGAGCAGTAGGCCTACTGCTCCCACCAAGTCGACCTGATTTCGGCCAAGTCGATGAGATCGACTTGGCCGTTTTCTCGATCGCGGATGTTGGCGAAAGATCTCGCACCCTTGCCGTGACGGAGCTTCCATGGCGCGGACTGTGGGGCGCTGGGGGAGTGTTGAGGCCACACAGGAAGACCTCGCTTCTGTCGGCACGGAGTAACCACCGGCTCATATGGTCTCCAGCAGGGCCGTTTAGAGGCCGGAATCGACCCTCGGCACGGCACGCAAACGCCATGCGGATCGTGCCTGGCCGACAGCCAATAGGATCCGTAGAAGTCCCCCCCTGAATGGCCTTACGAGCGCATTGGGAATTGCTGCTGGCCCGGTTCTGGGCTGCTCGGCCGGCATTTTGCGGGCCCCGTCCGCGACATTGCGGGCGCCCTGGGGGCTCATCAGGCGGGGGTCGATTTCCGCAGGCCAGCGGTCGCTCATTGGTCAATAACTGCTGTCAGCCACTCGCATGAGCGCGTGCACTTCGGTGCCCAGCGATCACCCACAAAGGAGATATGACCCCGGGACCACTGGTCGTCACCGAGTGGTCCGTTGTTCGTTGAAAGCGCACCCTCCGCAATCGGACACCGGGCGACAACCGTTGGCCCGGCCAGCGTGGCGGCGCCCAGCGTGGCGCCCGCGCGCCACCCGCCACTGGCGCACACGCCGCCGCCGCGCCCGCATCCGCCACCACGCCGCGCGCCCGCACCGCGCCCGCCACCGCGCCTGCCACCACGCCCGCGCCCACCACCGCGGCGGTGGCTCGCTACCGTCGGCCGCTCTCCCGCCGCCGCTCGCTGCTGCCGCGGTTACCGCCATCGCTGCCTGTGGCGGCCGCCACCTGTGCCTACCACCACCGGCGGCGACTGCTTCCTCCGCACTTGGTGGCGACCCTCTCCCTGCCTGCGATTGCGACTGCCCGCGGTGTGTGGCCCCTCCCCCCCCCTTCTCCTGCCCCCCCTTTTGCATGGTCTACCTTTGGCGGCCGCCCTCTATGCCCACCACCACCGGCGGCGACTGCTTCTTCCGCAGTCGGAGGCGACCGCCTCCCTGCCGGCGATTGAGACTGCCCGCGGTGTGTGGCCCCTCCCCGCGGCGTTTGCCCCTTCCCCCCCCCTTCTCCTTCCCCCCCTCTTGCACGATCTACGTTTGCGCGCTTTGCCCTGGATGACTGTTGCCGCAGCACGACCACGAGGCCCGAATACGCTGGTGGCAACATGCAGCGGTCACGGCTGCGGGGCGGCTTCTTGTCGCGCCCGCCTGTCTTTTATGATCGGGTTGACACGGGCATGATGGTCAATGGGTCATCCTCCTTCGGTCTGCGCGTCGTCCCAGAGGACGTAAGGCGGATTGAGAATCTTCAAGAACGTGAAGACGGGCCTGGAGAAGGTGGGGAGGAGAGAGAGGGATGCGATGGGGCTGGTGGGGACGAACTCCGCGGGGGGGTGCCGGATATTGTGGGAGGGGGGGTGGGAGAGGGCGCTCGTCGCGATGAGACGGCTGGGGATGCTGCCGCGGCCGATGGTGCGGCCGACGGCGGCCACGCGGCTTCTGCAGGCGGGGTGGATGATGCTAGTGGCACCGGTCCGGATGGAGGCCTTCGCGACGGGGCGGCCGCGGCAGCTACGGCGGCGGACGGCGGGCCCTCGTCACCAGGCGCTTCTGCCTCGCCCGGATCTTCCTTTGTACCGGATCGGACACGGGAAACGGCTTCTCCCTTGCGGCATCGCCTGCTCCACCCGGCACTCGCCCCTGGGGCTTCCACGCCCCTTGTGTCCCGTCCGCCCCGCCTCGCCGCGCAACCTCCTGGTGCCGACCGCCAACCCGTCGACGAGTACACCCTGCTCGGCGTCTACTTGCGGGAACTACGTGCGGCGGTGGGTCTGACGGCAAGGATGGCGAGCGTCCAAGCCGTGCAGACGGCGTGCTTACACGGCGCACAAGTGTTGGTCACCGTCGAGGCGTACGACCCCATTGCTACCTGGTCGCGATACAAGGACGGCATTGTGCTGGCTCTCTGCAGCTTCGCCGGCGTGCTCGGGCTCGGGAGGTCGTCGCTCCGTGGTCTACCGATGGAGTTTGCGCAGATGGAGTCGGCGCTGGGCCGCAGCTGCACCTGCCGTCACGCCATGGCACTGCTGCGGGCCTACGAAGAGATTGGCCACGACGTCAGCGCGCTCAACCACGCAGACCTCTTCCGTGCGTGCCCTTCGCTGCTCGGGCCGCTCACGGACAACTCCGACGACGCGCCGGTCGGCACGATCACGAACCTTGTTCTGCACTCAGGAAAGCGACGGAACATCCCCGTGTATGTCGTGTACTACAACGATGCGTGGGCGCCCGTCGTCGTCCGGCCGACGGCCAACAAGTTCAAGTTGGCAACCTGCTGCCAAATGCCATGCCAAACAAGACCGTGGGGCTGTATACACGCCAAGGCAGTCAATAAGATCACGCGAGTCGACGCATCGTCGGCGGCAGCGCGCGCCGAGATGGAGAGGGAGGAGGCGCTGCAGTTTGGACCTGACGGCTTGATGAACGAGACGGAGCCTGTGACTGAGCCGATACCACGCGCCGCGCGGCTGCCCGTCACGCCGATGCCTGTCGTTGCGCGCGCGCCGCTGCACAAGCGGCGCGCCCGGAACATGTTTCCATGCGCGTCGGAAGTCGCCATGTGCGACTCGTACAGCGCCGCGCTCGACGCGCTGCGCGACCACAACAAGGTTCGCGAGCTCGTCCCAGTCCACGCGGAGGAGTCTTGCCTTGATTGCGGCGAGGAGCGGAACGGCAAGACGGTGACGGCGTGGTCGGCGCTGCTCTACACAATCCGAGGTCGGCTGCAGATCAACATTGGCGTTTGGACGTGCAGCAAGGGGCACGTGGTGCACTACGACGGCGCAGAGGACGGGCTGTTTGCCGCTTCCCCGGAGACGGTGTAAGTACGCGTCTTCTTGGACGCGGTGCTGGGCATTTGCGTCATTGGGCGGTCGACGATGGCGGCGGCGGCTGAGTACTTGACCAGCCTGCTTCGCAACACCGGGGCGTACGCGGAGGGCGAGTTTGGGCAAGCAAGGCAGCTACTCTCCGACGCTTGCGGCGACTTCTCCGAGACCCTCATCATCCCCGACGTGGCGTTTAAGTGCACCAACTGCGGGGAGGACGAGGACAGCGGCGGGCGCTTCGAGTGCGTCCTCATGGACGGCCAGGTCCTGGCCGTCTTGCAAGAGCACATCCTCCCCATGATGCGTCCAGGAATGGACGCCCCAAGGGTAGACTTGGCCATCACCTACGCCTGTGCCGTGCGCAACGCCACGGTGCGGGCGGTGATTCGGCACCGCGTCCGCTCCGGCGCCGACGATCCGGTGGCACTCACGTTGGAGGAGGCCCGGAAGTACCGGGCCTTTGCCATGGAGCCCTTCACCGAGCGACCGGCGCCCCCACCGCCGCCATCTGAGACAAGTCGCGGGCTGCGGACGCCGGCCGAGTCGGAGCAGGCCCTGCGCTGGGCGGCGTCCAAGCTGTTTTCAACCTTCTTCACTGTGCCCAACATTGGCGCTGTCGGTTCGCTTGCTACTGGCGCTGCTGCGGTTGCTGGACGCGCGGGTGGTGCGTTGGGCGAGCATTCGGGGGGCAGCGAGGAGGACAGCTTGGTCGACTTGGTGAGCGCCGCCGGCAGCGCAGACGGCAGCTCATCCGAGTACTCCAGCGATGAGGTCAACATGTCGAGGGGGGAGGAAGGCAGCGCCGACTCGGTCGTCGGCGACGACGACAGCAACCTGACGGTCTTGGCTGTCGCCATCGCTCCGTCGGAGGTTGGCGCCGCAGCAGACGGTGGCGAGCGCAGAGCTGCCGGTGCTGCCGACGAGGCCGGTCTGGATGAGGACCTCCAAGGTCTTGGGCTGGACGACCCTTTGCCCACCTCCTCTTCCCCTGCCGCATCGACGCCCTCCACGCCGCCGCCGGCCAGCGATGGCACTGAGTTCCTATTGGCGGCGCCCGCTGGAAAAGTGGAAGAGAGCCTGCCGGACGCTGTCGAGTCCGTCCGGGCGCGCGTGCCCAAGACCAAGTGCCTGTGGAAGGTACCGCTGTCGTCGATCGTGCCGCCGGCTGATCCGCCGGCCGAGGAGGAAGACCCTGTGGCCATCAACCCGGCCGATCCCAACTCCTTGCTGACACAACGGGCAATGAAGGCGGTCAACGACATTTTCAAGAAGAAGCGGACAGGCCAACTGCTTCCTATTGTCAAGCACGGCGCCATCCCCCTGTACTCCCTCAACTTCCACAACTTTTTGCCGGGCAATTGGTTGGACGACGAGGGTATCAACGCGTACGCCTTGTTGTTGCAATGGCGCCACAAGAAGGCGCTCCAGCTGATCCCGACCGCGCCCAAGATCTACTTTTTCAGCACCATCCCCTACAAGCAGCTGTGGTTCATGCACGACTACTCGTACGACATTGTGCGGCGCTGGACCAAGAACGTCGACATCTTTGCCATGGACAAGATATTTATCCCGATCAACTGGAGCGACTCGCATTGGATCCTGGTCGTCGTGCGGGTTGCCGCCACGGCGGGCACAGTGTCTATGTACGACTCCCTTGGCGGGCAGATGTCGGTCGTCACCTCCTCTATCACGCGGTGGCTCCTAGACAAGGCGACTGACAAGGGCAAGCCGCAGCGTGAGTGGACAGTGCACTACCCCAAGTGCCGGCAGCAGGAGAACTCTGACGACTGCGGCGTGTTCACGTTGAAGACGAGGCACCTCCTGGCCCGCGGCTTGCCCCTTTCCTTCAACACGAGGAGCACCGCGTACTACCGCTGCCGCATTGCCGCTGAACTTTTGTCGGGGTGCGTTGGCGGTACCGGTTGACGTGGTGAGGGGTGCGCGAGAGTATGGTGGTGGACTGGCCGCGGTGGAGCGTCGGGAACTTGCAGAAACTTGGGTGCGGGGGGTGGGGCCCGGGGGGTTTGTACCATAGTTTTGTGTGCACAGGTACATGGTTTCTGTGCGTCTTTTTCTTATGGGCTCTAGGTAGGTGCAAAGAGTTTAGTACATGCCGTTGCACGTCCCATCAATGTCTGTTCTTCTCTGTCTGTCTTGGCCGTGGTCGCCGTTCAGGGACTTGGTCGGATCGTAAGTCATCTTCATCGACGCCACCACGCTCGCCAGGCTGCAACTCTGTCCCAGTGAGGAATCCGCAGGGGTGCAACCTTTGAATTGATCGATGCAGTTAGATGACAAAGCCGGAATTACGATGGTTTCGCATGTACAGCGCACCACGGGCCCCATCAGAAAGGGTCTATTGAAGATGGGACTTGAATCGCTCTGGAGAGGCTTCAATACAATTCTCACGGACTGGAAAAAGGTAGCGCTCCCGTATGTTTCCATATTTGTTTCGTCTGCTTCGCGTCTCCGCAGGCGAGAGGCGTGAGAATCGAGGGGGATCGGTCCGGCTGAAGCGTCGTTACAGCGCATCCTGTGCAGGGACCTGTTCGTCAGTCGGCGGAGATAATCGGACGGCCGGCGTGCGGCATGACGGCGCTTCGGCGTGCCTCTCGGCAGCGTGGCGCGGGTCAGGTGGTCCTTTTGCAGCGGCTCTGTTTGCACCAGCGGGCGGCGAACGACCCGGCTTTGGCCGCTCTCGGGTGCCCCGGCGCAGTTGCCAGGTGGCCCGTGCCTCTCCCGCCAGCTGATGGGGCGCTCTCCGCCGGCACTTTTGCCCTATGCTCGCGTGTGCAGCCACACGGTCGTGCCCGGTATCCGCCACCACACGTGGAGGAGGCCCGCCACGGGCCGCTGTCGCTGCTGTCTGGGCGCACCTGGGAGTTACAGGTATGGATGCCGCTAGCGTCGCTCTCGTCCCTCTGGTCCCGTCCCCCACCACACCCACCTCGGCCGTATCGGCCGCACATCCCTACTTGCACCCACCACGGGCGTATCGGCCGCACCTCCTTACTCGCCCTCCCGCAACACCCCATTCACGATACCGAAGGCCTCGGGGCTGGCCGCCGAGTACGTCTTCATCCTGCCCCTCTGTATCTTTTTCGTCTCTTCTCACTCCCCTCCCTCCCCCACGACCCTCTTGACGCCGCCGCCAGCGGTGCTCCCCGCTGATTGCAGTGTTGGCCTTCCCCTCCCAGCCTTTCTCGGCTTTGTGCCACCATGGCCGGCCGTGCTCGTCGCGCCGTGCCGCGTCCTCGCGCCGGTGCCGCGGCGGACGCCACCCCCGTCGTCGGTGAGTTCGGGGGTGCTGCTGACGCCAACAGCATGGCCGGCGACGCGGAACGGAGCGGGGCGGCGCAAGAAGTGGTGGGGGGTGCGTCCGCACTGTCGATGCTGGCAGGCGAGTCGCCGATGGTGGCAAACCCGCACCTTGTGAACGACCCGCTGCTGTCGGTCAAGCTGGGCTTGGCGGGACACTCACCAACAAGGATGGGCAACAACCCCGGGGTGGGGTCGGGCTTGTCCCTGACCCCCCCCCATGCCGTCAACACGCCGCCGGTGGCTGAGGCGGTCCCTCCCGCTGACGAGTTGCGAGCAGCGCCTGAGCTGCAGACCGACGACATCGTCAGGACGGACGACTTGCAGGAGACGGACGGGCCGCCGCCATCCACCGAGACGCCGCCGTCGACCGAGACGCCGCCGTTGCACGAGCCGCAGCCGTCCACCGAGCCGCAGCCGGCGGCGGCCGCTGCGCCCGCCGCCAACGAGATATTGTGCATCTGCACCAACTTCTTTCCTGAGACGGAAGACTTCGACGTCGACAAGGACCGGTGGATGACGGTGCGCACCTTCATCTCGGCGATGCTGGCGGAGCCGGTGTTGAACGTGTTCGGGGGGTGCGACGCTATCAACGTCGAGGTGCTGGCGCGCGCGCTGATCGACGCGGTGCCCAGCGCTGTTTGGATCCAGCTGGCGCCGGCAGTGACCCCCGTGGTGTTCGTTTGGCAGTTCTTGCTCCTCGCGCGCGACGCGATGGACGCCTCCCCCTCCCTCTGCCAAGCCGTCGGCGAGTTGCTTTTTTTCTGCGTGACGGCCGAGGAGGAGACGATGCCTCGATGGGAGGCCAAGGCTGGGCGGGCGGCCAAGGACTACCGCAAGAAGTGGCAGGACGGCGACGCCGCGGTTTACGAGGAGTGGCTGCAGTCGCTCGGCATTGAGCCGGCGGTCAGCCATGTCGTCGCCGGCGCCGCCTCCGAGACACGCGTCGTGGAGCAGGCCAACGAGGAGCGGACCGGCCAGGCCTGGCCGGGTCGGGAGATCCTTCGCGCCTTTCCAGAGGACTCAACGGCGGAGCGGCAGCGGGCCAAGGCCGCCGACAAGCGCGAGGATGACAAGCCCAAGACCAAGGATGCCAAGGAGGCGTGGGACTTTGACGACTGCCGTCACGACTACCCGGTCAGCGTGCTGCGGGCGCCTGGGGTCATCACTTTTATGTGCGGGTGTGGCTACATCATCGGTTTTGAGCTCCTGCGAGAGACCGAGAGCCCTGCTCACGCGGTGGCTGCGTTGGTGCAGAGATTCAAAAAACTACCCCGTGTTGTTTACTTTGATACTGCTTGTCAAGCGCAGCGAAACGCCCTGCGTCGCGTGCCGTGGCTGATGGACGGCTACTGCACGGCGTGGTTCATTGACAGGTTCCATCGCTGCAATCACAAGTGCAGCCCCGTCTTCAACGCCGACCAGTTCCCAAAACTCACCCGTGGGCACGACACGTCGGGCGCGGAGCGCCAGCACTCGATTAAGAAGCGCTCCAAGAATAGCTTGTCCTACATGACGCAACGTCGATTTATTGTCCGCTCCCGCTTCATCGCGGCTCACAACAACATCCGCGTGTCGCAGAGGCGCCAGGCGACGGCCAAGGCGAGTGCAACCCGAGCTAAGGGGGAGGCAAAGACGGCAGTTGAGATCCAACACAAGCTTGTAGAGGCGTACTACCACCACTACATCGTGAGCCATTGCGAGTTGGGGGAGGGGTGTCCGTGCCGCCAAGAGGTGAAGCACACGGGGCCAGTGGGGTTGCATCGAAAAGGGTGAGAAGGAAAATAATAGTTAGTTAGGATCTTCATCATCTCTGAGGCAGACCACACGTCACAGAAGCTGCCCTGGCATGCAAAAAGAAAAAACACAGAGAAACCAAACACACAACCACCAAGAACAACATACCATAGGCCATACATAGGGCCGAGACCGCCGGAACAGTGCCAAAGACGGCCAGCCACTTGCCTCCTCATCACAACTACGAGCACAGAAAGGCGCCAGCACAAAGGTCCCACACCACATACTAAAGGGGAGAGAGGACGTCGCGTCAGAGGGCTGCTGGTCACCAGGCCCCCAGCAGAGGTGTATCCTACAAAGCACACCGAAGTAGACACACACACCTACCTGTCGCCGTGAGGTTGCGGCCTACAAGCGCCGGCACCCCGGGGCATGACCCTCTGTAAGCGGGGGGGGACATGGAAACGAGACCGCACCACAGGAATGGTTCCTATGGAAAAAGCGGTCAAAGAGAATCCAGCCCTCTATCACCGCGGAAGACAGCAGGCCGTGGCTCAGCCCCCACCTCAACCAGCAGCACGCGCCAGGCTCCCCGACGGCACAGCCGCCGCCAATGGGCGCATCCATCGTGGGAGGCGCGGGAAAAGACGCAAGCCGACGAGCAGCCCGAGCAAGATGTGACACGTCGAGCTGGACCCCAGAGGACAGCTTCCTCCGGTTGCTGCAGGAAGGCGACACCTGCTCCACTCTGGGGCAGGGAGTGGAAGGCTCTGGCGGGCATCAGCGTTGTGGCCGTTGACCTCGCATCGAGTCTCGTGTGCGGCACCACATCATGCCTGTCAATGGTCGCAGCGTTTACAGGCGCTGCGACGAAGAACCGTCCCTGATGTGCCGCGTGTCGCCATCTACAGTGTCTGCGGGGCCTGCGCGTGGAGGCGGATCACCATCGATATGTGAAATGCAATCGGATTCCCTGACAGATGATAGAATCAGGCATGCAACTCCAGTATATGGTCAATAAGTGCGTAGAGTAGCCCCCCATTCCGACGGTTCGAGCTTTTCGCAACTCAAAATTTGAACAGCAAGGTTTGAATGACGCCATGGGAGTGGCGGCGGGAAGCAGGTCCCTACGAGGCGGCATCCTTCGACGCCGTGGGAAGCGGACGCCGCTCGCCGGTGCCTGCGGGTGGGAGAACGTCAGACTCTACGCCCATCTGCGGGAGTCACGCCGGCTGACAGCACAGTCCGCGCACGTGCAAACGAGTTTCAGGACAGCGCCAACTGCCCCCACCTGGCTGTTGGGATCTGGTTTGGCCACTGGCCTCTTGCTCAGGCGGCCGTGTTCTTCCCCGCCCCGTTCACCTTGTGTCCTTTACTTGACAAGCACCAGTTGGACAGCAATCCCTCAAGCGGGTCTATGTCAGGGTTGGCCTGATCCGGAGCACTAAACCCGGACATAACCATTGATTGCCTCATTAGTTTCGCAACCTCTTGCGCGTATAGGGGGGGGCGCGCCCCAGAGCCGCTTGCCAGCGAAACAGCCCCAGGTTTGTATCCTCAGACTATGCGCACGCAGAATGTACCTTTGCATGCCTTTTGCATCCCCAGCCGCCGTACGAGATGAACTTACTGGATAAGCCAGACACTCGCTGGCGACGGTGTTCAAGAAAGGAAGGGAAACAGTCGACAGCGGCACACTGACCAATACTCAGCGGGGAGAAGTGCGCGCCAACTGACCGCTGTCCGACTGCCTTCTCCATTGGTGGAGCACCGTAGCCGTGGTTCGTCAGCCATCGGTGAAACGCAGGCCTATCCGGCAAAGAAGAGCCGACTGATGGGCGTCGGAAGGGGGTAAATCTGCGGTGGTGTGGTCTGTACCGGGCCTGTGTTGAAGTTGCACTGAGACCGCGGCGGTCACCCCCGATGCGAGCCATCCTTGCCTCTTGGTTCTGCAACCGCGCGCATACACAGCAAGGGCTGCATCTCAGAGCCCCTTGCCACATCGACTACCCCAGGTCTGTAGCATCAGACTGCGTGCTTTCAGAGTATGCCTTTGCATGCCTTTCACATCCCAACCAGCCGTGCGAGATGAACATACTGGTTTTGCCAGACACTCGCTGTTGGCTTTGCTGAAGAAGGGGAGGGCAACAGTCGACAGCGACGCACAGACCAATGGACAGCGAGTAGCAGTGTACACGAAGTCACCGCTCTCCGACTGCCTACTTCATTGGTGGAGCACCGTGGCCGTGGTCCGTCAGCCACGGGTGAAACGCAGGCGCATACGGCAACGAAAAGCCGACTGATGGGAGCCGGGAGGGGGGCACATCTGGGGCGGCGCGGTATGTACTGGGCTTGTGTTGGGGCGGCACTGACATTCACTGGCCACGAAGCAGACAAGCTGGCTCTGAGCATCCCGTTCGCGTGACTTGTGGTGCGAGTGGTGGCGCTTCGGCCTCGGTTTATGGCTGAGCCTCGTAGGCAGCTATGACTAGGGACTGCTGGATGCCATGGACGGCGGATTGGACCGAATCGGGATGCCTAGTGGTAGGCGCCAGTTCTCAAAGAATCCTGGGTGCACATCTCCTACAGGCCGGATCGAATGGATGCCGGGGCCGCCCGCCCCATACCCATACCATACCCTGCACGGTTCTGACTGAAGGGAGCCAGAGAAGCAAAGCAACATGCTTTTCTGTTGGGTATCCCAGGCATCGCCACTCCATTCTATCGACACGCTCCCGCCCCACGCGGACCCCCGACAATCTCCTACGCCCGACCGCTCACTTTCTCCTCCAAGCTCACCGCCGTGGCAGATCGGCGCCATACTCTTGCGAAGTAAACAACTCGTACATGTGGGTCGACACATTGGTCGGGATGCGGGCGCACCCGGGGGGCGGCGTCAGCTTCTTGAGCAGCGCCTGGCCCTCCTCAGGCGTAGACGTCGCGCGGTACGCCGCCGCCAACGCGGCAGGCACCTTCAAAACGCCCTGCACGATCGTGTTGACCCGTGCCTTGCCAATGCCAGGCACCACGAGCAGCTGCAGCGCCCACATCTGCTGCAACGTGGTCGCATCCCGCATCTCGGCCATCTCTTTCTCCCAAAGGGAGGACGTCAGCGTACCATCGGCGCCGGGAACGGCGCCGTCCGTCGCGCGTCTGGCCGACAGCCAGCCGGCCAAGCCATCGGCGCTGCCGAGCCGACGGCCGAGGTGACGGACCAGAGAAGCAAAGTAGGCGGCCGTGTCGTTCAGGTCGTCGGTGTACTTGATGAAAAAGGACGTGGAGATGCTCAGCGTCGCGAAGAAGTTCGTGGCCGCCTCGCGCATGTCAGCGTCGTTCTGCGTCGCGGCGTCCAAGTCCCCCTCGACGATGCAGGTCAACGACGAGCGGCCCGACGCGGCCATGTAGTACGTCTGCTCGTCCAGTCGGCCGTCACGCAGGGAGGCGACCACGTCCGTCGCGGTCTTACGCTCGATGACGTGGTCAAGCATAATCTCGGTCCCCGCCGGCGGCGCGCCCTCAACCGCCGCCGCCCCGGTGCTCGTCACGCGCGCCACCAGCACCGCGTCCCCGATGGGCAAGCGTCGCTGCTTCACCCTGCCTGCCAACCCAGGGTTGACACGAAGGCGCGTCAGGAAAGCGGCGCGTGACGGCCCGACGCCAGCAGTTTCCCGGTCGTCGACGACAAGGTAGACCTCAGCAGCCATTGGGCCCGAGGAGGAAGGGGGCATGGAGTACGTCAACTCCAGTGGCAAACGTGCAAGGGTCATGCCACCCACTGGGGCGGGGGCAGACCCCGAAGAAGCAGCAAGGGAAGAGGCGCCCAACAGGTCCGCCGCCGTCTGTAGGTGGGTGCCGACTCGGTTGTCGTCATCAGCGGCGGACGAGCCGGACGGCGTCGGCGCACTTTCTGGCCCGCCCGTCGCCTGGTCCTTCGTGCCAGAGAAGCGCGCCCCTGTCAAGGCCGGGGCGACTGCCACGTCGGTGGCCGTGGAGCCGGCGACGCTCTGCGCCACGAGGTTGTCAGCGTCGCCGTCGGAGACGACAACGACATCATTGTCGTTGGGTACGACCGTTGGCACTTCCGCGGTGCGGCCTCCTTGATCACGGTCCCGACGCCGCTTGCACCCAACCCCCAGCCCAGCACCATGCAACGGCGGTGGTGGTGGGCTGCTCCCGCAGTCGGCATTACCGCCGACTCCGCCAGTGGCGAAAGCAGCCATGGTCGACCCTCAGTGGCGCCGTTGCCGGCGAAGAGTGGGGATTGGTGATGGGACAGGATGAGCGGGTGGAGGAGGCGACGGAGAGCCACGAAGAACGGGGCAAGAGGGTGTTGCGTCCAGCGCTGGTGGATGGGGATGGCAGGAAATTGGAAGAGAGTGGAGGGAGGGGGAGGGGGGGCGACGGAGCGGCACGAAACATTGGGGTGGGGTGCGGATGCTGCATCAAGTGCAGGCGGATGGGGATGGACGTCCGAGTCGTGCGGCCACTCAGTCGGGTACCCCCGCAGGGGTCGAGAGAGGGAGTGGTCTCGCTGGCCCCGACAAACCGCCACCACACAGTCCGCCACGACCCGCCCAAATCGGCCCAACTAGGGGGGGTCGGAAGGAACGTGATCAGGTCGGACCGAATTGCCCTGTGACGCAGGACACTCTGGACGCCTGCCCGGCATGCGCCTGGATCCGTCCCAATGCCGCACCGCAATCATTTTGGGCCGACTCTGGGGGGGGCTTTTTCAATAACACGGCAATATTCAAAAATCTGAAGTGCTCCTCAACGGATAAATCCAGAAAACAACTGTATACACCTCCCGTGACCGCCCACGTTCACCCCGTTGTCGCCCATTTGGTCGCGAGCCTGCACTGGTTTCTGCGCGTCTTTCGCCGCCGACTGTCTGGCAGTGGTGGCGCTTCATGCTGCCTCTGCAGGCATCTTCGTGGACAGGGTGGCGTGGAGAGCCTGTTGTGGACGCGAGCCTAAGCCGCGGGCGTGGCATGGGATATCGATTGCGAGGCCCGCCGGCATCTCTTTCTGGGCGCGCTCCGCCGGCAGAACCCATTCAGGCGTCAGCTGGTGGGTAGCACTCGGTGGGGGGTGCGTGGCAGATCGGTGCGAGAGGCAGTCGCGGCCCGCGACTGGTCCGCCGCTGAGGGTGTGCCACTGCGGGCGCGTCCAATGGCTGCAGCCGCATGAGTGGAATCGGCAGTGGCGCGTTGCGAGGTGGGAGAGGTGGCCGCTGCGTTCGACGCGACCACCCGTGGGGACGGTCACGCTCCTGTCCTGCAGGTGGTTTGGGGGCAGGTTTCAAGCCTCTGTCGCGGCTTTGCGCGCCCGTTCTCTACTCGGGGGACGACGTGGGCGCCGGGTTTGTACGGGCAGTGTACGCCCGCGCGTTTCAGCAGAGATTGTGTAAGCCCGCGCTTGTGGCGGGTTGCGTCAGCGCTGGGGACGCCCCCAAGGCCATGCATCACAGCGCAGCCCGCCGCGGTTTATGCCGCGTGCTGCCTTGCGTAGGGCACGCAGCCATCTGTCTTTTGGCGCGGGGTTTTCAGCCTCTCAGCTGTCTCGTTCCGCGGCTTTTCGATCTGGCTCAGTGGGGGGAGATGCGGGGCGTTTACAGCGCACGGTTAGCCAGCTGCTGCCACCACCGCTGGAAGGGACTCCATGAGGCCCCGGCGACTGTGGCTGCGGTCACGACGGGGGCAGGGTTGGCAGTCGGTAGCGCGCTCGGCCACCTCGTGCCGTATGCTGTGCAGGAGCTGCTGAGCGACCGCCATGGTGACCGTGGAGTGGAGATGGCAGCGGGCATAGGGGGGGTGGCCGCCGGCTGACCTGGGGGGGAGGCCGCGGGGGCGCCGGCTCGGGCAAGCCCCGACTTTCGTCGATCGGCCGCAGCGGCGGCGGCTGCGGGGAGCCGCGCCGCACGTCGAATGCCGGCTGTGGCGACGGCGGGCAAGGCGACGGGTGAACAGCGGCTCCGGGAGAGCGCGGGTGCTCTGGTGGCGAGTGGCTTGGAGGGGGCATTTTGAGCATGGGTGAGAGAGAGTAGGCAATGGCAGCTGATGGAGGTGTGAATACGGCAATAGCTGGGCGGGGGTGATGAGATGCCTGGAGTGTCCTCGCTCGTGCACGTTGACCTGCACTGAGTGGGTGCCGAGATGGAGAGGCAACTAGGGGAGCTTCAGTGAGGCTGGGCAAGGAGCTGCTGAACCGTCGTGGGGTCGCTTTGCATGGCTCTGAGTGGCAGAACTCGGCGAGGATATTGCGTTGGGAGAAGCGCTTGAGGAACAGATTTGGCGCCGTTCATCAGTGTGTACAGGGGGTAAATGTCATTTGCGCGAGGATCCGGCGCCGCCAACAGGCTGTGACGTTGGCTTAGCGTGACGACGTTGACTGCCTGCGGCACCCTGATCCCCTTTCCTTCTTCTTGTTCACTCTTTGCATACATCCGTGCTACGTGCCGTTGCATTGTCTCTCTTCGCGACACCTCCCTATACACCCCATTGGCTGTACGCCTTTGCTAGGTGGCTTCTTGAGGCGCTCTTTTTTCTCATGGTATGTTCTGTACAGCAGGGCGGTGACGGTCGGGATACTGTATGGCCGGATATCGATAGAACTAGTGAAAGATGTTGTACTCTTCTGCCTTACCCTTGACTATCGGCGTGTTGTGCAATGCCGTCATGAAGCAATCCTCATTACCATTTGTATAAGACAGAGGCACACGGGCGCGCAGGACAGCATGCTTTACTTCCCCCCCAGGCAGCGACTGCTCTTCGAAATGCAACGGAGGGAACATGTTGTGCAAAACAGGCGGGCCGCAGAGAGGACAGATCGCAGAAGTGGAAAAGAGACATAGAAGACAAAGTATGCCAAAAAGATACAGAGGAGCAGACTGAGCAAACGGCATAAGAAAACTATTGGAACGTCAAACAGTCCAAGGACCATGCCATGGTCGAACCGACTATGCTGTCTAGGTACACGGCCGCCGCGCGCTTGTCCACGACCGGGTACCGGTCGTTGTAGGGGTAGCATACAGATGGCTCCAGAATGGTGCAGAGCTCCACCACCGTCATGTCCGCATCAATCCACCTGTTGCCCACCTTGCGACGCTCCTTCATCAGCCGTCCCGTCGCCACCGGCACGCCAAGCTCCGATAAAAGGGTGCACGCTGCGCGGTTGGCCACGGCGTCCTGCTACATCTTCGGCGCCGCTGTTGTCAACGACAGCTCCTCCGCGGCCGTCATTGTCGCAGACGCTTGTCGCTGAGCAGCCGACAAGCGCTGCTCTCTACCCACCAGCCGACGAGAGCGCTTCAAGGCAGGTGCGGCGCTCGCGGCCGCTACCCCAGTGGCAGGCCTCTTAACCGGCAGAACGGCCGCCGGCGTGGCCAGAGCAGGTCGCTTCCCTGAGCGAGTACTCCGCCGAAGGGCATCAGCTGCCAGCCCGAACGCAGACCGCTCTCGTCTCGCGCGCGGTCCTCCCGATGGTGGTGGCGCAGCAGCGGCCGGGTACACGCCATCACCAGTCGTCGGGAGTGCGTGGACCACCGACGCCCCCACGGGCGTCTGGCCGGCGCGGCCCGTGGCAATCTGCTTGGCGCTCGTGTTGGCAGCCTTCTTGACGATCGTCTTGGCGCCCGTCTTGGCGCTCGTCTGGTCGCCCTCCTCAGAGACCGCCTTGGCGCCCGTCTTGGCAGCCGCCTTGACGATCGTCTTGGCGCCCGTCTTGGCGC
>Ga0114957_1002839_pt1 | contig 16045 bp, 9 predicted proteins | sample BantaG_FD_87175 | JGI IMG/M metagenome (GOLD analysis project Ga0114957, IMG submission 87175) | Marine algal microbial communities from Bantry Bay, Ireland - BantryBay_4 metaG | ecosystem: Host-associated > Algae > Red algae > Unclassified | place: Bantry Bay, Ireland | collected 2014-11-21 | reverse complement strand
CCACACTAAGCCCATAACTATAATCGGCAGATAACTGATCAGATAATAAATGGTTCTTTTGCTATATTCTACACTATGACTTATCCATCCCGCAGATCGAAACCCCTGCTCCTCCAGTCTCACATCCAATGACGGCGAAACCAACATAAACAAGCCACCCACCAGCAGAACCAACGCAGATACCACCACGGACCAATACTCCTTCAAATACGCCTTCCTACTAAACCAAACCTCTCCCAAGATCATCATAGAAATTCCAAATAACACCACTAAAACATTTTCATTGGCATTGACATTCAGCATAGCCATACAAAAGATCAATCCCTTACTTCCATAGCCCTCCCGCCATCGCAATAATTCTGAAAGGTATATGAGTTGTGGAATAAGCAACCAAGTATAATTCAACGAACCTGTGGTCAAGAAGTATGATCTGCCAAGATTAAAATGAAAAATCCAAATGAAGCTTAACAAGAAAAGATACTTCAACCCATAATCCTTCTGCTCAGCATTTATCCTGAGTAGGCAAAGTGGGAGTATAAGGAAAACTAAAGTATTAAGAAAGTCAAAGACCCATGATGGCAAGAGCAAAAGCACCTGCAGTACCGTATGATTCAGTATCCTGTAGTGATAGTTGTTATAGAAGTTTATTTGAGACTCCACCAGATCTGAAAATGAGCTGATGCGTTCCGAGCCTACTATGCCAGTTTCAGGAAATTTCAGCTGAAACAACATGTCGTCACCAGGCAGATAAGAAACCAGACTATTGAGGTGAAAAAGAAAAATGGAGAATAAGGCTACTGTCAGCCCTATCCACCATTTTGTATTTTTTATCCTATTGATTATGTGATAATACGCTGATTATCGCATGATCACAAGCTTACCGAATCCTTTTTTGAAAAAGCCATCGATATCTTCATTATCATATTGTCTTACTTTTTCTCCTTCCACTTCAGAAGTGATCACTCTGTATAAATAGACACCATTAGCTAATCTATTGCCGAAGTCATCGGTCCCATTCCACCTGTATTCAGTTCTATTGACTCCGATTCTGAGTGGACCCAATTCTTCTTTGGTAATCTCCTTGACCACTTTGCCTGACAGGGTGTATATCTGAATGGTGAACACATCTGGCACTTGCATACCTGTCAATGTGAATACAAACTGCGTATGTGAAGAGAAAGGATTAGGATAAGGTAACACATTACTGATCTTAGACTCTCTTTCCACGACAAATTCTATTTGCATGCCATTGTCTCCTGAGAGGTTTCCTGAAGCATCACTGCCTTGTACAGTCAGAACATACTCACCTGATTCCAAAGCTGGTTCTGGTGTGAACTCGATACTGGCACAATATCCATTAGTGGAGTCTGCTGGGTAGAAAGTAACATTATCAGCTGTTAGGACTATCGGAATGGATTCTCCAGGTATCATCTGCAAGGAAAGCTCAAATACATTGATATCCGTAATCGGTAGATTTGTATTATCATCCTTGAGCATCGCAGTAATGACAGGCGAAGGTGACACTAGGTCACCATTCATGATTCTCACCCCATCAAAGGTCACATCGAGTAAGGGATTAGAATTGTCACCGCCTACTCGGAAAGTCCTCAATCCCAAGTTATTATAATAATGCTGTTCTTTTTGTTCTTCATTAGGATTTATCTCAACTTTAAATTCATTGATGCCTAAATAGTCAAGGGTCTCCAATTGGAAATCTAAATCCAAACTCTCATTGGCCTTGAGGGGTGCCAGTCTATCTGAAAATACGGTAACCTTATTCTGACTATCAGTAATGGTGTATTCCACTGAAAGACTATCCATATCCACATCTGTGACATTGGTAGCGACAGTCTGGAACTTGAATAAATCACCCATGCCCATGGAGTCAGAGTCATAAACTAACTTCTGATTGACATCCAATATTGCTTCTGGTACTCCAGAAAATAATATTCTCCAATACTCCATTTGAGGTGCTGTCCTAGAAGTGGAATCAGTGCTGTAAAGATTCAATTTCAAATAAGGAAATTGCTCCGCATCAACGCTTGAAAGATCAAATTCAAATTCATCTACATTTTCAAAGAGCACAGTCTCTGTTCCATCCTCATCACATCCTGATATATCTAATTGATATTTATCCTCAGCAAGATTTATTTCATCAATGTTCCATAACAACTTATCCCATGATTGTGCAGGTCCTATCGTAGTGGAACCGATTTCCCCCTCGTGCCATCTACCGATTATTTTAAATGCGGTCTCGATTCTTGTGGCCGCAGTAGTAGCCACCACTTCTATAGGTGTAAAAGAAGGGTCATCTTTCTTGAATATCAATATATAAGGAACTGCCTCTGCGGCCAAGCCTCTTACCCTATTAGCCCCATAACCTTCTAGTAAGGTCATTAAGTCCATATCACCATTAGTGCCATCACCGGCCCATAATTCTGGCTTATAATCCGGTGCATTCAGATCAGACCTTTGGATGGTGAACATTGCAATGTAGTCTCCAGATGGTACCACATTCTCTATGAAATTAATAACCTTTCCTCTTTCTTCCTTAGTCCGAGTCCAGTATGGAAAAGTAACAAAATTTTCTACCCAAGTAGCATCCACTACCGACCCGTGCAGGCCATTACCTGCGCCATCAGGATAGTTGACCCTTGCCGCCCCTGTAACACCATCAAAACTGGCCATATAAACTCCTGAGGTGATTTCACCATTAAATCGTAAATACTGTGTTGGGTTGTTCTGATAAATCACTTCAGGAATAAAAACATCCTTGGCTGCGGTACCATTTTTTATCCTGATCTCGCTAATGTTTTCTGTGTAAATAAAATCTCTTGATACTGGATCTATGGAAGAATTATTATATCTATCCTTGACCCATTGGTAGTAATGGCTCTGATTCCATCCTGGCTTACTGTCCTCCAAGTAAATGAAAGAGCTGTTACTCCATATGGCTTCTTGAGAATTCTTCGGTTTGACTCTCCAGTAATAGACAGTATTGTTCTGATAGTTCACATCGGGGTTCCATCTTATCGCAGCTGGAGAAGAAGTGATCTCAGTATTCTTCAAAAAAGGACTATCAAAGGTCTCAGTTGTATCCAGCTCAATGAGATAAACTACAGGTGTTGCCAGTGCATTGGAGGAAGAGGCAATGAGATCAAAATCACCCTTACCCACTATACCGAACTCCGTAGGATATATAGGCTGTGCATTGTTATCAAAAACATAAAAGCAAAATCCTTCTTGAGTATTCCACGCTTGCATCAGATCATTATTGTCTTCAGCAATCGGTAGAGGTGCTTCAGCTATTTGGTTGTCATGATCCAAAACAATATTGATGCTGTTCTTACCTAAAGCTACCTTGCCAGCATTAGGTAATTGTAATTGAACTCTGAGACTATTAGCAGGTACTGCAGTTGTAAAATAGAAAGTATCGACTTCACTGCCGTAACGATGGATGATATAGTTATTCATCTCAGTGACACCTGTTCTGTTAGCGCCAAGATTTAATATGTCAAACTCCAAAGCAGTGAACTCGTCAGTGGTTCCTACCACTCCCATGGTCTGAACTGAACTGAAATCCACAATATAATCTGGTGATGTAGCTGAGAAAAAACTCACTGCGGGATCACCATGAATAGTATTTTGCTCATGGAGTGTGATGTTTTCAACATAAGTATTGAAAAATGACAAGATCTTAGGCCCTGATTCATATTTACCTTTTATTTCATTATAATTTTCTTCCAAGACTTTTTGCATGGCCAAGCCGATCGGCTTACCATAGAATTCTGTCCCGATACCCTCATAAAACCCTATTCCTACTGCGGCTAGTGGATCAATAAATGCATTACCGGAAGCTGCAACGAAAGCTATGGCTCCCAAGTCTGGAGTCAATATGAATTCTTCACTCAGAGAGAAAAGATTTTCATGAATATCTCCTGAATGACAACCCATGGAAAAAACCACCGGGTGCTTACCTTGATTCTCATAATTATTGACATCTTCTACGCTGAAATCAAAAGTACCTGCCGAAGAATGCCCAAAGAAGGTCAACATCGAAACACCAGTATTAATATTCTCCAGAATATCTTCAGTAAGTGCTGTCGTGACAGGATCAGTGGAATTTTTTCTGAATGTTGTGACCTTGGCACCGTATTGATTGCTCTCTATGATATTAGCCATAAAATTCAACTTGGTATAGATACCTTCTTGTATCTGCGCATCTCCTCCACTCAAATGCAAGACATTCTTAAGCCACAATCTATCTTCTATCGGCAAATTAGCGACATCATTCAGCATTGCATTGATCCTTGCCTTTTCAAGATATTTTGAAATGTCCTCAGCGTTTTGCGCAGCTAGTCGCCCTACGCCTATGTATGGATAAGTTTTTTCATTATCCGCAAATAAAAGATTATCTGAACCAGGACGACCGAAAGTCGGTACGATGTTTTTAACTTGTAGATTCTTAGTCTTGTTAGGGAAAGTCAAAGCTTTTCCAATGATGAAAACCAATTCAAAATCTATCCACTTTGTTTTTACATATTGAGCAAAGTTTCTAATGGCCAGACTGTGTTCGTTTATCCCAAATCCGAACTGGTCATAAATTTGTTCTACATTGATGACTTCGACCTTATAACCACCACCTAGAGTTGACTCTCTGAACTTGACATATTCTTCTATCTGATTGACACCATCTTCAACCTGATTCAAGACCTCGCTAGTCAAGATCAAGTACTCTGGATTAATTTTGTCGATATCGACAAAATTTGCAGGCTGCATAGTCAAAGGAGGACTGATTGCAGCAGCATCTACTATGTAAGATCTTGATTGCTTGATAGCTGCTGGCGGCAATAAAAACTTGGCAGTCCTGCCATCCATTTCTGCAGTCGTGAAAATATTATTCTCCACATCAAACACCATTGGTTGCGTAGCATCCATGTTAGGATATTCTATGTACTGAGAGAAATTCGTGGTTCCAGTATAGAACCCGACTTGCTTATTGCCCTTGGCATCATATTCTCTGGGATAACACAACTCTGAATAAGCAACACTGACATTGTCTGCAGTCCCAAACGCCTTTACCTTAAGCCTATTGTTATTATTGTTTCTGATGTTATTTCTGTCTATGGATTCTTCATATTGCCTGACTACGGCACCTGTATAGTTGTCGGAAGCAAATAGAGAATTGTTGAAACTTAACTGGACGATGTGGTTGACATTATTGGATCCTGTTCTCAGAGTAATCGACGGTAATGGTGCATCAGCCCCATTATAAAAGTCTACGACAGGGAAGTCTACCAGAGTTTCTCTGGACTGAGTCGATGAAAATCCTTCCATCGTGATGAAGTGGGAAAAGTGAACAAAATCACTTGTAGGTGTTCCTGGACTTACTGTGAAGTCATTATAGACTTGCATGGTTTTCTCCATGTAGTATTTTTCCTTCAGCGGAAGATTAGACCCCAGAGTATTTTCTATCGTCTCATATCTTGCGCTGAAATTCGCATTGGGCTTCAGCCTCAGAAAATACGTTCTTTCATCTGCAAACATTGAGTATTCTGGGTTGAGTTGCTGGGTTTCAGGATCTCCAAAAAGATATGCGTCCAGCTCTCCCTTTTGCTTATCACCATGGAAGACCATATAATCACTTGAATTCCAAGCACCCTCAGTGGTATTGTATAAGGCGACCTGTCTTCCCATGGAAAACATCTGAAGATCATTACCATTGATCTGTGCAGCAGGAAATCCATTCGCCACCAGATCATCAAAAGTGATCTTATACATCCCTTCTTCGACAACCTTGATCTCAATATGTGGCAGTGTCTGATCTATCCACTCATTGCCATAAACGGCCTGACCATTCATTGTTATCTGGGCTGAAACAGTAGTAGAAAACAAAAAAAGTGCAGCTAGAGCTAATATTCTCATCATTTCTTATTCTAATTGACAAATATATTACATTAAATTGTAATGTGTATTTGTCAGATTTATAGGCTTTTGTATTAAAATTAGATCATTTTCTCTTAGTGTAAAATTCAATAAAACCTTCACTCTAGAGAAATCACAAAAAAATGGTTTCGTTGGGATTAACGTTTTTAGCGTTCCTTAGTCTTTCAAATTCGAACCTTATTCAGCACTTGGTAAGCTACTTGACCATATCATTAACTCTCACTTGGATTGTCTGCGTCCTCATTCAAGTATACTATTGGTATGCCATTTACGGTAAATTGTTTCATCATCAGAAACTATCGACCAGGTCGGAGCCGCAAGCTGTCAGCATCATAGTCTGTGCTCATAACGCCTACAATAAGCTCAGCCACAATATGCATTATCTCTTAGATCAGAATTATTCTGAATATGAGATAATACTCATGGATGACCATTCCACTGACGGAACTTTTGAAAAATCAAAAAGGATAGATAATGAAAAGAGGATTCTTTCTGTATATAAAGTTAATCAAAATGCCTTAGGAAAGAAACAGGCTTTGGCTGAAGGTATTGACCATGCACGACATAAGTGGGTCTTGCTGACCGATGCTGACTGCAGACCAGCATCTAAAAATTGGATTTCAACCTTGATGGCTAGTACCAGCAGCTGTGTTAAAGAAAAAACCAAAATAATCCTTGGTTACAGTCCTTATGAGTCCAATGGGACAATTGTCGGCTATTGGTCACATTTTGAAGCCTGGATAACGGCTGTTCAGTACCTGTCTCATGCCCTGGCAGGTCATCCTTACATGGGAGTAGGTAGAAATCTACTTTATCGTAAGGAGCTTGTATCGTCTTCCCTACTCACTCGGTATGGACATCTGGCATCTGGAGATGATGACCTTACCCTTATGCAGATTGCAACCGCAGAGAATACAACCATCTGCCTCCACCCGGATAGCCACGTCCATACCACTCCTGAATCAACCTGGTCCGCGTACTATCGACAAAAACAGCGGCACTTCAGTGCCAGCAATTATTACAAATCTTCCACTAAGCTCCGTCTGAGCCTTTATTCAAGCTCTCAGGTGTTATGCTATTTGCTACTCATCGCTCTTGCAATCTGTGGCTATCCCTTATTGGCACTCGCCTGCCATGCATTGCGTATGCTCATATTGCTACCCAAGGTCCATAGCCTCAAGCAGACCCTGGAGGCGAGATTCAAACTGTCTCATTTTCTTATATTGGATTTGTGTCAAGCATTATTCTATCTGATATTTAGCTTTGCAGTACTATTTCCAAAAAAACAAACCTGGTAACAAGAATCGTGGCCCTATGAAAAAAGACATAACGGAGGATCTGGAGAAAATCTTCACTTATTTTCCTGAGCTCAATGAAATTCAGCAGCAACAACTCCGACTTCTAGGTCCTACATATGTAGATCTTAATGCCAAGATAAACGTCATATCCAGAAAAGACATCGAGTCTCTATACCTCAAGCACGTGCTCCACAGCTTGTCCATTGCTCGATTTATAAATTTCAAGCCTAATGCAAAAGTTCTGGACTTGGGCACTGGGGGCGGATTCCCTGGCATCCCGCTGGCCATACTTTTCCCGGAAACCAATTTCCTGCTCATTGACGGTACTTCCAAAAAAATAAAAGTAGTCAATGAAGTCAAAGAAATACTGGGGCTAGAAAATGTTGCTGGCCTCCACAAAAGAGCTGAAGAGCTAAAAATGAAATTCGATTTTGTCCTAGCCCGAGCAGTGACACGATTGGAACAATTATACCTTTGGTCCATTAAGCTTATGGACGATGAAAACCGTCATGCGCGGCCCAATGGATTAATAACTCTGAAAGGAGGTGATCTTACTGAAGAAATCAAGGAAGTGTCTAAAAACAACTACGTGGAACAGAAGATCATTTCGGATTTCTTTTCAGAAGATTTTTTCGAAACCAAGTCCATAGTCTATGTGCAAGTGTAAGAAATCACAGAGAATTGCTTAATATTAATTGATCTGAGTACCTTCATCCTATGCAAGAAATTCTTTCATATAAACTATTCAATGGCGGCGGCTTCGTCTTTACCATAGGTCAACTGGCACTGTTGTTTATATTGATTTCACTGTTGTTTATACTCTACAGAGTCTTGCTGAAAAAGTACTTCCCTTCAGTATTCAAGCAAACTAAAATCACAGATGAAGAAAAGGACAAACTAAGTCGTCTTCTGAAAGGTCTGGCTATTTTGTTATTTATTCTCTTTGTGTTCTTAATACTTCAGCTTGACCCTAATCTACCCGTAACAGGAAACAGATTTGTGAATTTACTGACTGTGATCAAAGCAGGAATTTTCTTACAGGCCGCTCGCTTGTTCGGCTGGTTGATTTTCAATCTCTTTATCCATGAACAATACTCGGATAAAAAAGCCAATGTAGGTGTGCCAGAAGATTCGGGAGAGGAAGACTCTGAGAGCTCTATCACCAGAACACTTAATCTGGTCATCTACTCGGTTGTACTATTATATGTCTTGACCAGTTTTGGATGGGATTTGACGTTGATTGAAAGAACTATAAATGGCAACACCTTCTCCTTCAATATATCTAATATCGTTCACGCTGTCCTTATTATTCTGGTAGCAAGACTATTTGTGTGGGCCTTTACTAAAATATTCTTAAGAAGGGTATACGGTAGAAGACACGTAGAATTAGGTTCACAATTTGCGATTAACCAACTGGTCAAGTATGTAATTTATGTCTTTGCCATAATAATGGCCTTGGATGTTTTTGGGATCAAAATGAATATCCTGCTCGGTGGAGCAGCAGCATTATTAGTCGGTGTAGGACTAGGACTTCAACAAACCTTTAATGATTTCATATCTGGTTTGGTTTTACTGTTTGAACGAAGTGTCTCTGTGGGTGACATTCTGGAAGTCGATGGACAAATAGGAAGAATCAAGGAGATAGGTCTGCGTTCCACGACCATGGAGACACGAGGTAATATCAATATCGTCGTCCCTAATCACAAATTAGTAAATGAGAAAGTTGTCAATTGGAATCACCACAATGATAAAGTCAGATTTCATATAGAAGTAGGAGTAGCCTATGGCAGTGATAGTGCTAATGTCAAAAAAATATTAATACTGGCTATCAAAGACAACCCCTATGTCTTAGCTTACCCAGCACCCTTTGTACGATTTGAAACTTTCGGAAGTTCATCTCTGGATTTCAAGCTATATTTCTTTTCCAGAAACCTTATGGTCATCGAAGATATCAAAAGTGACATAAGACTCGAAATAGACAGACTGTTCAGAGAAAACGATATTGAAATTCCGTTCCCACAACGGGTGATAAAGGTTGTCAGATAATAATTAGACCTGCCAGAAGCTTTTTGTATAGTGCCAAGTGGAATGAATAGGTCATTGACCGGGGGAATGGTGTTTGAGGTGCTGGATGTAGCTAAGTGTGAGGTCATATGGTTGGAACTGAAATTTGGAGGACAGGACACGAGACCAATTTTGTTACCCCCTGTTCGTCTCAAAATTCTTAAGATTGGTGTCATTTAAACTCTGGGACTGATGTAAAAATCGGAGTGCCATGTTGAATGATTTCTCAATACATTACCCATTAGGCATGACGGGATGGAAGATTACCGTTTGTCGAAGGAATGATTTGACCTACTCTTCGTTTTACTCAAAATAAAAAGTTAGAAAACAAAAAAGCCGTCTCATATGAGGCGGCTTTTCATTTATTTATGATATAGCTTTTTGTCTATTCCAAAGCTGATGCTTAATGGTTTGCTCACTTTAAAGGTCTGTTCAGGACACTTAATTATGCCATTGGCGGTGAACGTTTGCTCATTACTCGACTACCGCTTCAGATCTGTCTATGAGTCTGAAACCATTACCGTGAATGTTGACGATTTCTATTTTTTCATCTCTTTTCAGATACTTTCTTAGCTTGGTCACAAAAACATCCATGGATCTTGCTGTGAAGTAATTATCTTCTCCCCAGATTTGTGTCAAAGCTTTGGATCTTGCCAGTACGTCGTTTTTATGGATACAGAATAATCTGAGCAGATGTGCTTCCTTGGGAGATAAGTTATCTTTGTGTATAGTGCCATCATTCGCCGTATGTGTCAGAATTCTGAGCGGGTAATTGAAATGATAATCTCCTACATTGAATTCTTTTACTTCGTTTTCTGGTTCTGTCTTGGCGCCAGATCTTCTGAGTATGGCTTGCACTCTTAAGAGCAACTCCTCTGAGTTGAATGGCTTTGTGATGTAATCATCTGCGCCTATTTTAAACCCTTCCAGAACATCTTCTTTTAGAGACTTAGCCGTCAAGAATATGATGGGAATGTCTTTATCTTTTTCACGAATTTCCTTGGCTAGTGTAAATCCATCTTTTTTAGGCATCATCACATCCAATATGCAAAGAGCATAATCACCTGTCTGATATTTCTCCATACCTTGCTCACCATCCTTGGCTAGTTCAACAGTGTATTCGTGCATCTCAAGATAAGATCTGAGCACATCGCCAAAATTCTGGTCATCTTCTACCAACAGTATGCTCTTAGAGGGGGTCTCCATTCTAATAAATTTGTGGTTAACAAATAAGTTCAATCGAGGTCAAGACAAGGTAATCATCATTTAGATGTTAAAATCATAATATGGTCACTTTCTTAACTCTTTTCTTCTTGATAAAACGGCAAAAACACTGTAAATGTGCTCCCAACACCAGGTTCTGAGCTCACTTTTATCGTTCCTTTATGGGCAGACACCAAGGCTTTGACATAACTCAAACCCAGTCCAAAACCCTTCACATCATGTCTATTTCCCGTATGAACCCTGTAAAACTTGTCAAAGATGTGCTTTAAAGCATCTTTACTGATACCCACACCATTATCTTTGACTATGATGTGAACCCCCTTGCTGTCATTATCTGTACTGATAAGTATCTCAGGCTCCTCATCAGAGTATTTCTCAGCATTATCCAAGAGATTATGGACAATATTGGATACATGGTTCAGATCTGCTTGTATGGTCGGATATTCTGCCTTGAGCCTCGTATTTAGCGTGCCTTTACGCTGAGTTACCTTGAGCCTACTGTTCTCCGCAGCTTGGTTAACGACCTCATTTATATTGACTTGAGTCAATTTGAGGTCAAAATCCTGCTTGTCTATTCTAGCCATCTGTAGCACTTTTTCCACCTGCTCCAGCATACGCTTATTCTCTTGCTTTATGATCTTGGCAAAACGTCTGATCTTCTCTTCATTACTGATGACCGTACTGTTAGTGATCGAGTCCGTCGCCAAGGAGATGGTGGCGATAGGCGTCTTGAACTCATGCGTCATATTATTGATGAAATCAGTCTTCATAGAAGAGACCTTCTTCTGTCTGAATATGATGAATATGGTATAAGCAAAGCACACTAGGGTCAGACCTGTGAATATAAAGGAACTGAGTAAAGAAGGAAATACCTCGGATAACAACCAGCTTCGTTTACCAGGAAAGTAAATCTTGAGATGACCCGGAGAGCCTTCCTCATCATTGAATAACTGAACCTTGTATGGGCTGTCTATGATACCTTTATTGTCACTCATTTCTGAGGAGGCATCCTCTGCCACCTGAACGGCAAATTTCCCGTTGCGTATGACAAAACCTGCTTGTTTGTTAGAGTAGACGCCATAATCATATTTCAAATCTATCCCCTGATCGGCCAGCTCTTCTTTAATATATCTATCGAGATTGTTTTTATTGATGGATTCCAATAGATCACTCGCATAGAGATCTTGCATCATACTAGCCAGTTCCACTGAATGGGTACTGAATTTAGGACTCTTAGGTGAAAGTAGGGAATTGAATTTCTCGTTTTCCAGTCCAAAAAGTGATTTCCGCTTCTCATCATAAAAGCTGGTTACAAATTCCGGGGACTCCGTATCTTCTTGTAAGAGGTTCTTGACGCTGTTCATGGCATAGATCACCTTGTCGTCAAAGCTCTTCTCATCCAAATCCACTTGCGCCTTGATCCATATGAACTGGGTGATCGCTATGCCCAGCAAAGCCAGTGACATGATGATGACAATCGCCCAAATAACATTTTTATTCATATGTAAGCCACCCGGGGAATTTGAGAACGGGTTCTTACAAAAGTAAGTCTTCATTGTCCCGATTAAGTACCTTTAACTAAGAATTAAATAGGAAAGCATAAATCCTAAAACATATCTTAAAGAATAGCTCGTGAAAAAAATAGAACACATAGGCATAGCGGTAAAAGACTTGGATGTTTCAGAAGCTCTCTTCAGCCAGTTGTTTGACACTGTTCCATACAAGCGAGAACTTGTGGAAGCACAGCAAGTATTGACCTCTTTTCTGAGGGTCGGCAATTCTAAAATTGAATTACTGGCAGCCACTTCAGAGACTAGTGTGATCCATAAATTTCTGGAAAAAAAAGGGCCGGGATTTCACCACATAGCCTTTGCAGTTGCAGATTTGTCTAGCGAGATGGCACGACTACAAAAAGCTGGCATCAGATTACTGAATAAAAAACCGACAGACGGTGCAGACAATAAAATCGTCTGCTTTCTACATCCCAAGGATACGAATGGCATATTGGTGGAGCTGGTGCAAGAGAAGGATGAATAAACGATGAATGGATTAAGGCAAGTAAATCTTGCTGTAAAGTGAATGAATCGAAGCATCAGCTTCGGTAAGTGTTCAAGTATTCATGCGAAACGGAGTAAAGTTAAATATGTTCCTAATCAAAAAATCAGAAAATTATTAAAGTCTTAGCAAGCAGCACGCTCGATCTAGCGCCTCACTTTCTCCTCCCTAACATCTAACTGATAATCAAAATCATAAGTATGACCCTCACAATATATTTCCATCTCTGCTCGTGCAACTAACAATGTTCGCTCAAAATGAACATCAAAAGAAGCATCTCTGCCTGGCGATATTACTGCTCTATCCAAGGAATATTCCTCGTGATAATAAATCTGCTCTTCTATGGAGGCTCCTACATTCATGTATTGCCTGTTGCGGTCCATGATGTCTGTAGTGGCTATGCTCCCATTAAATATAACATCAGCTGGATTATTACCCACAAGAATTGCGGTCACAACATTGGCCCCACCAAAAATGACATTTCTTGCCATTTCAGATTTTCGTTCTTGTTCCACCAGTACTGCTTCCTTCTCTAGGGATCTTAATATATCATTCTTGAAAACTGGTCTCGCTTGTCTTCTTCTATCTCCACCGACATCGATCATAAGGGCAATGTCATTGACATCCAAGGTAATGGTCTGCTCTGAGTTATTGACAATATCGACCTGGAAGGTAATGAAGTCAAAAGCATCTCCTGCATAAGAGGTTTTGATGTCGATGTCATTCATCGGATTATTGTTGCGGTGGTCACCTCTGTCCTCAAGCTGATGCGCATCTTGTATAAGTATTTTCCTAGAGCATGACGGAAGAAAGGCAAGAACGATTAAGAGGTAAAGCAATTGTTTCATAGTGGTCTTAGTTGTCAATTCTCAAAATACAAAATGGCTTTCTGTTCCGAAACCGCTTAACAGGACTTTAAATCCTAGGCATTTTTTATACAATAGCACTAGCAACAGCACAAAAACAAAGCAGGCCTAGGTTTCATGATCCAGGCTTACTTTATTGTTTATAGAATGTATGATTTAATTCCTTGCTGTTTTTACAAAAGTTTTAACAACCCTCGCGCCACTTTTCGTCATAATCTCAAAAATATAAAGTCCTCCCGCCAAGCTCTCCGCCTGGACACTGAACGCCGATTGTTCTCTGATCTCTTGCTCTGCCACAGCTACACCTTGCAGATTTCTTATGATGACCTTTCCACTGAGACTTTCAGATAACTGGCAGTGTAAGGTCGCTGTCACAGGGTTAGGAAATAGGCTGGCCTGAAAGGGTTCTGAATTCACCTCATCCACTTTAGAAATAACATCAGGGTCTACTATCATATTAGTGATGATAAGCGTATCATAGCTAGCACCAAAAGAAATTTCCTCCCCAGCTGCATTGAAAGCACAGACATTATAAAACTTCATGATCAAGGTGTCTCGCCCATCAAGATTAGCGGTAACGGCATCTACCTTCACGTGCATGTTCTGCTTTTCCAGTAAGCCACCCTCAATTATGTTCTCACCATTATGATTAGTGAAAGCGTATTGTATTCTATTATCACCTCTCAATTCATTTCCATCCCTGAATCCTCCGTCGAGATAAGAAAATTCGTATTGGAATAAATCTTGCTCATCATTGTTGAGTATGATGAAAGGTGTGATCATATTGGTATCAAATCGCAGATCAAAAGAAAGACCATGCAACGGTGCACCCAAAGCCTCATCAGTTAATCCCTCAAGATGAATTTCAGTCTCTACTATTCTATCAAATAATTCTGCAGTCGATAAATCCACTTCATTCACTTCCAACTTCACAACCAGTGTATTATTCCCCACTTTTTGTTCCAATAATTCCTGAGGCGGTACATAATTATTTCTAGTCAACCCGAAATTTTCACTAGTCAGAAACAAGTCTGTCTCGTTGATCGTGCCACTGCCATTCACATCAGAGTACTTGGCATTGATACCCATGAATTCCGTGGACCATTCATCAGAATTGAACCCAAACCAATCCGTGGACGAAACGCCTCTGGAAATTCCATCAGTAATATTTCTCCCGGAAAGCACGCCTATGAACAATAAATCTTTGCCCGTTACGGCATTGTCATTATTGGCATCGCCAGGCCAGACACAATCTACCTCACATAATTCTATTCCACCCGAACAAGCAAAACTACCATCGAGAATAGAGGCATACTCCGCCTTCAGTTGATTGATCTTATCCGGCCATACTTGAAATACTTCTAGCTTTTTTCTCTCTGTATCATATAGAAAATGATCTGCAAAATCTATGACCCCTTCAGCACCAGGCGCTACATCACGTTCATCTATCAGTGTTGTCAAGGCTCTCACATCCAGCGGCATGGGAATATCCGCTGTCTCCATGGACCAACCCGCAAGATCAGGTCTGTCAGGAAAAGCAAACAAAGTTTCTTCTGTAGAACCCTGGTCATAACCATTACCGCCCACAGTCTGAGGCTCACCATCTCTCCACAGTCCACTCATGTTATTATAATGTTCCAAAGGACCCGTAGGATCTATACCCGGTATCAAGGTGTCCCCCACTCCCAGTAAATAGAAATGCTTGAATGATTTCATGTCGTGATTCAGAAAAACAGTACTTCTCACAGCACCATTATCATCTGGTACGTCAAAATCGTGACAAGAACCCACAAAAGTCTCACCGCCCTTGTTGTAGAAATAACTACAATTCAGATCTGTATTACAACCTGTATAATCATTTAAATTACAAGCCAGATCATTATCCTCAAACAAGGATATCTTAAGTTCAGATAAAGTTTCTTGTCCGAGATACTTATACTTGATTCTAGTGAAGACCGTATGATCTGATTCTGTATCCTCCAGGCAATTCACCACATAATTCATCTGATGGAATTCCATTATGATTTCTTGTCCCTGAGAATAAGTATGTAAGGTTTTGTCATTATAGACAACAAAGCTGAATTCGGATGGAATAAATTCCGGCTGCTCTTCCAGAGTGATGGGATAATCACCAGTAAGTGGGTCATAGATGCCATCTTCTAACTCATCATGAAAAGGGGCTAAATCAAAATCCGGTGCTAATTCCAGATAAGGATTGCCCTGGGCTGGCCACTCAAGTATGTCAGCAGGTATGTCTGATAAGTTAAGAGTGCCTGCCTGAAAATTCAACTGATGATTGAATATGTCAAACTGGGTAATCTTCCATACCCTGTTATAAGTTCCACATAAAGTATCTATCGGCAGACCCGTCTGTCTATCCAGTGGTCCAGGAATAAAATCATTTCTGGCTATGGTAGGGAAAGTATTAGCTGCAAGTTTCAGATTACCCGCTGGGTCTTTAGCGCCCACCCACAAGGCTTTGCTATAGCCTAAATAAAATAAGGAGTCCTCTGGAGAATCATAGTAAAAATTGTCTTCCAGAGACTGATATGACACCATTCCATAAGTGAATGCGGTATTGGCCCTGTGATT
>Ga0114957_1002834_pt1 | contig 16060 bp, 10 predicted proteins | sample BantaG_FD_87175 | JGI IMG/M metagenome (GOLD analysis project Ga0114957, IMG submission 87175) | Marine algal microbial communities from Bantry Bay, Ireland - BantryBay_4 metaG | ecosystem: Host-associated > Algae > Red algae > Unclassified | place: Bantry Bay, Ireland | collected 2014-11-21 | reverse complement strand
TTCCGGGCGCGGTCTTCGGGACGACAACCAGGGCTTCTTCTCCTTCAGTCAGCCCTGCGACAATTGTGCTGGCCGAGGCCAGATCGTCGAAAGTCCTTGCAGTACCTGTCGTGGTACCGGTGCTGAGCGGCGACCACGAGAGGTCAAGGTCCGAATTCCGGCCGGCGTAAAATCGGGTCAGAAGATTCGTCTCAAGGGACGGGGTGGCCCCGGGGGACCGGGAGGCCAGAACGGTGACCTGTTCATCGTGGTTCAGGTCGCCAATCACGAGCACTTCGGTCGCAAGAAGAAGAACCTGACCCTGACGGTTCCCGTCACCTTTGCCGAAGCCGCACTCGGCAGCGACATCACGGTGCCGACGCTCGAAGAGGGCTCCGTCACCCTCCGCATACCGGAGGGAACTTCGACGGGCCGCACCTTCCGGGTGAAGGGGAAGGGCGTCGGCGACGGCGATACCCGTGGCGATCTTTTAGTCACCGTCGAGGTGGTCGTTCCCGACACACTCAGCGATGACCAGCGGCACGCAATCGAGGCGCTTGCTGCGGCCAGCGATGAATCACCCCGGGAACACCTCGGGGTGTGATTCGATGGAGCCGGGTGCAGTAGCGATCCGGTGTATCGAAGAAACCGCAAGGAGATGACTCAGTAGTGGATGAAAGAAATCGCACAACTGCGGTGTATGTCATCTCCGTCGCTGCCGAACTGGCCGGGGTACACCCGCAGACCCTCCGCATCTATGAACGCAAGGGCCTGGTCGAACCGGCCCGAACCGGAGGCGGGAGCCGGCGCTACAGCGATATCGACATCGAGCTGCTTCGTCGTATCCAGGACCTCACCAACGAGGGCCTCAACCTTGCCGGAGTCAAACGGGTCATGGATCTCGAGCAGCGAGTGGCGGAACTCGAAGGCGAAGTAGAAACTCTGACGGCGGACGCAAGGGATGCAGTCGAGCAGGCGCATCAAAGCCACCGCCGCGACCTGGTGCCGGTCAACACCGCAGTCACCCTCTGGGGCCGGGGCCTGCGATTCGTCAGCGACGACGACTAGCCCAACTCTGTACTACCCCCACAGTCATTCGCATCGTGTCGACTAAGTCGCGTGGTGTCTGACACCCCGCGATTTGCTGTCGACTAAGTCGCGTGGTGTCTGACACCCCGCGATTTGCTGTCGACTCTTTGCGTTGTGTCTGATCGTCGCCTGAAAGATCCGGGTGTAAGTTGCGACTGTGAGTGCTCCCCACAACTTTGAGACCGTCGAACTGCTGCAGGCGATGATTCGCAATCAGTGCGTGAATGACGGGACCGAGGGTTCCGGCCAGGAGATCCGCAACGCCGACGTGCTGCTGTCATTTCTCGATGGGTACGGCATCGATATCGAGACCTACACCGCGGCCCCGGGACGGACCACTCTGGTGGCACGCATCGAAGGCCGGGACCCGGGTGCCCCGAGCCTCTGCCTCAACGGCCATACCGACGTTGTGCCTGTGACTCCCGAGAGCTGGACCCATGACCCGTTCGGGGGCGCACTCATCGATGGGGAAGTGTGGGGCCGCGGTGCGGTCGACATGCTGAACCTGACGGCGTCGATGGCGGTGACCTTGAAGCACCTGGCCGCCAACGGGTTCAGCCCCAGCGGCGACCTCGTGTTCCTGGCCGTTGCCGATGAGGAAGCGGGCAGCACCTGGGGGGCGCGATGGATGGCCGACAACTATGCCGATGTCATCACCACCGACTACGTACTCACCGAAAGTGGCGGGCTTCACAGTGGAGGGACTGCGGCGCCGTCGATCGGGCTACGAGTCGGAGAAAAAGGTGTCGCCTGGCGCCGGATCACCTTTCGAGGGGTGCCTGGTCACGGATCGATGCCCTTTAAATCCTCGAACGCGTTGGTCAAGGCGGCAGCGGCCATTCAGCGGCTGGCGGACTACACCCCGACACCCAGGTTCCACGAATACTGGCGCGACGAAGTGGCCCGTATGCACCTCGACGACGAGCACAAGGCGGCGCTTGTCGATGAGAATCGCATCGACGAGCTTCTGGCTGCAGTGCCGGCCAATCGTGGTGCTGGCTACCTGCACTCATGCACCCACACCACGTTTTCGCCGAATGTGGCCGTCGGTCAGACCAAGACCAACGTGATCCCAGACACGCTGGCGATCGACGTCGACATTCGCACCATGCCTGGAGAAGGCCCGGAAGAAGTCCGGGCCCATCTCCGTGAGGCGCTGGGCGATCTCGCAGACGAAGCCGAGATCGAACCGCTCATCAACGACCGGGCTAGTGCCAGCCCCATCAACACCCCCCTCTGGGACAGCCTGCAGCGAGCGGTCAACCGGCCGTTTCCAAGTGCTCGACTGCAGCCATCGATGTCGGTGGGCTTCACCGACGCCCGGGTTCATCGTGAGCTCGGCGCCGTCGCCTACGGAGCCGGACTCATGAGCCCGACCCTCACCCAGGCCGACTATGGATCCCGCTTCCACGGCAACGATGAACGTATCGATGTCGAGTCACTCGAGCTCACCACCAACCTCTGGCTCGATACCGTCACCGACCTGCTCGGCTGAGCGAGCCCGCCGGGTCGAGTCCGCCGGGTCGAGCCGGTTTGCCCGGTGAGCCAACCCGCTCTGTTGAGCCGACCCCTACGGTCGAGCCGGCTTTCCAAGGGTGAGTTGAGCTCCGGGTTGAGCAGCCTGCGCGGTCCAGCCGCCTGATCTGTCGACTCGGGCATTCGCCCGGATGGGACTGAGGTGAGCCTGACAGCCCGACCAGCCGCACTGAATCAGGCACAGAACAAAGTCGCGTGATTACGCCGAGCGAAGCGGGTTACCGTGGTCGTTCGCCAAGGTGTCGTCATCTGGAGTTGATTGCGCTGGTCTCCACCGCGCCCACCCCTGCGCCCTTTGCAGGGCCTGTAAGCGAAAACCTGGGCCAATTGGGCCCGGCCTCCGACGACCCGGGATCATCGCGAGCTGGTTGGAAGCTTCTTCGCGAGGCCATCGCCGGGGAATGGGCCTTCATTGCACTGGGGATGCTGCTGGCAGTCGGCTGGTCGATGGGTCGAGTGGCCCTGCCGCTGCTGGTTCGGGAAGGCATCGATCGCGGGGTCGCCGATGGCGGCTCGGTGTGGCAGTGGGCCGGGCTGATCGCACTCGCTGGGGTGGTCTCGGCAGTCTCACTGGGTTTGCGCCGCTACGTTGCCTTTCGCAACGCCCGCATCATCGAAGCTCGACTTCGTCGACGCGTCTTTGCCCATCTCCAGCGCTTGCACTTTTCGTTCCACGATGCCAACGCCACCGGCGATCTGATGAGCCGGGCCAACACCGACCTCCAGAACTTTCAGGAGGTGCTCACCATGATTCCGCTCACCACCGGACAATTTCTCCTTGTCCTGGCATCGGTGGTGATCATGCTGGTGACCGAACCGGTGTTGGCGATCCTGGCTCTCATCGGACTGCCGCTCGTCAACTTCCTCGGTCGTCGCTTCATGTTGGCGCTCCACCCCACCGTGCTCGGCGTACAGCGCGAGTCAGCAGAACTGGCCACGGTGGTCGAAGAGACAGTGGCCGGTGTTCGAGTCGTCAAGGGATTTGGCGCGGAAGCGGTCCGAGCCGAAGCGTTGCGGGTCGAAGCCGAAGACCTGCGGCGCGAATCGCTGAAGGCATCCCTGGTGCGATCCCGGTACCTGCCAGCGATGGAAGTGGCGCCGAACGTCGGGCTGATCGCAGTGCTGGCCTACGGCGGACACCAAGTGCTCGACGGCAACATGACCATCGGCACCCTGGTGAGTTTCAACATCTATGTGCTGTTGCTGGTTCAACCGCTGCGGATGCTGGGGATGACCGTTGCCAACGCCCAACGGGCGGCCGGAGCCGGGGCCCGCATATCTCAACTGATGGCCACCGAACCCCGCATCGTGGCACCCCCGGAACCCAAGACACTCCCGGCGACTGGCCCACGGGGCCGCGTCGAGTTCAGAGACGTCCACTTCGGCTACGACCCGGCACTGCCGGTGCTCAACGGTCTCACCCTGACCATCGAACCGGGGGAGTCGGTTGCCATCGTCGGTGCGACCGGATCCGGAAAATCGACCGTCGCCAACCTGATACCCCGGTTCTACGACGCGCAAAGCGGCTCGGTGGTCATCGACGGGGTCGACGTGACGGACCTCGACCCGGCTCGGCTTCGCAGGAAGGTGAGCATCGTCTTCGAAGAGACGTTCCTCTTTGCAGCCACGATCCGCGACAACATCGCATTCGCCAACCCGGAGGCGACAGATGCCGAGGTCGTGCGAGCGGCAACGATGGCCGGAGCCCAGGACTTCGTCAGCGAACTGGCACTGGGTTACGACACCGAAGTCGGCGAACGTGGCTTCTCGCTCAGCGGCGGTCAGCGCCAACGACTGGCCATCGCCCGCGCCCTGCTCGCCGATCCCCGGGTGCTGATCCTCGATGACGCAACCTCGGCAGTGGACCCAACCAAGGAGCACGAAATCCGCGATGCGCTCAATGCGGCCATGGAGTCGAGAACGACCCTGGTGATTGCGCATCGGCCGGCAACTGTGGCGCTGGCCGAACGCGTGTTGCTGATCGATGAAGGTCGTGTGGTTGCCGAAGGCACCCACAAGCAGTTGCTCGCCGCCAACCCCCGCTACCGAGAAGTCCTCGCCGCTGACGAAGGTGGCAGCTGATGGGTTGGTGGGGCAGTGCCGGAGTCTCCGAAGATGCAAAGCTGGACGGGGCCCAGACACGGCGGGTACTACGACGCACCGCAGGAATGATCCGGCCCTATCGGAACCAGGCGCTGCTGGCGTTGGCGCTGTTGTTGGCGTTCTCGCTCGCCAGTATGGCGGGCCCGCTACTGGTCCGCCGGGCCATCGACGGTGGGCTCGTGGACAACGATGCAGGGGTTCTCAACACGTCAATCGGCGGCTATGTCGCGGCGGCGATTGCGTCGTATCTCACCTTTCGCTGGGCGATCGCCACGCTCGCCAGGGTCGGTGAGAACTTCCTACGAGACCTGCGGGTTCGTGTGTTCAAACATCTGCTGAACCAATCGATGCCGTTCTATGACCGGGAGAATGCCGGCGTCCTGGTCTCGCGTATGACCTCCGATGTCGACTCGCTGCAGGTGCTGGTGCAGATGGGACTGCTGATGTTCGTTGCCGCCGGTCTGGTGCTGAGCGCATCGATCGTGACCCTGCTGGTGCTGGATCCCCTGCTGCTGGTGCTGTGCCTGCTGACCATGCCGTTTGTCGCTGGGGCCAGCGTGTGGTTTCACCGGACCGCGAACCGGGCCTACCTGTCGGTGCGAGAACACGTCGGCTTCACATTGACTCAGCTCCAGGAAGGCATCAGCGGCGTTCGAGTGGTGCAGGCCTTCGCTCGGGAACAGCACCAGATCGACCGCTTCGATGAGGCAAACGATGGGCTCTATCGAGCCCATATGCGATCGGTGAAGATCGGAGCCATGTATCTGCCGGTGGTCGAGTTGGCGGGTGCGGTCAGTACCGCCCTTGCCATCGGTATCGGCGGAACGATGGCGATCGACGGACGCCTCACCATCGGCACCCTGACCGCCTTCATCCTCATCCTGCAGACCATGTTCGGCCCGGTGCAACAGCTGAGCCAGCTGTTCAACATGGTGCAGTCGGCGACCGCATCGCTGCACAAGCTCTACGAGTTGATGGACGAACCCCCGGTCATCAGCGCTCCGGGGGGCGCGTCGCCACTGCCCCCGAGCGGACACGTCGAACTCGAAGGCGTTGGCTTCCACTACGTCCCTGGCGAACCGGTCCTGCAAGACATCGATCTAACCATCGCAGACGGCGAACGAATCGCCCTGGTAGGTCCTACCGGCGCTGGCAAATCCACTGTGGCCAAGCTGGTGGCACGTTTCTATGACCCCACCAATGGCACCATTCGCATCGGCGGAATGCCGCTGAAGGAGGCGGAGTTGACGTCGTTGCGAGATCGGATCGTGGTGGTGCCCCAGGAGGGCTTCCTCTTTGCGGGCACCGTTGCCGACAACATTCGGCTGGCAAAACCGGGAGCCACCGATGACGAACTCGTGGCCGCACTCGACCGAATCGGCGTGGCAGACGTCTTCGCCCGCCTTCCCGACGGCATGGCCACCGAAGTGCAGGAACGTGGCAGCCGGCTCTCGGCAGGCGAGAAGCAACTGGTCTCCCTCGCTCGTGCTGCGCTGGTGGACCCCAGCATTCTGGTGCTCGACGAAGCAACGTCCTCGGTCGATCCTGGCACCGAAGCTCTGGTGGAGACGGCGATGGAGTCGCTCATGGCGGAGCGCACCGTCATCGTTATCGCCCACCGGCTTTCGACCTCTCAGCGATGCGATCGGGTTGGCGTCATCGACGACGGCCGACTCGTCGAACTCGACACCCACGATGCCCTGGTCGCCGCCGATGGCCACTACAGCAAGCTCTACGAAGCCTGGACCGCCGGGCTCGCAGCTTGAGTTTGCTTCAGGGGCGGCCGAAGGATTTTGGATGGCCTGGCTGGTTTTGGGCATTTTGGGTTTACGGGTCTGGCGGGTTTTGTCTGGGTGGCTTTGGCTGCTGATCTTGCCCTCCGGGCGGCCGCTTGCGCGGGGCCTGGCAGTGGTTTCGGCGTGCGCAAAGAACGCACACGCACGCCTTGGGTCGGTGGGGCTGATCCTGGTCTGTGGACTGCCAGTGCCTTGTAGGGCTGCTGTGGGCTAGGCTTTTCGGGCTAGGGATACTGCGAAGTCTTGGGCTTGGTCGGTGAAGATTTCTTCGACGAAGAGATCGACAGCGGCGAGTTCGGTTTTTACCTGGTCCATTTTGAACTTTGTGCTTACTTCTATGTGCATCAGCTCGTCTTTGGCGAAGTCGACGGTCATGTCGAGGCCTTTCACCTGGACCTGATGGGCGGTTTGGGCCTGGACGAAGATTTCGATCCATGACTCTTCGGGGTTCCAGCGGGCTATGTGCTCGAACTGGTCGAGTTCGAAATCGGCGTCGAGTTCCCGGTTGATGACGGTCAACACATTGAGCGAGAACTGGGCGGTGACCCCGGCGGCGTCGTTGTAGGCCGCCTCGAGGCGATCGACGTCCTTGACGAGGTCGGTCCCGAGCAGGAGAGTGTCGCCAGTGTTCATGCTGGCCGAGAGGTCACGAAGAAACCTGGCCCGCTTCGAGGATTCCAGATTGCCGATGGTGCTTCCGAGAAATGCATACATACGGGTGCCGGTCTTTGGGAGTTCACCCAGGTGGCGTTCGAAATCGCCGACCACAGCATGGACTTCGATACTCGGGTAATCCTTGGCAATGGTTTCCGCCGAGGTCTTCAGGAAGTCCTCGCTGACATCGAAGGGGACAAACCGCTCGAAGCCGCCACGGCTCAGGAACGCATCGAGGAGGAGCCGAGTCTTGATCGACGAGCCGGAGCCGAGCTCCACCATGGTGTCGGCCCCGGACTTCTCTGCGATGGTGCCGGCGTAACTCTCGAAGACCTCCGCTTCACGCCTGGTGGGGTAGTACTCCTCGGTCTTGGTGATCTCCTCGAAGAGTTCCGAGCCGTGCTCGTCGTAGAGCCACTTCGGCGGAATTGCCTTCGGGTCACCTCTTAGACCGGCCCGCACATCGGCCGACAGGGCCCTCGTCAGCTCATCCGGCGCCAGATGAACGTCGACGGTGACGGGTGCGGGTGCGGGGCTGGACTGCTGAGGCATAGGACAGGTACCGATCGATCTGTTGGTCGGGCGGGGGAGCTGTGATGCGAGTATGCCGCCGATTCGGAGAAATCCGAGGGTTAAAGTTGATGGTATGTGTATCAACTTTGTTAAGTGTCAGGTATACTTTACGGCAGAACAAACTCGGCTTGACCCGGAGAAACACGGCGCAAGCAAATAGAATTTCCACCACGGCACTGAACCCATCAGCACGTACACACACCAGTGCCCACAAAGCAGCCCGGGAGGCTCACCATGACCCTCGATCCCAACCGCTGGACCACCAAGACCCAGGAAGCATTTTCGAGCGCAGTCGAAAGCGCCCGTCAGCTCAGCCACCCCGAAGTCACGCCCCACCACCTGTTGGCGGCGCTGGTCAGCCAGCCCGACACGCTCGTGCTGCCGCTCCTGCAGGCTCTCGAGCGAAACCCCTCGGCAATTCGAACCGCCAACGAAGCGGCGCTCAACAAGCAGTCCAAGGCCTACGGAGGCGAGGCGCGCCTGAGCCGCGATCTTCTGGCAGTGATGGATGCCGCCGATGAAACCAAGGTCGAGCTCGGCGACAAATACGTTTCTGCCGAGCATGTGCTGGTTGGTCTGGCCGACCCGTCAGCGGCGAATTCCACTGCGGAGATCATCAACGTAGATCGCGACACGATGCTGATCACCCTGGGGGAGGTTCGTGGCAACCATGTCGTCACATCCCAGAATCCGGAAGATCAGTACCAGGCGCTGGAGAAGTACGGACGCGACCTGACCGCAGAGGCCGCAGCCGGAAAGCTGGACCCGGTCATCGGGCGAGACGACGAGATCCGTCGGGTCATTCAGGTGCTGTCCCGGCGAACCAAGAACAACCCGGTGCTGATCGGTGAGCCCGGCGTCGGCAAAACCGCCATCGTCGAGGGTCTGGCGCTGCGCATCTTCGAAGGCGACATCCCTGAAAGTCTCCGCAACAAGCGGTTGATCAGCCTCGACCTGTCCTCGATGGTGGCTGGCGCCAAGTTCCGGGGCGAGTTCGAGGAGCGGCTGAAGGCTGTCCTCAAGGAAATCGTGGCCGCCGAAGGTGAGGTGATCACCTTCATCGACGAGATGCACACCATCGTCGGCGCCGGTGCTGCCGAAGGTTCGATGGACGCCAGCAACATGCTCAAGCCGATGCTGGCCCGCGGCGAACTGCGCATGGTGGGAGCGACCACCCTCGATGAATTCCGCAAGTACATCGAGAAAGACCCAGCGTTCGAGCGTCGGTTCCAGCAGGTGATGGTCGAAGAACCTTCGGTCGAAGACGCCATCGCCATCCTCCGAGGCCTCAAAGAGCGGTACGAAGTGCACCACGGCGTGCGTATCCAGGATGCGGCGCTGGTTGCTGCCGGCATGATGTCGGATCGGTATCTGACTGGACGGTTTCTGCCCGACAAAGCCATCGACCTCATCGACGAGGCCGCCAGCCGTCTCCGCATCGAGATCGACTCGGTTCCCACCGAGATCGACGTGGTGCAACGCCGGGCGCGCCAACTCGAGATCGAACGGGTGGCCCTGGCCAAAGAGACCGACCCGGCAAGCGCGGAACGCCTTTCCAGCCTGGATGAAGAGCTTGCGAGCCTTGAAGCGCAGATCGCCGACATGGCCGAGCACTGGACTGCGGAAAAAGCCTCGATCGAGGCCATTCGGGACCTCAAAGAGCAGCTCGATACCAGCCGCCACGAGATGGATCGCGAAACCGACCTCGAAAAGGTTGCCGAGATCCGCTTCGGCGTCGTACCCGAGCTCGAGCGCAAGATCGATGAAGCCACCGACGCCCTGGCTGACCTGCAGGCATCAGAAAAGATGCTGAAAGAAGAAGTCGACGAAGAGGACATCGCCGATGTGGTGAGTGCCTGGACCGGCGTGCCGGTCAGCAAGCTCATCGAAGGTGAAGTGGAAAAGCTGATCAAGCTCGAGGACGTGCTGCATGAGCGGGTGATCGGTCAGGACGATGCGGTGAGCGCAGTGGCCAACGCCATTCGCCGGAGTCGTGCCGGTCTGTCGGACCCGAACCAGCCGATCGGCACCTTCCTGTTCCTCGGCCCGACCGGCGTGGGCAAGACCGAGCTCGCCCGATCCCTGGCCCATCTGCTCTTCGACGACGAACGGGCCATGGTCCGCATCGACATGAGCGAGTATCTCGAGAAGCATGCAGTCAGTCGACTGATCGGAGCGCCTCCGGGATACGTGGGATACGACCAGGGCGGCCAACTCACCGAAGCGGTGCGGCGCCGGCCCTACTCGGTGGTACTGCTCGACGAAGTCGAAAAAGCCCACCCCGAGGTGTTCAACGTGCTGCTCCAATTGATGGACGATGGCCGGCTCACCGATGGCCAGGGCCGCACCGTGGACTTCAGCAACGTCATTCTGATCATGACCTCGAACCTCCCGGGTGACCCCCAGGACTTCTTCAAGCCAGAATTCGTGAACCGCGTTGACGACATCGTGCGATTCCGCTCCCTGGGTGAAGAGGATCTTCGCCGGATCGTCGAGATCCAGCTCGAGACTCTGGCAGGCAGACTGGCTGATCGGCGACTCACCCTCGAGGTGGCCCCGGAAGCGATGGACTGGTTGGCACAGGAAGGGTACGACCCGGCATTCGGTGCTCGCCCACTGGCCCGGATCATTCAGAAGCGGCTGGCGGACCCGTTGGCGCTCAAAATGCTCGACGGTGCCTTCAACGATGGAGACACGGTCAAGGTGACGGTTGCCGAGGGCGCCCTCGAGCTATCCAGCTAACGTGTTCGTTGCACTCTGGCGGCGCTGATAGGCTCATGCGGTCCTGCAGGTCTAGCAAAGAAGCGCATCAGTGCCGGCAACAGTAGTCGTTGGAACCCAATGGGGCGACGAGGGTAAGGGCAAGTTCACCGATCTCGTCGCCAAAGAAATGCACCTCGTGGTTCGCTACCAGGGTGGGCACAACGCGGGCCACACCCTGGTGGTGAACGGCGAGAGTTTTGCCCTGCAGCTGGTCCCCAGCGGCGTGCTGTATGACCACATCGTGCCGGTGATCGGCAACGGTGTGGTCGTCGACCCGCGGGTGCTGATCTCGGAGCTGGACATGCTGGAGAGCCGAGGCATCGACACGTCGCGCCTCATCCTGGGTGGCAACGCACACCTGATCTTTCCCTACCACCAGGAAATCGATGCGCTTCAGGAGCGTCGTCTCGGTGATGCGAAACTCGGCACGACCAAGCGGGGAATCGGTCCGGCGTATTCCGACAAAGCGATGCGGGTCGGAATTCGCGTCCAGGACATGCTCGACGCCAAGATTTTCCGGCAGAAGCTAGATGTGGTCCTCCAGCACAACAACAAAGTGCTCGAACTCGTCTACGAACAACCCGCCCTCGATGCCGACGCCATCGCGGACCAATACCTCGACGAGTGCCTGCCCCGGCTGCGACACCACATCGGCGACTCGATTCAGGCGATCCACGGGGCACTCGATGCACAACAGCATGTGCTGTTCGAAGGAGCCCAGGCCACCTTTCTCGATATCGACCACGGCACCTACCCGTTCGTGACCTCGTCGAACCCCACCGCCGGTGGTGCCTGCGCCGGAGCCGGCGTCGGCCCACGGGACATCGCCCGAATCATCGGTATCGCCAAGGCCTACATCACCCGTGTGGGCTCGGGCCCATTCCCGACCGAACTCTTCGATGAAGCCGGCGACAAGCTGGTCGAGATCGGCCACGAGTTCGGCACCAACACCGGCCGCCGTCGCCGACCGGGCTGGTTCGATGCGGTCATGATGCGCCACGCGGTCCGACTCAACTCGTTGTCGGAGATCGCACTGACCAAGCTGGATGTGCTGGATACCTTCGAGACGCTGAAAGTGTGCGTGGCCTACGAGGCCGAAGGTGAGACCTTCACCCAGCTGCCCTACCACCAGTCGACCCTGCACAAATGCACGCCGGTGTATGAAGAACTGCCAGGCTGGAAGACCGACATCTCGAAGATCACCGAGCGGGCCGACCTCCCCGCTGAAGCGCAGGCCTACATCCAGTTTCTCGAAGAACAGAGCGGGGCTCCCATCCGACTCGTGGGCGTCGGACCGGGCCGGGAACAGTTCCTCCACTTCGCCGCCTGATGTCGGAGATCGCCGGAATCACCAACGTGCTCGCGGAGCGGTACTCCACCTCGGAGATGGCCCACCTGTGGTCGGCTAAAGGCAAGATCGTCCTCGAGCGGGAGCTTTGGCTCGCAGTTCTGCAGGCCCAGCACGACCTGGGGGTGACGGTGACACCAGGGGTCATCGAGGACTACCAGCAGGTGATCGACAACGTCGATCTGGAGTCGATCGCGGCGAGGGAACAGATCACCCGCCACGACGTAAAGGCCCGTATCGAAGAATTCTGCGCGCTCGGCGGGCATGAACACATCCACAAGGCGATGACGTCACGGGACCTCACCGAGAACGTCGAGCAGGTGCAGATCCGGCGAGGTCTGGAACTGCTACGGGTCCGCATCGCGGCCACTCTGGCCCAGCTCGGAGAACTTGCCGAGCAGTACCGGAGCCTTGCGTTAGTGGCACGAACCCACCATGTGCCAGCGCAGGTGACCACCATGGGCAAGCGCTTTGCGACCGCAGCCGAGGAACTGATTCAAGCGTTTCATCGAGTCGAAGAACTCCTGGAGCGCTATCCGCTGCGTGGGATCAAGGGTCCGGTCGGCACCCAGCAGGACCAGCTCGAGCTGCTCGGAAGCGAAGAACTCGTCGATGAACTCGAACGCCGGGTGGCCGAGCACCTGGGGTTCTCTCAAGTCCTCAGCAGCGTGGGCCAGATCTACCCGCGCTCGCTCGACCTCGATGTGGTCTCGGCGCTGGTGCAGGTGGCGGCGGGGCCGTCGAGCCTCTGCACGACCCTGCGTCTGATGGCAGGTGCCGATTTGGCCACCGAAGGCTTCAAAGAAGGCCAGGTCGGATCATCGGCCATGCCGCACAAGATGAATGCACGTTCCGCAGAGCGCGTCGACGCTCTCACCGGGATTTTGCGCGGTCACCTGACCATGGTGGCCGGAATGGCGGGCCGGCAATGGAGCGAAGGTGATGTCAGCTGCTCGGCCCTGCGGCGGGTGGCCATGCCGGATGCCTTCTTTGCGGTCGATGGGGTGCTGGCCACCACGCAATCGGTGCTCTCCGGCTTTGGCCTGTTTCCTGCCGTGGTCACCGCTGAACTCGAAAAGTACCTGCCGTTTCTGGCGACTACCCGGGTGCTGGTCGCGGCCATGCATGCAGGAACTGGACGTGAGGAGGCGCACGAGGTCATCAAGGAACATGCGGTGGCATCGGCGCTGGCACTCCGGGCCACGGGCGGAGAAAGAAGCGACCTCTTAGATCGCCTGGCAGGGGACAGCCGCATACCGCTGGACGGAGATGAATTGCGTCTTTGTGTCAGTGACCCCCTTGCCCTCAGCGGCAACAGCGGCCGACAGGTCGATCAGGTTGTCGAAAAGATCGGCATCGTGCTGGATGCGGTGCCCGAGGCTCAAACCTATTCTGCGGAAGAAGTCATATAGAAGCGACACTGCAGGGGCGTTACTCGTGCGATCTGGACTGTGGTGCTACTTTTCCGAAGTTTTGGTGTTCGGACCGCGGGTTCGCTTCAAATCGGACCGGGCAAGCACGCTTGCGGGCACTCCCACCTTGCGCCACGCCTTGTAGCTGATGCCCTTACGGGTGCTGTAGCCGGCGACATGTTTGATGAAGTCGGCCTCGAGTTTGCTGAGGTTTACTGCGGCGGAAAGGCTCTCTTTTTCGCTCTCGAGATCGAGTCGTTCCTGGGTGAGGTGGAGGCGTCGCAGCGACTCTGCGGTGCCGAGTTCGGCGTCGATGAGTGCCACCCGGGCATCGATAGTGGCAGCCGTGCGCTTCCGGCCCCGCTTGGGACGATGCTTCTCGAGGGCGTCCAGGTAGCTTCGCACGGCGCGGGCCTCGGCGCGACCCACGGCCAGTGCTTCTTTGTGCTCTTTCGACATTGGACGTGCCGTGTCTGCCATGAAATCTCTCCTGTATAGCGACCGTAGCAGCAGTGTAAATGGGGGACATGTTGGACTAGTGAACGAAGAATTCCCTCGGTGGAAGAGTACCGGACAAGTGAGATATCGGCAGCGTCGCGGGGACGCGTTGCTACAAATCGCCTATTTAGCAAGTTCGTCCAGAGCCAATAAAGGAAGAAGCTGTCTTTGGGTGCCTGCGCCACAGCCAAAGGGCAAAGCTCCGTGGCGATGTCATCGTCATTCAGGCGATCGGCTTTCCGCTGACCGAGATGCGAACTACTCTCACCCGATGGCCGATACCCCAACCGCAGCATTCTCACTTCGTCTTCGCGTTCGCCTGGACAACCGACCCGGAACCCTTGGTGCGCTGGCAGTGCGCCTCGGCGAACTCGAGGCGAACATCGTGGCGATCGAGGGGTTCGAAGCCAAGAGCCTGGTTCTGGAACAGGACGTCACGGTCAATGCTCGCAGCACCGACCATCAGGAGGAGATCGTGGCTGCGGTCGGGGAAGTCCCCGGGGTGACCCTGCTCGACGTGGAGGATCGCACCTTTGCCATGCACGATGGCGGCAAGATCGAAGTGCTTTCACTGTGCTCGGTGGGCGACCGCCACGACCTGTCGATGGCCTACACCCCAGGGGTAGCCCGAGTGTGCACCGCAATCGCAGATGATCCCGAGAAGGTCTATGACCTGACGATCAAGCGAAACATGGTTGCCATCGTGAGCGATGGCACCGCAGTTCTGGGCCTCGGTGATATCGGGCCGGAAGCGGCGCTACCCGTCATGGAAGGCAAAGCACTGCTCTTCAAAGAGTTTGCCGGGGTCGATGCGTTCCCGATTTGTCTGGACGTGTCGAGCGCTGACGAAATCGTCGAAACCGTTGCTCGGATCGCACCAGTCTTCGGCGGAATCAACCTCGAAGACATCAAAGCTCCGGAAGCGTTCGAAGTCGAGGAACGGCTGCGGGATCTACTCGACATTCCGGTGTTTCATGACGACCAGCACGGCACCGCCATCGTGACCCTGGCGGCGCTCGAGAATGCCGCGAAGCTCGTGGGCAAGTCAATGAGCGATCTGCGTATCGTGATTGCCGGCGTGGGCGCTGCGGGGGTGGCCATCACCAAGATGCTGCAAACCGCAGGAGTGCCAGAGGTCATTGGTGTCGATCGCCAGGGAGCAGTCTGGGACGGGCGTGAGGGGCTCAACTCGTCGAAGCAGTGGTTTGCCGAGAACACCAACTCCGAGCGGGCCAAGGGTTCGATCTCGGAGGTGATGCCCGGCGCCGATGTGTTCATCGGGGTGAGTGGTCCCGACCTGATCACCGTCGAGGACGTGAAGTCGATGGCGACGGATCCGATCGTCTTTGCCATGGCGAACCCGAACCCCGAGATCCGCCCAGAACTCATCGCCGATATCGCCGCGGTTATCGCCACTGGGCGGAGCGACTTCCCCAACCAGATCAACAACGTGCTGGCTTTTCCCGGCGTGTTTCGCGGCGCGCTCGACGTGTGCGCCAGCGACATCACCGACTCGATGAAAGCGGCGGCGGCCAAAGCCATCGCTGCGGGAGTGCCCGAGGACGAACTCTCCGCTGAGCACATCATCCCCTCGGTCTTCCACCCCGACGTCACCGCCAGAGTCGCGGCCGATGTCTCCGCGGCAGCAGTCGCGGACGGAGTGGCCCGCAGGCAAGCTCTGTAACCGCCGCAAGGCGAGTCTCATCTGGTGCCCGATGGCCCACCATGGGACGCTGAGTGCTCGGGCGACCACCCGTGGGCAACGACCAAGACGGCGGTGAATTGTTCGTCGCCGACGCGGGAGCCGACTTCGGGATCTCGCAGGGACCTACAGGGCGCTGTCCCTTGGATCCCAATACTGGCGGGCCTTGTCACCAAGTCGATTGAGCGAATAGACGGTTATGAACATGACCGCCGCCGGGATGAACACGATGTGTGGAGAGGTGCGCAGCTCGCCCTGCCCGCCGGCGATCATGTTGCCCCATGTCGGCGTGGGGCGGGAGATGCCAACGCCGAGGAAACTGAGCGAAGCCTCGGCCACGATCAGCACGGCGATGATGATGAACGAGTACGACAGGAGCGGCCGGAGCACGTTCGGCACCAGTTCCCGCATGATCACCCGGACGTGGCCGGCCCCCATGGCGCGGGCGGCGACCACGAACTCACGGTTCACCAGGGTGAGGGTGTTCGCTCGAGCCAAGCGGACGTAGGTGGGTACGCCGAGAGCGGCCAACGCCAAGGCGATCGTGGGGATGCTGGGCTCGATCGCTGTCACCAGCGCCAGGAGCAGAATCAACGGTGGGAAGGCC
>Ga0114957_1002833_pt1 | contig 16062 bp, 15 predicted proteins | sample BantaG_FD_87175 | JGI IMG/M metagenome (GOLD analysis project Ga0114957, IMG submission 87175) | Marine algal microbial communities from Bantry Bay, Ireland - BantryBay_4 metaG | ecosystem: Host-associated > Algae > Red algae > Unclassified | place: Bantry Bay, Ireland | collected 2014-11-21 | reverse complement strand
GCTACTCGGTTTTTAGTTTGATTATCGATTAACTTTAGGCGTGATATCGCCGTGAAACAATAGCTTAAACTAGATGAAAAAATTCATTCCTTTAGAAGAAGGTGATTTTTACCTATCGGAGGAGGGTTACAAGGTCTTCACAAAACAATACCATCTTAAACGGGGCCATTGTTGCGAAAGTGGCTGTAGACATTGTCCGTATGGTTTTAATTATTCGACGTCAATAAAAACAGATAAAAATAAAAATGAAGTAAAAAAAATTAAAGTCAATAAATGATATGACATTTAAAGACCAAATATTAGAAGGTATACAACAGTAATTACCAGCTCTAAAACCTTACGAAGAAAACATAAATCATGCACCAAAACGTAAAGCAATACTTTCTAAAGAAGAAGAGAAATTAGCATTACGTAATGCATTACGCTATTTCGATAATAAACACCATAAAGACCTTTTATTAGAGTTTAAAAACGAGTTAGACACTTATGGTAGAATTTACATGTATCGTCTGCGTCCAGACTACAAAATATATGCAAGACCAATAAGCGAATATCCAGCAAAATCTAAACAAGCTGCTGCCATTATGCTTATGATACAGAATAATTTAGATTATGCTGTTGCACAACATCCTCACGAACTTATTACTTATGGAGGAAATGGAGCCGTATTCTCGAATTGGGCACAATATCGCTTAACAATGAAATAATTGGCAGAAATGAACGATGAGCAAACACTTACCATGTATTCTGGACACCCAACGGGACTATTTCCTAGTAATAAAGAAGCGCCTTGTTTTGTGGTTACAAATGGCAGACAATATTCAATGGATTAAGGTGCACAAGACAACAAATTAGTAGTTGGTTCAAAGGCAATAATACTGTATGCAGATGGAGAAGGTAGAGTAAAAATAGCTGAAGCTTTTAATAAGCTATTGCTAAAGGGGATATAGAAACTGTTATTTTAGGTCGCGATCATCACGATGTTTCTGGTACAGATTCGCCGTATAGAGAAACCTCTAATATTTACGATGGTTCACGCTTTACAGCAGATATGGCGATACAAAACGTAATTGGAGATAGTTTTCGTGGAGCTACTTGGGTAAGTATCCATAATGGTGGTGTTGGTGGTTGGGGAGAAGTTATAAATGGTTGTTTTGGTATGGTTCTTGATGATAGTAAAAGAAGCTTCAAAACGTTTAAAGTAATGTTATATTGGGATGTTAATAATAGTATCTCACCAAGAAGTTGGGCTAGAAATAATGGTGCTATTTTTGCAATAAAGCGCTCCATGGAAATTGAACCTAATTTAAAAGTTACATTACCAAATAATGTGGATGATGCTATTCTAGACTCGTTATGACTCTTTAAAAAAAAATAACTATGAAAAAATTAATACAAAAAACAATATCGTTACTCGCATTACTAATTATTGTAAGTTCATGTTCTAGTGTTCGTGTAGCATCAGATTATGACAAAAATGCCAATTTTAATTCTTATAAAACTTTTGCGTTTTTTAAAACAGGAATAGATAAAGCAGAAATTAGCGATTTAGACAAACGTAGAATATTACGTGCAATTGAAACAGAAATGGTAGCTAAAGGTTTTACTAAATCTAAAGATCCAGATTTATTAATAAGTATATTTACTAAAGAAAGACAAGAGGTTAATTTATGGAACAATGGTTTTGGAGGATTTGGCTATGGTTGGGGTTGGGGTTGGAGCCCTTTTTGGGGAGGCAACTTTAACAACAATGTAAGCACTACGACACAGGGTAGCCTATATATTGATTTAATAGATGCTAAAAAGAAAGAGTTAATTTGGCAAGGAAAAGGCTCTGGATATTTAAGATCCGCTTCAAACGTTGATAGAAAAATAGAGAGAATTAGAAAATTTGTTCAAGAAATTATGATGGAATATCCTCCTGAAATGAAAAATTAACTACTATTTTCTGTAAGTTAATTGGGTTAACTAAATTTAAAAATCAGTCTAAATATTATAAAAGCGATTCAGAAATGAATCGCTTTTTTTAAGGAAAATATACTTTAGCATGCCCATTGGCTACTAACCATTGGTTAACATCTACACCATCAATTATAATGGTTGCTAAGTATCTACCGTATTTTCCTTGTTTATCTTTATAAGTTATTAGTTCTACTTGTTTATCGAGAATCATTGCTCTAACAATATCTCTAACCTTTTTACCTTCTACTTTTTCAGGACCTCGCATCTCTGGAGTATCTATGCCATAGAGGCGTAATTTCATTTCTTGAGAATGAAGAAATCCTAAATCTACAACCGCAGTTACAGTATCTCCGTCGTAAACTCCTATAATTTTAGCGTAATAATTATACATAGCACATCAACTTTTATTTAGTTGCTTAAATATACAGCTTAATAATTTAAGAGCTTATTTATTTTCTCCTTTACCTTCTCAGTCGAAGGAATCATGGTTTCTTCTAAAACCGAATTTAATGGTATTGCTGGCATATTCTCACTACCAATCGTCATTACTGGGGCATCTAAATATTTGAAGCATTCTTCTTGAATTTTTCCTGCTAAAGCTCTTGCAAAACTATTGTTTGAAGGTTCTTCAGTTATAACCAAACACTTACCTGTTTTTTTAACGGATTTTGTTATCGTGTCTTCGTCAAGAGGAAACAAGGTTCTTAAATCAATAACTTCAATTTGATTTTGCATACCTAGTTCTAACGAAGCATTCATTGCCCAATGTACGCCCATTCCGTAGGTTACTATTGTTAGTGTCTCAAGATTTTCTTGTTTCCAGATTTCTTGTAAAACCCATGCCTTTCCAAATGGTAAAACGTAATCTTCACTTGGCTCTATAGATGTGGCTCCTTTTGTTCCTGGCACTTTAGACCAATATAAACCTTTGTGTTCTAAAATAACTACAGGATTTGGATCGTAATATGCCGCTTTCATCAAGCCTTTTAAATCGGCTCCATTACTTGGATAAGCTATTTTTATACCACGAATATTTGTAATTACACTTTCTACTGAAGAACTATGATAAGGGCCTCCACTTCCATAGGCGCCAATAGGCACACGAAGAATCATAGATACTGGCCATTTACCATTACTTAAATAGCAACTGCGACTAACTTCTGTAAATAACTGATTTAAACCAGGCCAAATATAATCGGCAAACTGAACCTCAACAATAGGCTTTAATCCAACGGCGCTCATACCAACAGTAGAACCTACAATAAATGCTTCTTGAATTGGTGTATTAAACACGCGGTCGTCTCCAAATTTTTGTGCTAAAGTTGCTGCTTCTCTAAACACGCCTCCTAATCTCCCACCTACATCTTGACCGTAAAGCAAACATTCTGTGTGCTTTTTCATTAATTCTTCGACGGCAAATAAAGCACAATCTACCATCACTACTTTGTCTGCACCTTCTGGCGAACGTATTCCTTTTTCTTCTGTAATTGGTGTTGGCACAAAATCGTTTGTGAATAAATCTTCTGGTTTTGGATCTTCGGCTTTTAAAGCTTTTTCGAAGTCTGATTGTACTTTCTCTTTTGCTGAATTTTCTATTTCTTGAATTTCTTCGGAAGAAAAACCAGCATCTACCAATTGTTGTTTTAAAACTGGATATGGGTCACGTGTTTTTGCTTCTTCTAAATCGTCACGATACCATTCCATTCTTACACCAGAAGTATGGTGGTTTAATAACGGAACTTTAGCATGCACTAAAAATGGTCTGCGTTCTTCTCTTATTGTTTTTATAACTTTTTCTAGAGCTTCAAAACTTTCTGTAAAATTTGCACCATCTATAGATATGGCTTCTAAACCGTGAAAGCCTTGTGCATATTCGTATGCATTTTGTGCTCTTGTTTCTGCTGCATTTGCACTAATATCCCAGCCGTTATCTTGTACTAAATATAATATTGGCATTTGCTTTAACGCTGCCATTTGAAAGGCTTCTGCTATTTCGCCCTCGGTAACTGAGGCATCACCAAGACTACAAACTGTTATTGGCTTTAGTTGAGATGCTTCGCTATCGCTGCGAATAACCAGATCAGATTCTAAACTGTAATTATCTAAACCTTGCAATTCTTTGTATTGCATTCCCATTGCAACTCCTGTTGCTGGAATGGCTTGCATGCCTGTTGCTGAAGATTGATGTGGGATTTTTGGTTTGTTATCGTCTTTTAAACTTGGATGACAATAATAGGTTCTTCCTGCTGAAAATGGATCGTCTTTTTTGGCTAATAACTGCAACATTAAATCGTAAGGCTCTAAACCGAATGCTAATAACATTGCATCGTCTCTGTAGTATGGAAAGGCATAATCCTGTGGTAATAATTGCAAACCTAAAGCTATTTGAATGGCTTCATGACCTCGAGATGTTGCGTGTACATATTTTGAAACTTGTTTAAAGTTTGCTTCGTATAATTCTGCCATTGCTTTTGCAGTGCAGAGTTTTGAGAATCCTTTTTTTAGTATGTTTTTTTTCATATTAATTTCCCAACAAGGTGAGAATTTCTTTAATTATACATTTCTTTTTATTGTGGTTTTCTGCTTTCGCAGAAATGTTAAAGCTTAGTCTTTATATTTTACATACAAATTCAAAGAGGGTTCCACAGAGGTTCGCTGAGACTCTTTGCTTTGCTTAGAACTACAAACTCTTATTAGTTTTCGAGTGAAATTGTTTTTTTGCAATTTTTCTTGAAATCTTTTTTACAAGCCACTCACTATAATTACTTTATATCTTAAAATAACTTGAAGTGACTTTATTTGTTGACTATCGAACCGGTTACTTTTGCGTTAGGGATTGCAGCGGTATCCTTTTTTTGCTGCCATATATGGCAAAAAAAGATTTAGCGTAAAGCCCGACCTTTAGGTAACGCCCAAATTATTTTAATTTAAGTGGTTTTCAATTTTTACCATCCAATTAAACTTATCTTTTACTTTACCTGTTTTAATGGCGTTTAAGGTGTTGTTGACGTCTAAGCCAACTGGGCTTTTTTTGGACACATGGATGGTGTGATCTCCCATTGCAATTTCTTGAATGTATGCGATGCCTACGGCGGTTCCAGTGCCAAATGCTTCTTCTAAACTGCCGCCTAATGCTGCGTCTCTAATTTCTTGAATCGTTATGGCGCGTTCGATAACCTCGAAACCTTTATCTCTTAAAATATCTATGACACTCATACGTGTAATGCCATCTAAAATCGAGCCATCACGTATTGGTGTGATGAATTTTCCGTCTATTTTAAAGAAGATATTCATGGTGCCAACTTCTTGAATATAGTTATGCTCTACGGCATCTAACCACAAAACTTGGTCGTAGCCTTTTGCTTTTGCCAATTCGGTTGGGCGAATGGCTGCTGCGTAATTTCCGGCAGCTTTTGCTTCTCCTGTTCCGCCTGATGCTGCGCGTATGTATTTATTTTCTGCCCAAAGTTTTATGGGTTTGCTAAAAAATGGCCCTGCTGGCGATGCCATAATTATAAACTTATAATGTGTTGCGGCGCGCATACCAATAAATGGTTCGTCTGCATACATGAATGGTCTTAAATAAAGTGCACTACCGTCCATTGGTGGAATCCAATTTTTCTCAATCGTTACTAATTGCTTTAGTCCTTCTACAAATAAATCTTCAGGAAAAATAGGCATTCCCATTCTGTTTGCGCTAAAATTTAATCGTGCTGCGTTTTTTGTTGGTCTAAAAAGCATTGGATTTCCATCGCTATCAAGCGTTGCTTTCATGCCCTCGAAAATGGCTTGTCCGTAATGCAAAGCCATTGCTGCTGGATGCGTTGGAATTAAGGCCAAAGGTTCTATTCTTGGGTTTTCCCAAACACCATTATTATAATCGCAAATAAACATGTGATCTGTAAATGTTGTGCCTAATGGAATGTTATTGAAATCTATGTTTTTGACTTTAGATTTTTTGATTTTTGTTATTGAAATTTTGTGTTTCATGATTTTATCTTTTCGTTATTTCAAGTGATTTTTTTTTAAAAATGTAATATCAATAACTTTTTATTGCTTATCGATACAATATTTCTTGTTTTAAAAATCACTCGAAGTGACTGAGTCTTATATTTTTCTATTTACATCAAATTGTTCAAAATAATCGGCTACTCGTCTTACAAACGAACCTCCTAAAAAACCATCGACTACACGATGATCAAAAGACAGTGATAAATACATCATGCTTTGTATTGCTATTTCGTCTCCGTTTTCGGTTTCGATGACTTCTGCCCTTTTTTTTATAATTCCTAATGCTAAAATGGCAACTTCTGGCTGGTTTATAATTGGTGTTCCCATAACGCTACCAAAGGTGCCTACGTTTGAAATGGTGAATGTGCTTCCTTTTATATCGTCTGCTGTTAATTTATTTTCTCTTGCTTTGTTGGCAAGTTCATTTACGTTAGCTGCAATTTGTTTTAGTTCTTTTGTACTTGCATTTTTTACTACAGGTACTATTAAATTTCCGCTTGGTAATGCGGTTGCCATACCAATATTTATCTCTTCTTTTACAATAATGTTATTACCATCTACAGAGGCATTAATGTTTGGGAAATCTTTTACTGCTTTTGCAACTGCTTCTACAAATAATGGTGTAAATGTTAGGCGTTCTCCATACTTTTCTTGAAAAGGAATTTTATTTTTATTTCGCCAGTTTACCATATTGGTTAAATTGGCTTCAACATAGGCGGTAACGTGTGGTGAGGTGTGTTTAGAGTACACCATGTGGTCTGCAATCATTTGCCGCATACGGTCCATTTCAATCACTTTACCTTTACCTTTATCGAACTTTAATTGTGGAATTCTATATGCTGTTGGATCTTTTTCGGCTACTGGTTGCGCAAATTTAAATGGTCGACCGTCTTCTATATATTGAAATACGTCACTTTTGCGTAATCTGCCTTCGTTTCCTGTTGCAGGAATACGTGCTAATTCTTCGAAACTGATGTGTTCTTGTTTTGCTATTTTTATAATTAATGGCGAAAAAAAGGTGTTTGAAGCCCCATTTAACTTCCCCGAAAGAGAAGAATTCCCATTGTTGTAAATAGGTTTATTTTTAACTTGTTTTGATGCTTTTTGATTTTTCTTGATCTTTTGGGACGTCTTGACTGCACTAGACGTAGTATCATACTTCTTTAAAGATTGGGTTTCTTCTGAAACTTCAAGAATTCCCATTACTTCTCCAACTGGTACAACATCGTTAACATTAAATATAGTTTTTATTAAAGTGCCAGAGACTGGTGCTGGTACTTCGTTATCAACTTTATCTGTTGCTACTTCTAAAATAATATCGCCTTCTTCAAAAGAATCGCCTTTAGAAATTAACCAATTAATAATTGTGCCTTCTGTTATACTTTCTCCCATTTTGGGCATTTTTAACTCGAATTTTTTCAATTTAAATTTTTTTATTTAGAATTAAAAATAATTAATTTAATTGTTGTAATTATCTAAAATCTAATATTAAACTTTAAATTAGAATTTAATTCTAATTTATTTAATATAATTAGAATTAAAAACTTTAAAACTATATATTTGGCTTAATTAAAAAAATTAAAATCTATGGCTGTTTCACTCGATAAAATTGACACTAAAATTCTGGATTTACTGCAGCAAAATAGTAATAGAACCACAAAAAGTATTGCAAAAGCATTAGGCATGACAACAACTCCAATTTTTGAGCGTATTAAAAAAATGGAAAAACAAGGCTACATCAAAAAGTATGTTGCCGTTTTAAATAACAAAAAAATAGGATTAAAGCAAACCGTTTTTATTGGTATTACTTTACAAGGGCACACAAGAAGCTATTTAGAAAAATTTGTAAAGCAAATTAATGGTTTTCCAGAAATTATTGAGTGTCATCGTGTTAGTGGAAACTTTGATTATTTATTAAAACTCGTGGTTGAAGATATTGAGGCATATGAAACATTTATTATTTCGAAATTAACATTGTTGCCCTATTTGGGAAATGTGCAGAGTTTGATTACACTCTCTACAGCAAAAGAAACTAATGAAGTTGATTTGAGTAGAGTTTAATTATTTTTTAAAGGTATCTCTCAACGTTTTATATGCTTCGTCTTGTTTTTGTAAATTTTTTGGCACTTCTTTTAAAGGCTCAACCTCTTTTAAGCTCTCATGACAATCTGCTGGTAATTGCTGGTATAACTTGGTTCCTTTTGTTTTCCAAACAATCATTTCATCACTTACTTGTTTAATTACTTTAGCTGGATTACCAACGACTAAACTTCGTTTTGGAATTATAGTTTTGGCTTTTACAAATGTCATTGCTCCTACTATACTTTCGTCTCCAATTTCGGCATCATCCATTATAACTGAATTCATACCAATTAAACAATTACGACCTAAATTTGCACCGTGAATTATCGCACCATGACCAACATGTGCACTTTCTTTTAAAGTAATTGACTTACCTGGAAACATATGGACGGTGCAGTTTTCTTGCACATTTACACCATCTTCTAAAATAATTTGCCCCCAATCTCCTCGAATAGTAGCTCCTGGCCCTATATAACATTTTTTACCAATAATCACATTTCCTGTTACGGCAGCCAAGGGATGCACAAAACTAGATTCGTGTATTACTGGTATAAAACCTTTGAATGAATAAATCATAATAATCCCATTTTAATCTTCCCAAAGGGAAAAAATTCTTTGTTACTTTCTGTTATGTATACTTATTTTTATTTGGTATTAGCTCCTCCCCTTTGGGAAGGTTGGGATGGAATTCTATTTAAACCCTTTTAATTTCTCTTTTGTAAATTCTGAAAGTACTAATCGTCCACTCGTTTTTGCACGTTCTGCTAATAGATTATCCCAATCATCAGTTCCTTTCCAGAATACTTTTTTCATTTCTAGCATTGCTTCTGTATTGTAAGTACACAAATGTTCTGCTGTAGTTTTAACTAATTCGTCCAACGCCTCTGTGTTATTACAAATATGTGTGAATAAGCCTTTTTGTTTTGCCCATTCCGGTGGATAAAATGAATTAGCGTCTATAGCAATTTGAGACATCGCACTTAATCCTATTTTACGTTCAATTGCTGGTCCAACTACAAATGGACCAATACCAATGTTAAGTTCACTTAACTTTATTGCAGCAAATTTAGAAGCCAAACAATAATCGGTTGAAGCCGCAAGTCCAACACCACCTCCAACGGTTTTTCCTTGAATGCGTCCTATAATAAATTTTGGACATTTACGCATTGCATTAATTACATTAGCAAATCCTGAAAAGAATACTTTTCCTGATTCTGCATCGTTAATGTTTATTAATTCTTTAAAACTTGCGCCGGCGCAGAAAGTTCTATCACCTCCACTTTTTAAAACAATAACTTTAATAAGGCTGTTAGTTCCTGCATCTGTTATGGTTTGTGCCAATTTTGCAAGGATATCTCCTGGTAAAGAATTATGAGCAGGATGGAAAAATTCTATATATCCTACTTCGTTTTTTATGGTTTGCTTTACGTATGGTTTAGTCATTCTTTTTATATTTATTGTCATTGCGAGGACAAAGTACGAGGTAATTTTATAAAGAGATTCGTAGCTGTGCTCTTAATCACATTAATTTTATATTAATCCGAATTGTTCGAAATGATGATTTAGATGCTTTCTTTCTAATAAATAGGATTCGTATTTATTTAATTCTCCAAAAACCAAATTCTTTAATTTAGCATCAGGATTTTCTTTAAAAAACGCTAAATACTTTTCTCTTTGAATCTTAAACTGTTCAATAGCCGACGCTAAATCTGGATGTTTTAATTCATCTAATGTGTTCTTTTCTAATCGTGGAAATTGTGAATTTTTTGGAAACTCATCGTAATTCCATAAGCTATTATGAACCTTCTCTAAAATTTTTTCGGGTGTTGAAATTTCAAAATCTTGAATCTCTCCTGATGCGATTTTGTATGTATATTCCAAATGCTCTATCATGTGCTGTGGCGTCATGATTCCCCAATTTGGTTTGGTATCTTCTCTTAATGTTGAAAGACATTTGGTAATTTTATCTTCGGTCATTTCAATAAAGACATCTTGTTTTTTTTGAACCATTGTTAGAATGGTTGCAATGGCTACTAGCTCGTCTTCAGCATCAAAAACCTCAATATACCATTTAATAATGCCGCTTGGATGTTCTGCTGAAGCAACATCTCTGTCCACTTTTTGCTTGCATGTTAATCTTACATAAATAGTATCGTTATGGTACAAAGGACGAAGAAATCTACAGTCTTCTAATCCATAATTTGCCGCAACAGGCCCTTTGTTTGGATACACAAATAACCCAGCTGCTGCCGAAATTATAAAATAGCCATGAGCAGTTCTTTTTTCGAAAATACTGCCATCTAATGACGTAATATCTGTATGTGCATAAAAATGATCCCAAGTGAGATTTGCAAAATTAATAATATCTGTATCTGTAAATGTGCGCTTGTGTGTTTTTAGTGACATTCCAGGCTCAATATCCTCCCAATGGTATTTAAAAGGATGCATTTCTGCTTCCTTATATTTTGCATTTTGTTGATAAATTCCTGTGATTTCTGTGATGGTTGTTGGCGAACCTTGAATGGCGGTACGTTGCAAATAGTGTTTAATACCGCGCATGCCTCCCATTTCTTCTCCACCACCTGCACGTCCTGGACCACCATGAACTAAATATGGTAATGGTGAACCGTGACCAGTACTTTCTTTAGCCATATCACGATTAATTACCATTATTCTACCATGATGACTTGCTGCATTTACAACGTATTCTTTAGCAATTTTATCATTATTGGTTGCAATTGAAGATACTAATGAGCCTTTTCCCAATTGGGCTAAAAGTATAGCTTCATCCAAATTTTTATAAGGCATTATTGTACTTACTGGGCCGAAAGCTTCTCGTTCGTGAATAACTGTATTTTGAAATGGCCGATCTGCTCTTAATAAAATAGGACTCAAAAAGGCCCCTTTTTTGGCATCTGCTCCAATAGTTTGAATTTTATCTAAACTCCCGTAAACAATTTGTGCTTTTTTTGCTAAATCGTTTACCGAATCTCGAACTGCTTGCACTTGTTGATGGCTTACTAGAGAACCCATGCGGACTTCCTTTAATCTTGGATCTCCTATGGTAACTTTATCTAATGCTTTGCCTAAATATATTTGAACATCTTCCACTAACTTTTCAGGAACGATAATACGCCTAATTGCAGTACATTTTTGGCCAGCTTTTACAGTCATTTCTTTTCGAACTTCTTTAATAAATAAGTCGAACTCTGGTGTTCCAGGTACTGCATCTTCTCCTAAAATGGATGCGTTTAAAGAATCTGCTTCCATAGTAAATGGCACAGATTCTTGTATAAGTTGTGGGTGTGCTTTTAATAAGCGGCCTATTTTTGCAGAACCTGTAAAAGTAACTACATCTTGAGATTCTACGGTGTCTAAGATTGTTTTAACCGTTCCGTTTATAATTTGAAGTGCGCCTTCTGGCAAAATACCCGACGCTATAATTTTTTGTGCGACAGCTTCTGCTAAATATGATGTTGATGGTGCTGGTAAAACAACAGCAGGAACTCCAGCCATCCAGTTTACAGCACATTTTTCTAACATGCCCCAAACTGGAAAATTAAAGGCGTTGATATGTACAGCAACTCCCTTTTTTGGTACCATAATATGATGAGCCATAAAACGTCCACCACGAGACAAATCGATAGGATCACCTTCTACGTGATACGATTGATTTGGAAATAATTTTCTAAGTGAAGCGTTAGCGAATAAGTTTCCAAAACCGCCTTCAATATCTATCCAACTATCTACTTTTGTTGCGCCTGTTCTATAACTTAGTTCGTAAAACGAATTTTTTCTTTTGGTAAGATATAATGCTAAACGTTTAAGCATATTTCCGCGTTCTTGAAACGTCATTTTTCGAAGTACTTCTCCGCCTTTGGTTCTTCCGTAATTTAGTATTTCTGGAATATCTAAACCTTGGGTGGCAACGCTTGTAAAGGCTTCGCCCGTTATGGCGTCTAGAATTTGTTGTCCTTCTTCTTTTCCTGTGGTCCATTGTCCTTGGACGTAGTGTTCGATTTTTCTCATTCCTATCCCTAACCCTTTCCTAAGGAAAGGGAATTTGTTAGTTTATTATTTTCTGAGACCTCACAGGTTTTAAAAACCTGTGAGGTCTTTTTCAACCGAGTGCGTCTGCGTTAGCGATTGAACGGTCTGTTTGAGCTCCTTTTTGCTTTTTCGCAAAAAGAGCGAGTAGTGAAAGCGCGACACTTGTCCGCACCTTTAAAGCGTGGCAAGTGTAACGCCCAAAACATTCTACTTGCTCACATTTTCAATTATAGCCGCATAACCTTGACCAACGCCAATACACATAGTAATTAACGCGTAACGTTTATTCTGTTCTTTTAATTCTAAAGCCGCTGAATACGCAAGTCTCGCACCTGTAACTCCCAATGGATGACCAATAGCAATTGAGCCACCGTTTGGGTTTAATCTTGGGTCGTTATCTGCTATTCCTAAAGCTCTTGTACAGGCTAGGGATTGTGCAGCAAAGGCTTCGTTTAGTTCTATAACATCCATATCGTCTAGTGTTAAACCTGCTTTTTCTAAAGCTTTTTTAGACGCTTCTACTGGACCAATGCCCATAATTCTAGGTTCTACACCAACCACAGCTGAACTTACTATTCTTGCCAAAGGTTTTAGATTGTATTTTTTTACGGCATCTTCTGATGCTATAATTGTCGCTGCTGCGCCATCGTTTAATCCTGAAGAATTTCCTGCAGTGACGCTACCGCCTTCTTTTTTAAAGGCTGGTCTTAATTTTCCTAAAATTTCTAAAGATGTTGTTGGTTTTACAAATTCGTCTTTTAGAAATTTGATTGGATCTTTTTTACGTTGTGGAATTTCTACAGTTACTATCTCCTTTGCTAAGCGTCCGCTTTCTTGGGCTTTAGTGGCTTTCATTTGGCTCCAATGCGCAAACTTGTCTTGGTCTTCTCTAGAAATGTTGTATTTTTCTACAAGGTTTTCAGCAGTAGTTCCCATTCCGTCTATGCCATAAAGTTCTTGCATTTTAGGATTAATAAATCGCCATCCAAATGTGGAATCGTATAGTTTTGAATCGCCTCCAAATGCTGACGACGGTTTTGCCATTACGTATGGTCCACGCGTCATATTCTCAACTCCTCCAGAAATAAATAGGTCTCCATCTCCAGCTTTTATTGCTCTGTTTGCGTGAATAATTGCCGATAATCCAGAACTACATAAACGGTTTACAGTTTCTCCAGGCACAGTAAATGGTAATCCTGCTAATAGTGAAGACATTCTTGCAACGTTACGGTTGTCTTCGCCAGCTTGGTTGGCGCAACCCATAATAACATCGTCGTAAGCTTCTTTTGGTATGTTTGGATTTCTTTTTACAATTTCTTTAATTACAATTGCACCTAAATCGTCTGTGCGAACGGCGGATAATGTGCCTTTGTAGTTTCCTATTGGTGTACGGATTCCGTCTATTATGTATGCTTCTTTCATTTTTTAAATAATTTCAATTCATCAACTATTGCTCTACTTAAAGATTTATTTTCAGTTAGCATAGTATATTTTGACGCAACTTTAAACTTTTTCTTTAATAGAATCTTATTACTTCCGGACTCAATTAGCATCATATATAAACTATAATTTATTTCCCTTTTAAATGGATCTTTTGATTTATGAACCTTCATTGGAAGCATTTCTCCCTGAAAAAAAACACATACAGATTCGTAATCCTTATTATTAAATTTAATATTTATTTCTTCGAAAGACTCAACGCTTAAATCATTCTCTTCATTTAATTCAATTATCTGTTTTGAGTTAAGTTTAGTTTTTTTTAATTGCTTTTTAATTCGTTTTGACAAGCTTTTATAATAAGTAGAAAACTCGGAATGCCCACCATAATAAAAAAGTATTGAATTCGGTACTTTATAAAAATCCGAAACAAAATCTTCTGAAAGCTCAATCTTCTTTGTAAGTTTTATACTTTTCTGAGAAAATGAATTTGTGCTTGTTAAAATAATAATTAAAAATATAAATCTATTCATTCCAATCTTTTTGAGTTCTGTAAACCACACCTTTAAAAAGTGCTACTAATTCTTTACCACGTTTTACTTCTATAATATTAAAGGCTAATTTATTTTTTACGGTTTCTATAACAGATTCTGCGACTATGTAATCGCCTTCATTTAAAGCTTCAATATGATTGATACTTGTTTCAATTGAAACCGCATATTTTCCATGCGTGTTTGCAGCAAAACCGAAAGCGGTGTCTGCTAACGAATAGCTAATGCCACCATGTGCTTTATTCATGCTGTTTAGCATTTCCTTTCTAATAGTGATTGCTACTTTACAGCGGCCTATTTGGCATTCTAGAATTTCTATTCCTAGCCATTGACTGTAAGCATCTTGAGATAACATTTTATGTGGAATGGCTTCGCCTTTCATTAAAAAAATGTTTTATTTTCCCTATTCATTTTACGTAACAACGGACTGCAACGGTATCTATCTTCATGATACTCGTTATACAATTCGTCTAACTTTGATACGCACCAATCGGTTCCTTTTTTGTCTGCCCAAGCTAATAACCCTTTTGGGTAATTTACTCCTTTTGTCATGGCGTTGTCTATATCTTCTGCAGTTGCAACTTTTAAGAATAAAGCGTCTGCGGCTTCGTTTATTAACATCACTAGAATACGATTAAAAATTTGTTCTTTAAGAGACGTTTCGACTGCGCTCAACGAGACATTATTACTTTCGACTTTCTTTCCGTTCTCATCATATTCATAATAACCAATTCCAGATTTTCTGCCTAAATAACCTGCCTCTGCAAAACGTTTCTGCGTGAATGCTGGTTTATATCTTGGGTCGAAATAAAAAGCTGTGAATACGGTTTCTGTTACAGTATAATTGACATCGTTACCAATAAAATCCATTAACTCAAATGGTCCCATTCTAAATTTTCCAATACTTTTCATCGCATCATCAATAGTCGCAAAATCTGCTAATCCTTCTTCGTAAATACGAAGCGCTTCACCATAAAATGGTCTGGCAACTCGATTAACAATAAAACCTGGTGTGTCTTTAGCTACCGCTACCGTTTTTTTCCAACTTGCAATAGTATCGATAGCTTTTTCTAATGTTTCGTATGATGTTTGAATCGCAGGAATTACCTCAACCAATTTCATTAAAGGAGCTGGATTAAAAAAGTGTATTCCAACACAACGTTTTGGATTTTTAAGTGATGCTGCAATGGATGCTATGGATAAACTTGACGTATTTGATGCTATGATGCAATGGTCTGCAACATAACTTTCTAATTCTGAAAATACTTTTTTCTTAATGTCTATATTTTCAACTATAGCCTCTATGGTCAAGTTTGAATCTGCTAAATCTTTTAAAGAAGAAACGTAGATGATATTAGATTGGATTCTATTTTTTTCTTCGGCATCTATTCGGTTCTTTTCTATTAAGCGTACTAATATTTTTTCCAGACTTGCTTTAGCTTTATCTAAAGCTGCTTGGCTAGTATCGTATAATTTTACTTTACAACCAGAAGTTGCAGCTACTTGTGCGATGCCGCTTCCCATTGTACCGCTGCCAATTATTCCTACGTTCATATTTATTTTCCTTTGAATTCTGGTTTTCTTTTTTCTATAAATGCTGCAACACCTTCGGCATAATCTTCACTTTGAGCTGCTTCTATTTGTGATTTAGATTCTAATGCTAATTGTTGCTCTAAAGTATTAGTCATAGATTTGTTGAATAATTCTTTAATCAAACCAAGCGCTTTTGTTGGCATATTTGCCATTTTTAAAGCCAGTTTATTTACTTCTTCTTGAAAATTTTCTAAAGGTATCACTTTGTAAATCATGCCTATTTTCTCTGCTTCTTCTGCTCCAATTTTATCGCCTAGCATTGCTAAAGCTTGTGCTTTTTGGAAGCCAATTAACCTTGGTAAAAAGAATGTGCCTGCGCTATCTGGCACTAAACCTATTAAACTAAAGGCCTGAATAAAACTTACTTTTTCATGCG
>Ga0114957_1002832_pt1 | contig 16064 bp, 13 predicted proteins | sample BantaG_FD_87175 | JGI IMG/M metagenome (GOLD analysis project Ga0114957, IMG submission 87175) | Marine algal microbial communities from Bantry Bay, Ireland - BantryBay_4 metaG | ecosystem: Host-associated > Algae > Red algae > Unclassified | place: Bantry Bay, Ireland | collected 2014-11-21 | reverse complement strand
TTTTGTACCATTGAAATCATTTTGTGAAGTAATACATATCCTCGATTTATAATATGTCTTTACTTCATTGACTGGTACACTTTTCAGCCGAAAGAATGGTATACTTTTCAATTGGAATCTACATAGAATGAGAAAGTAGATTTTTTTCATCTTGATAAATTTAGGTGGTTAATTATACAAAGAAGTTTTCTACGATAAAGTAATTTGTTGTTTTCTGATGAAGACAGAAATGGATTAGTTCAGCTATTATTAATGTTTGAACCACATAGAGTCATAGATGCATAGGGGCAAAAATATAGTTATTGTTAATTCTCGAACCACATAGACACATAGGGTCTGAAACAGAGTTATTAGTAATTCTTGAACCACATAGAAACATAGACACATAGGGTCTGAAACAGAGTTATTAGTAATTCTTGAACCACATAGAAACATAGACACATAGGGTCTGAAACAGAGTTATTAGTAATTCTCGAACCACATGGAAGCATAGACACATAGGGTTTGAAACAGAGTTATTAGTAATTCTTGAACCACATAGGAACATAGGCACATAGGGTCTAAAAAATATAGATATCAGTAGTCCTTGATCCACATAGGAACATAGACACATAGGGTCTAATGGATCAATTAGAGTAAGCTGAATGATTTAAAACATAATACTCGTCAATTATTTGATATAATTTAAACACAATGAAGCATAAAACAACATCGATTAGACCATTTTTAGGCTCAAAAGACTTTGAACTATCTAGGCGGTTTTATCGGGATCTTGGGTGTACTGAAATGACCGTAGCACCTAACATGTCCTATTTTATTATTGGAGACCTTGGATTCTATTTACAGGATGCTTACGTAAAAGACTGGGTAGATAATACCATGATCTTTTTGGAAGTAGAAAATGTTCAATATTACTGGGATGAACTAGTCAAATTAGACCTACACAACCAATACGAAAATGTACGACTGACACCTATCAAAGAACTCGACTGGGGAAGAGAGTGTTTTCTGCATGACCCTAGTGGAATTTTATGGCATTTTGGAGAATTTTATTAATCAATTCATAAGACGTATTTTTAGAAATTATATTCGATAAGAATACGTTAGAGCTAAAAAAACTAAGATAAGTGTCTATTACTATACTCATCATCATTGTTACTTGTATTGTTTCTTACTATGCAGGTTTGACTCCCCAAGATAAAATGTCTCGTCAAGGTGTATTTGATCAACTGAAACATTACCCTGTTGCAGAGAAAAGAAATAAGGAATATTATCGATTCCTATCTTCTGGATTTGTCCATGGCAGTTGGATGCATCTTGTCATCAATATGTATGTGCTGTATACCTTTGGCGAAACCATCGAATTCAGATTTGTCGAAATATTCGGATCATTTGGTCGAATTGCATTTTTGCTTATGTATTTAGCCGCTATTGTTATTGCTGATATTCCTAGCTATGTCAAACACCAAAATAACCCAGGATTTGCCAGTATTGGTGCGTCAGGTGCGGTATCGGCAGTTGTTTTTATATTCATCATGTTTTACCCTTGGCATGGATTGACTTTTATATTTTTCCCATTTTTCTCCTTTCCTGCTATCGTTTTGGGTATAGGTTATTTGATATATTCCTCTTGGGCGAGTAATAAAGGCAGAGACAACATAGATCATTCCGCCCATTTCGCTGGAGCTATATTTGGAATTATTTTTATTGTGGTGTCACATCCACAAGTTGTCGGGCAATTTTTAGCACAAATACAATCAAATCTGCCATTCTAAATATTCATCGAAACTAGGCTTATAAACATTAACATTTTAAGCTAACTTTGATTTCGATGGATACAGAGTATGATATAATTATTGTTGGTGGTGGAGCAACTGGACTTGGATGTGCAGTGGATGCTGCCAGCAGAGGCTATAAAACCTTACTTGTTGAAAAAGATGATTTTGGAAAAGGAACTTCCAGCAAGAGCACAAAATTAGTGCATGGTGGTGTCCGATATCTTGAACAAGGAAATGTCTTTCTTGTCAGAGAAGCGCTAATAGAAAGAAAACGTCTCATTGAAAATGCATCTCATCTTGTAACAAATTTGACTTTTGTCATTCCAAATTATAATGTCTTTAGAGGACCTTATTATTTCACCGGTTTGAAGCTATATGATTTTTTATCGATCGGTTACAGTCTTGGAAAATCAAAATATTTAAGTAAAAAAACTGTCAAAAAACTTCTACCTAATATTACTGAAGAAGGACTTAAAAATGGTATTTCCTATCACGATGGACAATTTGATGATACGAGATTACTTGTAAGTCTTCTATCTACCTATAGCGAACTAGAAGGAACAGCATTAAATTACTGCAAGGTCACAGATTTGATCAAAGATAAAAGTGGAAAGGTAGTGGGTGTTCATTGTCACAAGACCTTAGAAGATGAGCAATTTGATGCGCGTGCGAAAGTTGTCATCAACGCCACGGGAATCTTTACTGAGCAGTTTCAGAAAATGGATAATCCTAATGTATCTATCTCCGTTACCCCTAGTCAAGGGTCGCATATCGTGCTTAATCACAAATTCATGAAAAGTGATAAGGCACTAATGATTCCTAAAACTTCTGATGGTAGAATATTATTTGCTGTACCGTGGCACAATCACACCTTAGTCGGAACGACAGATGCCTTCACAGATAAAATTTCCAATGATCCAAAGGTGACTGACAAAGAAATAGATTTCATGTTAGAAACTGCAAATGAATACTTTGAAGAAGACCCTACTCGCGACGATATATTAAGTTGCTTTGCTGGAATCAGACCTTTGGTAACTAAGGGAAACTCTCTTGACACAAAATCTATTTCTAGAAGTCATGGCGTATCAGTCAGTGATTCTGGAATGGTAAACATCACTGGAGGCAAATGGACCACTTATCGTAAAATGGCAGAAGACACCATTGATAAAGCTTTAAAAATAAGTGATTTAAGTTTTACAAAATGCAATACAGCAGATTTAAAGTTGGATCACGGTGGCACATCAGTAACTGAAAAAAGATTGCGTATTTATGGTGGCTTTGCGTCTCAAATTATGGAGCTAGAACGGAACGATAAAAAATTAGCCAAGCGTATTCATCCCGATTTACCTTATACGAGAGCACAAGTCGTGTGGGCATGTGATAACGAATTGGCTATGACTGTAGAAGATGTATTAGCGAGACGAACAAGAGCACTATTTTTAAATGCCAAAGCAGCAAAAGAGTCATCGAAAAAAGTAGCAGATTTAATGGCTAAGACCATGGGTAAATCAGAGGAGTGGAAACAAGAACAAATCAATCAGTTTAATGAATTTGCGGATAGTTATTTGGTGAAATAATTAATCATATTTCTATCATTTCTATCATCCAATTGGTTGAATTCTAACTAGAATATAAAATTTTACTACTTCATTAATTTAAAAATTAACAAGACGATTAATTCTGAGCATTCTTTTTATGAATTAAACTCTGTCGATTAAAAGAAAACAATCATCAATTAATAATATCTTTCAATCACATAGTAATTAACTCATGTCATTGACATTACACATTATGTAAAAAAGTAGACGTGAATTCTTAGGTACAAGTATGGCTCTTAGCCTAGCTCCATTAGCAAAAGCTGCACCTACTAAAATACTTGATGAAAATGAGGATAAATTAAATATTCTCATTCTTGGTGGGACTAGTTTTCTTGGGCCACATCAAATTGCTTACGCACTAAAAAGAGGACACAAGGTATCTACATTTACTAGAGGAGAAACAATACCTAAAATACATCCTGAATTATATGCTCAAGTCGAACAATTGATTGGTGATAGAGAAGATAATTTATCCGCATTAAAAAATAGAAAATGGGATGTGGTTATTGATAACTCTGGCAGAAAGACCAAGTGGACAGAAGATACAGCAAAATTACTTGTTAAAACGTTGGCTATTATATGTACACCTCTTCCATCAGCGTTTATTATCCATATACTGGATCTGATTTCTCAGAGGACAGACAATTAGTCCTGGAGATACCCGAAGATGCTTCTGAAAATGAAATAAGAACGTATGAGTACGGTGTTATGAAAGCAACTTCTGAACTAGCTGCCATGAATGCATTTGGTAAGGACAGAACCATCGTTGTTCGTCCTTCTTTGATTGTTGGACCTGGCGATCGGACAGACCGATTTATGTATTGGCTAGCAAGATTAGAAAAAGGCGGAGATGTTATCATCCCAGGAAGTCCTGATGAAGTTGTCCAATATATTGATGTCAGAGATCTTGCTGAATGGATGATCCGATTAGCAGAAAATAAAGCGGCTGGAACCTACAATGGTTCTGGACCAAGTTACCCAATGACAACAAATGAATTTGTGTATGGTATACATGCCAGCTATATATCACCTGTCAACTTTACGCAAATAGACGATATTTCTTTTTTAAAAGAGAATGGAGTCATTGGTATCCAACCCTGGGTTATTCAATTGCCACAATATGCTGGGATGTCAAAAAGCGATACTCAAAAGCAATTAGCGCGGGTCTACAATTTAGGTCATTAGCACAAACAGTTGCTGACACCGATAAGTGGTGGTACTCAGATGCTGTCACGCAAGAAAGAAGGGATAACATACTTGTTGGTGAGCAATCATTTATGCCAAAAAAGCTGACATATTGGAGAAATGGAATTCGATAAAGAAGACTAAATAAGCTTTCATTCAAGTGACTCTATTCGTTCTTTACGTCAAAAAAAGATGAGAACATTTATTTTATCCTTTTTTCTATTTCAGGGTTTATTAATTCAACAAGATAACAGTCAAAATAGAATTATCTTGCCCAATACGTCAACTGAAACTAGCGAAGCTGAAGGTTACATTAGGGCCGTAAATAGATACATCAGATATAGTAGATGTTGAGCGGTATAATTTATCAAGAACAGCACAAGTAACAACAATCAATGAATTAGAAATAAGAAAATCAACAAATTCATCTCTCAGAAGAGGAAGAGAACAATTAAAAAATAAGCGCTTAATAAGAAAGGAAAAAGTTAAAATTGATAACCCTGATTGTGGCAGAGATTACAACAGCTTCGTCCAACACGAGTGCTTTGCTTTCAACGATCTAAAAAACCCGCAGGACAGTATACTTTTAGAACAATACGAGCTTAAGGTTCTTTTGAAAAAGAAAAAGAAGTATTACAAGGTCTGTTTGAATGGAGAAGAATATTATGTTTTGAAAAATAGAAATAATCGTTGATAAAAAAAGTAATCTTTTCTAATCAACACTCATTGCTATAACACATTGCATCTAATTCCTATCTTAGCTACATGTCGACAACTGACTTCATTACTCGCACTCAATCTTGGATAGAATCTACAGTCATCGGACTCAACCTGTGTCCATTTGCAAAACATCCCTTCCAGTATAATACCATCAGATTTAGTGAAAGTGATACTATCGAAACAGAGAATCTCATCATGGTGTTGCAACAGGAACTTAGCATACTCCAGAAGCGACCTAGTAATGAAGTGGAGACGACGTTAATCATCCTGACTAAAGGTTGGCAAGATTTTGATCGATACTTATCGTTGATTGATGTTTGTGATCAGTGGCTTGTTGAAGCTAAACTTGTTGGAGTCATTCAGATTGCCAGCTTTCATCCTCATTATCAATTTGATGGCTTAGATGCAGATGATGTACGTAATTACACGAATCGATCGCCATATCCGATGATACATTTACTCCGAGAAGATTCGATCAGTAGGGCAATAGATAACTATCCTGATATAGCATCTATACCCGATATTAATCAGGAAAAATTAGTCAGCTTAGGCATCAATTATTTTAAAAGATAAGTATTGCTTGAATAAAATTTACGGAATTAAATAAATTCAATGAGTACACTGAAATAATTAGTTAGAGCTATTTTTAATTCTTCAGCCTTTTCATTAGTTCTTGTCTCCATCGGCCATGAAAGATGGCGCCGCGATGACTTGTATCTTCCAATTCAATCAATGTTTCATGATCTGAATATTCGCAAAGTGCAAGTGTGGAACTAGGAATAACCACCCTATCATCATTAGTATAAAATATACTGATCGGACAACCCGCTTCTTCAAGATATTTCCAATTCGGAAATTGGAATTTAATTATAGAACTAGGGACAATAGGTATGTATCTATTTTTTAAATCAACGATGCTTTTAAAAGGTGAAATCAAAAACAACTCTTTAGGCTCATTGGTGCCTGCCAAATAACAGGCAGAGCCTGAGCCCATCGAATAACCAACGATGATTATATTTTCTTCACCATAGGTCTCTTTCAAAAAATCATATACAATTTGAGCATCATCATAGAATTGATTGTCAGATAATAACATGCCTTGACTTTTTCCGTATCCTCTGTAGTCAGGCATAAAAATATCGTAGCCCACTCCTTCCATCATTTCTGATTGACGAATGCACCTACGAATACTTCCTTTATTGCCGTGATAATATAGGATGACTCCTTTCGGATTATCTACTTTTTTCCAATAACAACTTATTGTAATGTCGTCATCAACATTAATTTTTTTCTCTATACCTTTTCGATAGACATAATCTGGAGATAAAAAATCAGGCATAAATAATAGTGAAGCTTGTGCAAAATATAATATAATCGCAGCAATGATGTAGAGGAAAATAATAATAATAAAAAGGTATTTAATGAACTTCACTTATAATATTTTCGAATAATGAAAAGGTTGAAAAATCCGTGTAAATTTTAATTATAAATAGCTAGAACAATTGAATGTTGTTATCCTTCTATAAGGTGCTTTTCTCTTTTCTTATTCATATCTCGCACAGCTTTTTCAATTCCTTTTGGTGTCAATGTGTACATGGGAATTAAATCTTTAAGTAATACAGATGTTTGTGTATAATCCCACTCAGATCGATGCATTGGATTGAGCCACACCATGCGATCGAATTTATCTTTTAACAATTGCCAATTATGGTAGCTCAGTCTAGACAATTCATAAGGAGCCATTGCTGCATCTCCGATAACAAAGACACGATAGTTAGGATCTTTATTTAATATTTTTTCAATAGGTACTCGTTTGGCTCTTCTCACATCTTCATACACTCGATCATAAATAGTGTTGTGGAAATAGTATGTTTCTAGATCATGAGCAAACCGCGTCTTCATCTTTTTAAATAATGAAGTTACTGAGCGTATGTATGGGTCCATAGAATAGCCACCATTATCAACTAGTAAAATAACCTGAAGTTTTCTGTCAATAATATCTCGTTCTATAGGCAGAAAAAGTCCTCCTTGTTTTAGCCCTTCTTTAATCGTTTTTTTGATGTTTAATTCTTTCTGGGCAGTCTCTTCCCTAATGCCTTTCAAGTATGACAAAGCAGCATCAACATTATTATCATTCAACCGTTGATTCAAATCGACTGGGTAGAATTTACCATCATCGACAACCGACCTTGCCATTTTCCCGCCGCCAGTACCGCCAACACGAATGCCACCCATAGCAGCTCCAGCATTTCCGTAGGGAGACATCCCTCCCTGACCTATCCAATGCTTGCCACCAAAATGTTTGCCTTTTTGTTGTTCCAATACTTTTTGCATCCGCCGTTTCAATTCTTCGAGATCAACCTTTCGATAATCCGCAGCTTTGTTCACGTTCATATCTTCTGGCTTTTCCTGGTCTCCATCTTCATCTTTCATATCCGGATCATCATCTGCCAAAATATCTTCACCTGATAAAATCTCATTGATGTCATAACTAGTGACATGAATTTCATTTAAAAATTGATCGATGAGTTCGTTGGTATCAAGATCTTTGTCATCAGGATGATCTTCTAGATAAGATTCTTTCCAATCTTCAAATGCTTTTGATCTAGCTATAGCTGAATTTAACTTTTCGCCTTTATTGACATTAATCTCATAGAAATATTTGTAGAAGGCCTGTGTAAATGGGCCAAGCAACTTTGGGTCTTTCACACAAATACCCTTTAGCACTACATATATATCTCCGATCAGATTAACGAGCCCTCTGTCAATAGATTTACGTAATAAAAGAAGTGTTCTGACATCAGCTGGTACGCCATATTCACGAAATGTATGTGGTAAACTTTCAAACATGTTTCAAAAGTAGAACATAAATCAAACTAACGCTACTTCAAACAACGATTCATTTGACTAATAGCAGAATACTTGATGGATTCCAATACTTAATGCTTAATTTCAGATAACAAAGCTACCAAATGTCCTCGATTTATTGGCCATTCGCGGTTTTAGGCATTGCTGTGATCACAATAGTCTTGTTTATCACAAAGCTTAAAGTGCACCCATTTTTATCATTGATGACAAGTGCTATTATCGTCGGATTGCTTTCTGTAGACTTACCAGGAGATTCAGCGACTCACCATTGGTTGCGAGCAGTTAAATTACCCATGCAAGAATTTGGTCGTACTGCAGGAGGTATAGCGTGGGTTATAGCATTGGCAGCTCTTATAGGAACTGCTATGATGGGTAGTGGTGCAGCACAACGACTGGTCACTGCTTTACTTCATGTCTTTGGAGAATCACGAGCAGCGTGGGCGTTGCTTGTCAGTGGTTTCATACTTTCTATTCCAGTATTCTTTGACACCGTGTTTTTCCTATTGATTCCATTGGCTATTGGCCTTGCATTGAAGACTGGTAAAAACTTTGTTCTCTATGTCATAGCCATTTGTGCTGGAGCAGTCATTACACATAGTATGGTCGCTCCTACACCAGGTCCATTACTAATGGCAGAGACATTAAAGATTGATTTGGGATTGACGATTATCGCTGGTATTTCAGCTGGGGTCATCCCTTCTGTACTTGCCATTCAAATAGGAAAAATCCAAGATAAACGATTGAACATTCCAGTACGTTTAATAGAAAATCATCAGAATTTAGAAAAGACACCATCTTTGTTTTCTTCTCTTTTGCCCATTCTGATTCCTGTTGTGTTGATAAGTGCTGTATCCATTATTGGTGTAGCTACTGGTAGTGTCCCACCTTTTCTAGAATTTTTAGGTAATAAGAATATAGCTATGGCGCTTGGTACAATTGCAGCATTGTATAGCTGGAAATCTATAGCAAATATAGCCATTGAAGAACTATGGGCTAGATGTGTTAAGCCATTAGAAATTGCTGGTATCATCATTCTTATCACAAGTGCAGGTGGCGCATTTGGGGCAATGATCAAACATAGCGGCGTTGGATCTGCTATTGAAGCATTGACAAGTGGTATCGGTTTGCATTTTGTCGTATTGGCTTGGCTCATCTCCGCAGTAATGAAAACAGCTCAAGGTTCTACAACAGTTGCAGTTATCACTGCGGCTAGCATTATGTATGCAATTGTAGGAGATGGAGCATCTTTACCATATCATCCCATATACATTTATCTCGCTATTGGCTTTGGTGGTGGATTTGTCTCATGGATGAATGATAGTGGATTTTGGATTGTGAGTAAATTAAGTGGATTCACGCAAAAAGAGGCCCTTCAGACATGGACCTTGATGTTTGCCTGTATAGCACTTATCGGTCTTTTTGAAGTTCTTTTGTTATCCTATATACTACCTCTTAAATAATTATGGCGCATACCTTAACGCTTAATTAACGAGTGCTAAAATTACGAATGAATGGAACCATACCACATGAATACTTACAGACCAAATATACAACTAACAACCTGATTATCTGAACATTACGAAATTAAAACTTGGAAAATTTAATATTCTAATTGTTAAGAAATTCGGTATGAAGAGGAAATATTGATACTCAATAATAACTCATAGTATATCACATTAAACTCTGCAGAGTTATATCGTCTAATAAGTAATTAAATCATTTAAAAATTAGACATTATGAACCATTCAGGAAAAATAATTGCAGGGATGCTTTCATTATTCATTTTAGTGGCATTCGCTCAAGTATCAATAGGGCAAGAAACAGAAAAAGAACGGACGGCTGAACAAATAGAAATGAAAGAGGCTCGTATGGCCAAGAAAGCCGAACGACAAGCTGCTCGGGAAGAAGCTAAAATAGCTCATGAGGCACTCAAATCTCGAGCAGATGCCATTAAGGCGAATACAGAATTATCACAAATTGACAAAGAAGAGTTGTTAGCTGAAGTCAAAGCAGAAAGAAAAGCGTTGAAGGAAGAGATGCCACGACGAAGAGAAGGCAAGAAAGGCAAATACGGTGAGAAAGGTAAAAAAGCCAAAAAAGCTATTAAAAGAGCTGAACGACTAGCAGATGTCGCTGAAGGAAAAGAAGTGCCGAAAAAAGAGGTGAAGAATAAAAAGGTAAAAACATTTGACGGAAATATTGACCAAGAGCGTTTAGAGAAATCCATTCAACAATTAGAAAAAGTTCAAAAGAAGCTTTCCAAATCATTGGAGAAGGAAAAGATATCTCAAGCTGATTATGAAACAAGAATGGTTAAAGTAACAGAGATCAAAAGCAGATTGCAATCTGTGTTAGCCAAAGAATATATCAAAAAGTAGATTATATCTATCAGGAGATTCAAAATCAAAAACACTTCATATGAGGTCTGTTTGGCAGAAAGTCAGACAGACCTTTTTTTATTATTCAGGCTTAAACTACCAGCAAGACGCACAACTGTTACTGTGACAACTTTACATATTTAGTTTCCTAACATATGTTGATAAATTCATATTAAAATATGATTAATGTTTCCTAAATATGTGCTTCAGTTGCATTATTAAAGGTCTGCCTCGTTTTATTATCGAATCGCAAACGAATAATTCAATCTAATTTTCATGAAAAAACTAGTTAGGCATTTAGGTTTACTCCTTTTTACTTTATTTTCAATCGCAAGCATCTCATTTGGACAAGGCTCTACGTCCTCTCGGATAAATGGCCAAGTTGTATCAAATAGTGAATCTTTAATCGGTGCCACAGTACTTGCGACGCACGAACCGACTGGTTTTCAGTATGGTACGAACACAAACTTAGAGGGATTCTTCACCCTTAACAATGTTAACGTAGGTGGGCCATACACCATCCAGATTACATATGTAGGTTATGAGCCTCAAACACTCTCCAACATTTTTCTAGATCTTGGACAAACAGAAACATTTAATATCGAAATGAATGAATCCTCCGTGACATTAGATGAAATAGTAGTGTCTGCTGGAGGATTATTTGATGGTAATCGAACAGGGTCTGAAACAAAAATTTCTGAAGAACAGATTGCAACACTACCCACTGCAGACAGGGGGTTGAATGATTTTCTTCGTGTGACACCTCAAGCAGATATTGCTAATGCAGGAGGTGGAATCTCTTTTACAGGAGTGAATAGTAGATTCAATTCAATTTTTGTTGATGGTGCTGTTAACAATGATGTCTTTGGACTGGCCAATTCTGGAACTAATGGCGGTCAACTTGGAATTTCTCCCATAAGTCCAGACGCTATTGAACAAATACAGGTCGTTTTAGCTCCCTATGATGTCACTCTAGGAGGATTTGCTGGTGGTGGAGTCAATGCTGTCACTAAAAGCGGTACGAATTGTTGGGATGGATCAGCGTATTACTTCTTCCGAAATGAAAATCTATCAGGTAAAACTCCAACTGATGATCCCGATGCAACACGTGTTAGACTTGCTCCATTTTCTGCCAAAACATATGGTTCTAGATTAGGCGGTCCTTTAATTAAGAACAAATTATTCTTTTTTACAAATGTTGAGATACAAAGAGATGAAACTCCACGACCATTTATCCAAAGTGAATATATTGGGGATTCTGATGCAACACAACTCAATGCTATCAGAGAAAAATTAATATCAGATTTTGGATATGACCCAGGAGGGTATGAAGACAACAGGTCTGTCATAAACGGAGAAAAAGTCTTAGTAAAATTAGACTACAATTTAAGTGATAAACATAAAATCAGCGCTAGACATAGTTACGTTAAGGGAACAGGTAATCGAAGAAATTCACCTGGTGTTAATCGAGTACTGTTTGAAAATGTAGCTGATTTCTTTCCAACAACCACAAATTCTTCTGCATTTGAATTAAAAAGCGTGTTAGGTGATAATATGTCCAACAACCTGATTCTTGGATTAACAACTGTGAGAGATGACAGAGATATCGTAGGTGACCCTTTCCCACAGATCATCATGCCAGATGGTGCAGGAGAGGTTATCGTTGGGACAGATAATTTTTCTTACTCTAATATTGTGAATCAAGATGTCTTCACGATTACGAATAACTTCAATCTATTTAAAGGCAAGCATAACTTCACATTTGGAACACACAATGAATTCTTTAAAATCGAAAATCTCTTTACTATATTCTCTACTCCGAGATACGAGTATTTCTTCGATGGAGTAAATAGATTCTTAGATGGTGATGCAGCGGATATTTCGTTGTTTGGTCATGAACAAGCTTCAGGAGGAGATCAAATTAGATTGGGCGATGATGCAGAAAATTTAGGTCCTTCATTCAATGCCATGCAATTGGCCGTTTATGGGCAAGATGAAATACAAGTGAATAAGGATTTGAAAATCACTATAGGATTAAGATTAGATGTTCCGATTTTTACTGACGACCCACCTTTGGACAATACAGCATTCAACAATACGACTATACCGATATTGGAAAGAGCAGGATGGGACTTGAAGGGAGCTCGTGCAAGTCAGGCACCGTCTACTTCACTAATGTTTAGCCCTAGATTTGGATTTAACTATGATGTTAGTGGGGATAAAACAACTCAGTTGAGAGGTGGTCTTGGCGTATTTACAAGTCGAGTGCCGTGGGTATGGCCAGGTGGAATGTTTATCAGAAATGGTCTGAATAGTGCTTTTAATGTTGGCTTCGGAGTTGGCCAACAAGAAATATTAGGTACACCTGCAGAATGGTTAGCCAATCTGACCTCTGATGTGAGCCCAGCTGGTGATGTAGATTTATTCACAGAAAACTTTAAATATCCTCAAATATTCAGAGGAAGCTTAGCGATGGACAAAAAATTACCTGGTGATTGGAATGGAACATTTGAAGTGACCTATACAAAGACATTAAATAATATGGATGTCAAACAAATTAATATAAGTCCTGATCCAATTGGTAATTTGACAGGTTCTGACAACAGACCTATCATCGACTTTGAATCAAAATTAGATCCTACTTATACTAACATTACATTGGTAGACAATACCAGTAAAGGAAATACTATAAATTTCACTGCTCAAGTATCTAAGCAGCTATCATCTAATACTTATTTTAATGCTGCTTATTCATATACAGACGCGAAATCACTAGTGGACGGAAGGGGGTTCATTAACAATACCAACTGGCAAAATATCCTTAGTGTTCAGGGTAACAATAATCCATCAGTTGTAAGATCATCATACGCTACCGGATCAAGAATCACTGCTTTTTTAAATCATAAATTTGAATGGTTGAGTAATGCAGCTACTTCTGTTTCGCTATTTTATACAGGGCAATCTGGTATTCCTTTTTCGTATGTATATAACAATCTCATCTCGGATATTTCAAATGGGGCAGGGTCGAATGACTTACTTTATGTTCCAGCCAGTCAGAGTGAGATCAATCTCGTTGATATTGAAGGAGGATCGACAGCAGCGCAGCAGTGGACAGCTCTTGATGCATTTATCGAGAACGATTCATACCTGAGCTCAAGACGAGGTGACTACGCAGAGCCCAATCAATCACGGGCACCATTCCAGCACGTCGTTGATTTGAAACTTGCGCAAGATATAATGGTTGGAGAACACAAATTCCAGTTGTCACTTGATGTATTCAATTTCACAAATATGATCAACAGTGCTTGGGGAAGAAGGTACTCCGTTGGAGGAAACGTCTTCCCACTTATTCAAGCTCAAACAAATGATGACACAAATGATTTGGAATTTAATTTCAGAGATCCAGGAGAACCGGCGTCAATCATTCAATCTGGGACATATAGTGCGAGATGGAATGCTCAAGTAGGTATTCGATATTCGTTTAATCAATGCGGAAGCGGAAATAGAACGACAAAATCAGTCAAAGTAGATACTGATGGAGATGGTATCCGAGATAGCAAAGATATCTGTCCTGATATCCCAGGGCTTAAAAAATTCAAAGGATGTCCGATGAGTGAGGCAGACATGGCAGCTAAAGCAGCAGCAGAAGAAAAAGCAAGAATGGAGGCAGAAATGGCGGCTAAAAAAGCAGCTGAAGAAAAAGCGAGAATGGAAGCTGAAGCTGAGAAGAAGCGTGTTGCTGAAGCAGCAGCAGCAAAAAAAGCAAAGCAAGAAGCAGATGCTAAAGCAGCTGCAGAAGCCAAAATGAAAGCTGAAGAAGATGCTAAATTGAAAGCTGCTGAAGCTAAAGCAAAAGCTGCTGCCGAAGCAATAAAAGTAAGAAATGCAGAGGTATCAAGAAGATTTAGCGCAAGCTTACAAGGTCTGAAGTTTAACTCTTCGCAGTCTACCTTCAAGCAAGAGTCTTATGCTAGAATGGATGAAGCAGTTGCTGTCCTAAATGAATATCCTGATATCAATGTTCTTATCCAAGGTCACACAGATTCTCAAGGTCCTGCAGAGGCAAATAGACTATTATCTCAGAAGAGAGCTGACGCGGTGATGAATTACCTAGTAAGCAAAGGCATCAGCAACAGCAGATTAAGCTCTAGTGGAATAGGAGAAGAATATCCTGTTGCAGATAATAATACATCGGCTGGTAGAGCTCAAAATAGAAGAGTAGAATTTATAATCCGAAATAACTGATCATATAGAAAGACCGAAATAAATTGGTATAGATTCTCAACATAAAAGCACTGGAAAGAAATATTACATATCTCCCAAAATGTGTAATCACTCTTTTCAGAGCTTTCTTTTTTCGCAAAGAGAAGATAGAATATATCCCAATAGGTATCAGATATAGTTTTTTAAAATAAATCCCAAATAGACTCAGTTCTATCCCAAATAGGCTAAGTTCTAATCCCAATTAGACTCAGCTCTATTCACAAACAAGCCCTTCAGCGTTTACGTTGAGGGGCTTTGTATTTTATAAAAATCAGACATCATAAATCCGATATCATATTTCTAAAATTCTTGTAAATAATTATATGATCGCATGATTAATGCATGATGCATGAAATATGATTTATTTCTTTTAGAAATCAAATCTTATTTAGAAGCTTTTACTAACTGCATATATAAAATCACTAATATTGGTGATGCCGATCAAAGGTCTTTAATATATATTTGAGGGTAACAATTTCATTTAAAGCTTTACCATTTTGAAAAGAGTCTATGATTTATAAAAGAGAGATTTAAATAAATACTCCTAATAGGTTTGACTTTGTTATTGCATGAAAATAACTTTCTAAAATAATAATACAATGAAAAAAAATAATCTCAGCGGTTGCACAACCAGAATATGGATCAAATTTATCTCCTGATTTACTCCTAGTAGGAGAAGGTGAGGCCATACGAATAGAAGGAAATCACAGATGGAATGACTTTTTACATCAAGATCAACAGTAAGGATTCTTATGGCACTTTGATAATAATATATATCTGTCAAGTGTAAAATACGGATATCTGTTTCTACGCACAAATGGGACAAATAGAATTTCAATCCTAGCTGATGGTGATGTCGAATTTAATAAATCCATTACTCTAAGACACAATCATACCCTGCGAAGAAGGCATGATCAGATGGAATAAAGACAAAAATGATTTTGAAGGTTATACAAAAAGTGGCTGGGTTATTAACCATTTGTAGTATCACGCTCTGTGGTAAACAACAGCATCAACAAAGAATAGATAACTTAGAAAAAATCGTCTCACAACAATATCATCAAATCAGAACAATTGAAACACAACTCGTTAAATTAAAAACAGAGATAGAAACAAATTTGACTTCAAGGCATCTAAATGGATATAAAAATCACTATAAATAGGGATATATTTTAACAATTTATACTTAAATCAATATGTAATTTTAACAGGCTTAGATAAAGATCCAAGTCAACACTAAAAACTGGAGAACAGATTCCAAGAAGAACAGGAGA
>Ga0114957_1002831_pt1 | contig 16075 bp, 13 predicted proteins | sample BantaG_FD_87175 | JGI IMG/M metagenome (GOLD analysis project Ga0114957, IMG submission 87175) | Marine algal microbial communities from Bantry Bay, Ireland - BantryBay_4 metaG | ecosystem: Host-associated > Algae > Red algae > Unclassified | place: Bantry Bay, Ireland | collected 2014-11-21 | reverse complement strand
GGATAAAACGATTTATGATGCGCAGGGAAAATTGGTGCCTCAACCCAAAAGAGATTTTATCAAAGCGGAGCCGGTAGAAAAAGTAGCGGCCCGCGTTATTAATATGATTGAAAAAAAGACTTTTAAAAAAGTATTTACCCCTCTTGGAAAACTGAACTCGGTCTTAAATAAATTGACACCGGAATTGGTTCACCAGGTTTTAAAAAGAAATTTTACTAAACAACGTTAAATTCAAACAACTATGGATTTATTTGAAAAATTTAAAAATAACCGTGGTCATCTTGGCAAGTGGGCCGACATCGCTGAAGGCTACTGGATTTTCCCAAGGCTAGAGGGAGAACTCGGCAACCGTATGACTTTTAACGGCAAAGAAGTGATCTGCTGGAGCATCAATAATTACCTCGGCCTCGGTAACCACCCCGAGGTACGTGCCGTAGATGCGCAGGCGTCCGCCGACTGGGGACTCGCCTATCCGATGGGTTCACGGATGATGTCTGGTAACACAGCGTTGCACGACAAACTCGAAGTACAGTTAGCTGATTTTGTAAAAAAAGAAAGTGCAGTACTTGTTAATTTTGGCTACCAAGGTATCCTCTCTTCTATTGATGCGCTGCTGGGTCGAAAAGATGTGGTGGTGTATGATGCAGAATCTCATGCTTGTATTGTGGATGGATTGCGGATGCATATTGGGAAGCGTTTTGCTTTTCAGCATAATGATATTGAGAGCCTGGAAAAACACTTGATTAGTGCAGAGAAAATTGTTGCTAAAACAGGTGGTGGTATCCTCGTTATTTCTGAAGGTGTTTTTGGAATGCGTGGCGATCAGGGCAAGCTTCGCGAGATTGTCGCATTGAAAGGAAAGTATAATTTCCGTTTGATGGTGGATGATGCGCATGGTTTTGGTACACTCGGAAAGACGGGTGCGGGTGCTGGAGAATTCCAGGATGTGCAGGACGACATCGATGTATATTTTGCTACTTTCGCAAAAAGTATGGCGAGTGTTGGGGCGTTTCTAGCTGGTGATGCAGATATGATTGAATTTTTGAAATACAATATGCGGTCTCAGATTTTTGCCAAGTCATTGGCGATGCCGGTGGTGGTTGGTGCGATGAAACGATTGGAGATGTTGCGTACGGATCCGAGTCATAAGGAAAAGTTGTGGGACAATGTTCGGGCATTGCAGAGTGGACTGAAGGAACGTGGATTTGACATTGGAGATACGAATAGTTGTGTGACGCCGGTGTATATGCACGGGTCTGTGGAAGAGGCGATGGCGTTGGTGCATGATATGCGGGAGAATTACCGTATTTTCTGTTCTATCGTGGTGTATCCGGTCATTCCGCAGGGGATGATTTTGCTGCGGTTGATTCCTACTGCTTCGCATACAACGGAGGATATTGAGGAGACCTTGGAGGCTTTTTCGGCTGTTTCGGAGAAGTTGAAGAAGGGGGCTTATCGGGATGCGGAAGTTGCTACTTTGCGGGAGGAATAGATTGGATGTCCTGTAGCACTTTGGGTGCTACAGGGCATGCTTAGAAATGTTGATAAAATAAATTAAGACACTATGCTTCCTCTTTTTCCATCTATTTAATCGCCATTCCTAACCAGCCAACAGGCTTAAAAACATACATTTTGTCCAATCTCCCCAATATTAGTGGTATTCAACAAATAGGCATTGGTAATCCTGATGTGTATGAAGCATTTAAATGGTATCGTCAGACATTTGGTGCGGATGTTCCGGTGTTTGATGAGGCGGCGGAGGCGGCGTTGATGTTGCCGTATACGGGGGGGAAGCCTCGGCAGCGGCATGCTATTTTGGCGTTGAATATGCAGGGCGGGGGTGGACTGGAAATTTGGCAATATACGTCTCGGACACCGGCGCCTCCGGCGCAGCCTTTGCTGATTGGGGATTTGGGAATTAATATTGCGAAGTTTAAGTCGCATGATGTGGAGCGGGCGTTTGCGGATTTTCAGATGAAGGGGGTCTCGTTGTTGGGGGGATTGCAGAGGCGGCCAAATGGAGAGGCTCATTTTTATGTGCTGGATCCTTATGGGAATATTTGTGAGGTGGTGCCTTCTGAAGATTGGTTTACGAAAACTAAGGTATGGACGGGAGGTGCGTATGGTTGTACGATTGGGGTGTCGGATATTGATAAGGCGCGGACGTTGTATTCGGAGGTGTTGGGGTATGATGAGGTGGTTTATGATGAGACGGGGACGTTTGATGATTTTGGTATTTTAAATGGGGGAAATCATACTTTCAGACGGGTGTTGCTTACGCATAGCAAGAAGCGGAAGGGAGCGTTTAGTAAATTGTTGGGGCGTAGTGAAATTGAATTGTTGCAAGTGACGGATCGGTCTCCAGTGAAGGTGTTTGCGGATCGGTTTTGGGGCGATATTGGGTTCATCCATTTATGCTTTGATGTGAATGGGATGACGGAATTAGAGGCACTTTGTACGAGCAAAGGTTTTCCGTTTACGGTGAATAGTGGGGATTTTGATATGGGAGAAGCGGCTGGGCATTTTGCGTATATCGAAGATCCGGATGGGACGTTGATTGAGTTTGTGGAAACACATAAGGTGCCGATTTTGAAGAAGTTGAACTGGTATTTGAATTTGAAGAATCGGGATCCGTTGAAGTCGTTGCCAAAGTGGATGATTCGGAGTATGGGGTTTGGGCGGGTTAGGGATTGAGGGGTTGTTTTGTGTAGTAAGGCTTCTAGACGAGGACGTGTAAGCGAGGAGGTAATTGAGTTCCGGAATTGCCTTATTCTAATAAATCATTATCAAACCAAACATCTTCGTAATTATTGCCGTCAATTAAAAAGCGGAATCCAGGAGGCAATTCAAGATATTCAGATAAATCAATTTTAAGGTACTCAGATAAGTGATCGATACAAACAGGAGAAAAGAAATCTTTCTTTTCTGAATATTCTCCTGACCATATATACCAACCACTAGTATTCTTTTCCAGATTGTGTCTTAACCCATGAATTATTCCATATTTTAAGCGCTCAATCGCTAATCCAATAGTTGAATTATTATTTGGCTTTACTGGCTTTACATTTTGCCATTCACAAACTGATTTCTCTCTTCTAATTTTCATGATTTTCTATATATCTCATTATTATCTTACCGTCACAATTTCTATCACAAAGATGACATTTAGGATTACAAAAGAGTTACTACCATAACCTTGCTGCCTAGACCAGCAGATATAAAGTTAAAAATTCCCCCCTCATACAACCTTTATACTAAAAATGTCATCTAGTAGTTAAATAGATAGAAGTTTAAATAAGCTCTAAAACGAAAACTATGACCGACTCCGCTCAAAATTCACTTTCTGTCGCTTTCCACCTTACGCATCACTGTAATCTACGATGCAACTATTGCTATACCGGAGAAAAACTACCCATTGCCATGTCTCGTAAAACAGCCGATGCCGGGATAGATTTTGTGTTGGCACAAGCACGACAACATGGTATTCCACGGTTAGACATTACTTTTTTTGGCGGTGAGCCGCTTCTTGAAAAGGAGCTATTGCTATATATTGCGGATCGCTTTATTGCAGAAAAAGGAAACTTAATCGTTGATTTTAAAACCAGTACGAATGCTACGCTTATCACTGCCGAGGTGCTGCAAGCGTTGGATGATCGAAATGTTTTTATTTCCATTAGTATTGATGGTCATCCCGATATTCAGAACGCACAACGACCATTGGCGGGCGGACAGGGTTCTGCACGGTTGGTGCAAAAAGCCATTCCGTTGTTATTAAAAAATAATCCTTGTACTAATGTCACCTGTGTCATCACTCCAGCGACGGCTGGGGAAATAAGGGAATCGGTAGATTGGATTTTCCAACAAGGATTTCGGTTTATTACCACGACGTTAGATTATTCCGCTGATTGGACAAAGGAAGATATGAAACTCCTCACGCGGTCATACGAGCAACTGGCCAAATGGTATGAACAAAAAATGATGAAGCAAGAACGGTTTTATCTGAGCTGCTTTGATGAACGCATCCGTACCCGCACCTTCGAACCCATCGCTACGCACGAACGATGCCATCTGGGGTATCGGCAATTTTCTATTGCACCGGATGGTGAATTATATCCTTGCATTCAATTTGTTACCACTGAAAAGATTCCCGAATTTATGATCGGGCATGTAAACGATGGGTTTAATGAGGCATGCCGAAACTATATTACCAGTGCGTCAGAAAAAGAAAAACCAGCATGTAGCGGCTGTCAACTCAAGTCTCGTTGCAGTAGTTGGTGTGCTTGCATCAACTATATGAGCACTGGGTCTATCGAAAAAGCCAGCCCCGTGGTTTGCCAGCATGAACGACTCTTGATGCCTATCGCAGACAAAGTCGCCAATCGTCTTTGGAAAAAACGCAGCCAGTTATTTGTTCACAAACATTACAACCCCTTATATCCTGTTATTTCTCATCTGGAAATAAATAATTAATCGTCATGAAAAAAAAGATAAAATCTAGCCTGAAGGTTACCCCTGTTAAAAGATATAAAGCTCCCAAATATCCCAGCTTTAATGATCCCAATCCATTGGATCACCCAGATACTTTGCCTTATCCATTTAGTGAAAAAGTGCTTAAGATATTGTGCACTATGGGATTTACAGGTGCATTGCTATTGGGTAGTCCTGATGAATCTGAGGCTGCTACACCCGATGTAATTTCGTTAGCAGAACAAGACTCGCTTCAAAATCCTTTTACAGAAAAAATGTCTGGATTACCTTATCGACCTGCCAGTTTCGGGACTGGATTGCCTTCGAGATTGAAAAGAGAAGAGTCCATAGCAGTCATTGATCGAGTATTTCGAGAAGAAGGAATTGCACTGGATTCGATGGTCAATATAGAGGAAAATGGTGTTGTGGTTACGGCAGATCGATATAACAAAGATTTGAAATTGGGATACCTGTTTATGGATTATAGTCGCTTTGGAGAAGGGACTATGACTACCAGCAGGACAGACCTTTTACCCGTAAGATTTAATGAAAAGTATACGGTAAGAGAAAGGCAGTATAGTCATTTGAATGGCTACTTAAAAAAGGAGAAATATAGCTACCAACAGCTTTCAAAGGAGGGACTTGCTCCGCATATCGCTTTTAAAAAGTTTATTGATGATATCTACCCCAATCTTGATTCGTCGAGTCGGCCGCAAGCCCTTATTGATCAATATCTCATTTTTAATACACGAACGCAATTGGAGCATATAGAAGCGGACTATCCTGATTTTACAAAACAAATAATTCAATATTTTGAGGATACTGATCGTTGTCGTTCTGAAAAACTGGAAAGACTGAATGTTACCATCAATGTCTTAAACCAGATAAAACAATACTTTGGTGACAAAGCAGATAGTGCATTTGTACAACAGTTGATAGCTTCTATTGATAAACCTGAAGAAGAATGGCGTATATTAGTTAACAACATCTACGTTTTATTTAATAGAAATAGGTTGAACAAAAGAATAGACAGTACCCGCCTCTATGAACTAATCAATCAGTCATTTACCGAAACAGGAAAGGAACAACAAAAAACTTTTACGGCCATCAACTGTGAAGTAGACCTGATAAAAGTAGATTTGTCAGAACTAAAAAACATCCTATCCGCCGCCGATCAAAACGAATACTTCCTTGCTCCCATCAGCCAACGCGATCCTCGCCTAAGTTATCGTTCTATGTATTATCGTGCCTCTCCCGAAGAAATCAAGCAGCTAGAAGAAAGGCTGAAAACGATAACGGATCCTATCCGTCAGGAACAATTCAAAAAACATATTGACCAACAAAAAGCCACCCTTGCAAAAAACACATTAACTCCTCGGGAAAAAACCCTTAAAGAACTGGAAACACAAGTGCGGAATTATATTCACTGGGCGAAGTCGCAGATTGGGTATTGATTTTGTGTAAACTAGCGGGCGGTCTCCGCAAACCAGAAAAGCGGTATCGAATTCCTTCGATACCGCTTTTCTAATTTTAGACAACTGCTGTCTCTATTCCGCTATCACAAAATTAACGAATGTACATCCTGAATCTCCGGTAATCTTCACAATATAGTATCCTGATGGAAAAGACTGAATATCGTCTATCGCCAACTGAACAGGGCCGCCGTCCAGATTGATATTGCTTTCATGTAATCTACTGGAGTTTCGATCAAAAATTTCAACCCGCACGGCTCCTTCTACGGCCTCTGTATCCTGAATAAACAGAACCTCTTTGACCGGGTTAGGATACACCATAATGGAAGTATTTTGTACTAACTTAACGGCCTCGACTGGTGAATATTCGTACGATCCATCCAAGTCGACCATTTTGAGTCGGTAATAATTCCATCCAAAAGACGGGGAAAGATCCCTGGTCGTATATCGTGCTGCAATGGTAGCACCTCCTTTGGACTGAATGTAATCTATTGTTTTGTAGTTGACACCATCCGAAGTATGTTCTACCAGGAAGTGGCTTGCATTTATTTCAGATTCCGTCTCCCATTTCAGGTCAATGCTACCGGATCGTGGCATAACTTTAAAATTTTTCAATTCAACCGGAAGCGCGTTCGCAGAACTGGTCGATGCTATTGTAACCGTTCTTACACCGAATGGTGGTGGCTCACTGGCAGCACTCTCCACAAATCCGCCTGTTCCAACTACTCCAGCAGACTCCTGACCGAAACTTTTCCATTCGGAACCATCCCAACCAGCGACTACTAAATCATCCACTTCATTTACCCCTATTTCGTTGGAATCTTCCCAGTTCAGGGTAAGGTTCAAATCTCCTGTATTGGCATTCTTATCTACCGTCCAGTGTCCGTGAGAACTTACATTATTAATTCCATTTTCAAACGTTCTTACGCCAAATGGAGGCGGCTCACTTAGATACGCTACTGTAATTTCTGACGATGAATTGGCAATAGGTGAGATCGTTATTGGTGCATAATCCGTATTGGTACCAATCGGAAACGTAAAATGCTGCCCGCCGGTGCTTCCCAATTTTCTAACTGGCCCTTCTATGTAGGCGTCGCTACTACCAGAAATAGTAGCTCCTTCCTGCAGTATTACCATAGCGGTTGAATCTGTTTTTAGATTACCACTGGTCAGCATTAGCGCATCTTTAACGATCAGATCATTTGTTAGCGCGAAGGTTTGGGCAGACGTATTTTCCAACCTTATATTTTTAAAAAATAAAGAATCTGTGCCTGAATTTTGCAATTTCCCTTTCGGAATAGCCTGAGGAGCAGATCCATTGAAAACTAAGGCTCCCTCATCCAGCATAGTTAATTTACCAAAATTTGTCTGGCGAATAATATCTCCTCCCAGATATATTTCTGCCTTTTCAACAATATTAATAATGGCTTCGTCTTCTGCAGAAGCATCTATAATAATATCGCCAGTTATGGTAACTACTCCAGCGGATCCTTCTGCTTCCAGTTTTACCTTGGCTCCTTGAGATTCCAAATATACATTGCCCTGAACATACAGGTTACTCGCTGATTCCCGAACCCTTAATTTAGCGAAGTCATTACTAGTGGTAGAGGAATTGAATATATAAGCATTGGACAAAATCTGGAGATAAGAGGAATCGTGTAGGGTAATGCCAGCTTCTGAGCCGTTATCGGTCAAAGAAAGTGTAAGGCTATCTCTAAAAATAGCTCCGGCGTTGTCATACATTCCAAGATTAAAATCCTGGCCGGAAGTATTACTAAATCTTGTTGCTCCCGTCACCTCCAGAAAAGCATTATTCTTTATAATAATTTCTTTTTCAGATTCACCAAAACCAGAACCATCATAATCGAATTCAAGTGTACCGCTGATGAACGTATTTGAACTATTTTTTAAAGTTATATTCAAATGTTTATTATAATTATTTATTTCTTTCCTTGTAAAATGACAATTTCCTTTTATCGTCAGTATTACATTTCCACCAACTAATAGATAGGTATCTACATCGAAATTACTGGCGATTCCAGTAACATTGTTTAAAACGACAAAGGACCCTGTTCCATTAATTTGCAGTCCGGATGTGACATTGGCATCATTAGAGATAGATAAGCTCTTAATTTTTTTATCACTCGTGAGCGACAGATTTACTGCATGAAGCACAACAACATCATCCATCTCTCCCGGAATCATTCCACCTCCAACGTCCCAAGTATCGGGGCTTTCAAAGTCTCCGGGAATAACGGACGTAAAAACTGTTGCATTTATAATATTAATAAAAAGAAAACTAATCAAAAAGATGGGTAAAAACTGAGTATATCCTCTCATGAACAAATTGGTTAATTAAAAATAATTTTGTTATAAAAATAAAGTGAATTAGCTAAGAAGGGGAAAATCTTTACTATCATGGCAAGGAAAGTGCCAAGATAAAATTATTAATTTTTTATAACATAAATTATACTTTAAAAACTCCCTTGTATGGAATAGAATTTGCTTATAATCATAATAATTAGGCAAAAATTCTAAAATAACATCTTTTCATCCTTCTGCCCTAGAGCAAACCTCATGAAATTTATCTATCTATTATTTGTCCTTTTAGTACAGGTAACTACTCAGGCATCGAGCCATCAGATAGATAGCCTACTTAATGTCCTGCCACAACTGCAGGAAAGCGAAAATAATAAGGAATTAATTGAAGTCCATCTTTATCTAGGTCATTTTCTAGCAGATAGGTCTGAAGAACAATATGAAGCAGCTATTCATCATTATGATCTTTGCACAGAGATTGCGTTAAGTGAGGAAAATTATATTATAGCAGCTACCGCTATTTATCGTTCAGGTGTGAGCCATACAAGGATGAACAACTTTCAAAAAGCGTTGGAAAAACTTTATCGAGTGGTAGCGTTTGATAAAGGCCTGATCGAAGAATCAGTGAGGGCTAATGCACACACACAAATTTCTCATGTTTATCAAGCATTAGGAAATTATGAAAAAGCTTATGAGCAGCAAATGCAGGGATTACTTATTTTTGAAGTTGAAAAAGACTCTCTTGGTATTGCAAATAGTCATTATAATATTGGAACTATCTTCTTCTACCAGCTTCAATATGAAAAAGCGCTGGAGTCTTATCAAAGCGCGAAAGAAATCTGTGATGTCTTAAATATAGAAAATTTTATTTACTCCTGTCTGGCTGCTATGGGAGCCGTACATGCCAAGCTGGAACTTCACGAAGAAAGTCTGGAATATAATCGCCGTTCGCTGGAATTGGCCGAAAAGCTAAACTATAAAACGGGGATCGCTTATGCCAAAGGTAATATAGGTAGTAATTTTGTTACGCAAAAAAAATATACTAAAGCAGAAGCATACTATAAAGAAGCCATCCAACTAAAAACAGAACTCGGTGACATCTATAGTGCTATTGGAAACAAAGTCGAGATCGCCCAATTATACATAGAGTGGAACAAGGCATTCGAAGCAAAACATTATTTGGAAGAAGCCTTACAAGCTGCTAAAGCATTGAATTCCCGTAGTCGTCAATCTGAAATTTATAAACATCTTGCCCTGGCATACGATCAACTCAACAAACCATTGATTGCCTATAAATATAACAAGCAATACGTGGCCATGAAAGATTCTCTGTTGAATGAAAAAACACTGGAAGAGATGGGGGCATCTAAAAGAAAATTTGATGCTCAAAAATCTGAACACGAAATTCAACTACTAAAAAAAGGAAATGAATTATTGGAAAAAACCGAAAAAATCCGAAAACAACAAATTTATCTCTTTGCCATCACTTCTATTGCGCTGCTCCTGTTTTTTCTCTCCAACAGAAACAAGCTCAATTATCAAAACAAGCTCAATAAACTACTGGAAGAAAAAAACCTGCTTTTGAATTCTAAAAACGAAGAGATTCATATAAAAAACAAACAACTGGAACATTCCAATGAAGATCTTCAACAGTTTGCTTACGTAGCTTCCCATGATTTAAAGGAGCCACTACGAATGATAAATTCTTATACTCAGCTTTTAAAACGCAGATACAGTTCCTCATTCGATGAATCAGGGAATGAGTTTATGCATTACATTACGGATGCTGTTGGAAGAATGGAAACATTATTAAATGATCTACTAGATTTCTCAAGAGCAGGGAATCAGGAAGCACCGAAAAATTTTGTACCTACGAATGACATCATGCTCATTGTCGAATCTAATTTACGACATCGACTGGAAATGCTGAAGGCTACCTTGATCGTTAAAAGTGAGAACCTACCGCTCATCAAAGCACATCAGACACAATTATTGCAATTATTGCAAAACCTTGTTAGTAACGGGATGAAGTTCCGAGGAGAAAGGGATCCTATCGTAGAGGTAGATGCGCAGGTATCTGATAATGGATACATTATTTCTGTAAAAGATAATGGCATCGGCATATCCGAAGCCAACCTGGAAAAGGTATTCGAAATGTTCCGTCGCTTACATACCCGTGAAGAATATGAAGGAACCGGTATTGGGCTCGCCACTTGCAAAAGAATTGTTACAGCCTGGGGAGGAGATATCTGGGTAACGTCGGTAGAAGGGGAAGGTAGTACATTTTTCTTCTCTGTTCCAAATAGTGCGGTGCAGGCGCCTGTTGCGCTGGAGATGGTGGGGGGTTAATGAATAATTAATAATGCGCTTGATTCGCGGAAGCAGATTCCGTAGAGCGCGTATCTATACGAAGACGCCCGCCTACCGAGCAGCAGGTATAAGCGAGTGAGGGAGAAACGTTTCAGCTATCTTCGTCCGGCACCCGTCGGTCTGTAATGCCCAGATGTTTTTCTATTTCCTGTTCGATATATTTTCCGATGGAACGCCTACTGACGGACTTAATCAACTCAATGTGTTGTTGACCAATCAGATTATCATTGACGATCATGAATATGCCACATCCTTTTGGAGTACCTCCGGAAATAATGTTCTTTATATAAATCTGATCGATTCGCTTAATATCATACATCTTGTCCTTCGTGAATTTACTAGGTCGTCGCTCTATGGAAAGGAATTTTTCATCAATGTGAACGTAGATTTTATGTTTTTTTCTAATAAAGAAATAAGCGATATAGCCAGCAATTGAGGTACCCCACAAAGCGAGTAATGTGGATATCGTAACCGTATTTGCAGGGAATCTTTCGATAAAAAAGCTAGTAAACATTACCAGCAATAAAGGTAAAAGAGACAGCAAAATAGTTTCTAAAACTCCCCAAGGTTGTTGAACCGAGATATCCAGTTCCTCTTTAAAATGATTGATCTCTACGCCTTCCGGCTGCAAAATTTCGTGTACTAGTTGATGCTCGGTTGAGAGCCGATTTGCTGCTTTGCTAAAAGAAAAAATACCATTACAACTATTGCATTTGGCGATGTTGGTTTGAATATTTAAGTTGTCGGCAGGTATAGGCTGGGTGCAGGAAGGGCAGTTTATTTGATGTATTTCTACTGGCTGGGAAGTTATTTCCCGGAGGTCTAGTTTTTCTTTGAATTTGTATTCTTCTATGGGATCTTCTTGCATGTTTGGTTTAGGTTTCTAAGTGTTAGTTTATACTCAAATTCACTATCTACTCCAGATTCTTCTGGAAGTTCATCCTCTTCGTATCTTAGCCATAACAGACTACCCTACTTCCGCTGCGTCAACACAATCACCACTTCCTGCCCTTGACACCTCACCAAAATACGATTCTCTCCCCACTTTCCCGACAGATAGCTGTTCTCGTGCAGATACCGACGTTACAAAACCTTCACTGCTTCCTCACCCAATACTGCGTTCTCCCAAAAACAGAAAATCCAAGATACCCTCTCACCTTCAATTTATTATCCTCTACCAATTCTAAATAACATTTATAAATTTTCCCACTTTCTGGGTCTAGGATCGTTCCACCACTAAATTCGTCACCCTCCTTTTTGATGTCTTCAATAATGACCAAGCCGATGATCGGCTGATTTTTTTTCGTTCCTTCGCAACTTTCACAGGTGGCATTTTTTTCCCCAACAAATTTTTCAACTATTTTAGCAAAATAGAGGTCATCTGTTTGATAGATTTCAATGACTGCTTTTTTCTCATTGGTTTTGTCATCGTAGGTTTCCCATTGTCCGGTGATGGTTTGCGCGTTCATGGCAAGGCTTAAAACCATAAGAAATAGGATAGATAGATATTTCATTGTTTGATGTTTTAGGAATGTTGATAAAATACTAAGGATCAATTAAAGAACAAGATATAAAGATTTGGGTAGCTTATTTTTTAAATTAGTCCTAAAATTAACAAAAATACCGCTTGTTTGCATCTGCCCTCCTCAATAGATACACACTTTTTCACTTACTTCCCTCATTTACACATCCTTTGTAAATACGGAATCTTTACACTGGACTTCCCGCTTACATAAACAACAAACCCACCATACAAATTTTCCTATCTTTACAAAAAAAATGCCCTACCCTAACCTTCTCTCCCCGCTCGACCTAGGATTCACCACCCTCAAAAATCGCGTACTGATGGGCTCCATGCACACCGGTCTCGAAGAAGAAAAAAACGGCTTTGAAAGAATGGCCGCCTACTTTGCTGCCCGCGCACGTGGACAAGTAGGGCTGATCGTAACAGGTGGCATCGCCCCCAACCGCGCCGGATGGGTCGGCCCTTTTGCAGCACGACTGGCCAGCAAATCGGAGGTCAAACATCATCAAATCATCACCAAAGCAGTTCACGAAGAAGGCGGTAAAATCTGTTTACAAATACTTCATTCCGGTCGGTATGGGTATCATCCATTATGTGTCGCCCCTTCTTCGATCAAGTCTCCTATTTCCCCTTTTCGCCCTTGGAAACTAACGGCAGGAGGCATCAAAAAAACCATTCGCGATTTTGCGAATACGGCCGCACTCTCCCGCGAAGCGGGCTATGACGGCGTAGAAATTATGGGATCAGAAGGCTATTTGATTAATCAATTTTTAGTCAAAAAAACCAATAAACGAAAAGATGACTGGGGCGGTAGTTATGAAAATCGAATGCGCTTTCCGATAGAGATCATCAAAGCAGTCCGGGAAAAAACAGGAAAGGATTTTATCATCATCTACCGACTCTCGATGCTCGACTTGGTAGAAGATGGCAGTACTTGGGAGGAAGTCGTCCAACTGGCCAAAGCTGTCGAGGCGGCTGGCGCAACCATCATCAATACAGGTATCGGCTGGCACGAAGCACGCGTACCCACAATTGCTACAGCAGTCCCGCGAGGTGGCTTTAGCTGGGTGACGCAACGGATGATGGGCGAAGTGTCGATTCCACTCATCACCACCAACCGTATCAACACCCCCCAAAAAGCGGAAGCGATTATTGCCGATGGACATGCCGATATGATTTCTATGGCACGTCCTTTTTTAGCTGATCCTGATTTTGTAAAAAAAGCAATGGCCAATCAGTCCGACCGAATCAATACTTGTATCGGCTGTAATCAGGCTTGTTTAGATCATGTATTTCAAAGAAAGACTGCTAGCTGTTTGGTCAATCCACAGGCTTGCCATGAAACGGAATTTATCATTACTTCCACTACAAATCCCAAACGCATCGCCGTAGTAGGTGCTGGCCCTGCCGGACTATCTGCTGCCACTACCGCAGCCAGTCGCGGACATAATGTGGACTTGTATGAAGCAGCCCCCATTCTTGGCGGACAGTTTAATTTAGCTTGTCAGATTCCAGGGAAGGAAGAGTTTTTTGAAACCATGCGATATTATAAAAAACAAATCGCACTAACGGGTGTACAATTACATCTGTCTACTAAAATGACCGTAGAAAATCTTTTAAAAGAAAATTTTGATGAAGTAATTATCTCGACTGGTGTCGTGCCACGAAAAATTAATTTACCGGGAATTGACCATCCAAAAGTATTAAGTTATGTGGATGTGCTTGAGAAAAAAGTAGCGGTAGGTAAAAGCGTTGCACTCGTTGGCGCGGGCGGAATTGGTTTTGATGTAGCAGAATTTTTGGCAGAAGAACATACTTCGACTGCGCCAGACATCCCCGCTTTCATGGCTGAATGGGGTGTGGATATGAACTATCAAAATGCTGGTGGACTGATGACTGCACAACCTGTTCCTGCTTCCAGAACCATTTATCTCTGCCAACGCTCTCATGGAAAACTGGGGGCTAATCTCGGAAAAACCACTGGTTGGATACACCGCGCCAGTCTAAAGCACAAAGGAATTGAGATGCGCTCCGGCGTAAAATATTTAAAAGTAGACGATCAGGGCCTTCATATTGACGATGGCGGTACCACAGAAATTTTGGCCGTGGATCATGTCGTTATTTGTGCAGGACAGTTGTCTGTCAACGACTTATGGGAACCCTTACGTGCCGCTGGCGTATCCGTTCATCTGATCGGAGGGGCAGCTGAAGCCAGAGAGTTGGACGCCAAACGCGCGATTGAGCAAGGACTAAAAGTCGCCATTTCCGTCTAATTATCACAGGAATACCCTCAAGGAATGTTGACAAAATAAATGACGATTCTACATTTCCTCTTTTTCCGCCACTCTGCGTCCACAAAATGGTTATTATGCTAGGCATAACGCCCATTTTACGTTCTTGATTGGCAAAAAATAGTTCGCCTAGCATCTGCATTTGTTTAATCGCCATTCCCAAGCGTGTTTACCCTCGTTTCACTTGGTTTTTGACCCTTAATTTTGTATATTTGCACTCCTTTTCACAAAAAAGTGGGAATGGGTATAATATTTTTAATTAACAAAAAGTTTATCATAATGTTTGCAATCGTAACAATAGCTGGTCAGCAGTTTAAAGTTGAGCAAGGACAAGAAATTTTTGTCCACCAGTTAGAAGCTAGCGAAGGAGACAATATTAGCTTTGATCAGGTACATCTGATCGGAGGTGATAGTTCTACCAACGTGGGCACGCCGATCATCAGTGGGGCTTCTGTCAGTGCTACTGTACTGGGCCACCAAAAAGGAGACAAAGTAATTGTCTTTAAGAAGAAACGAAGAAAAGGCTACCAGGTCAAAAATGGCCATCGCCAAAAATTCACTAAAATAAAAATTGATAGTATTACCGGATAAATTGTTAAAGAAACCTTAACAGTTTTTTGATATTTTCAATATTAAACCTTATTTTTAACCTGTAAATTATTTTAAAATGGCACATAAGAAAGGAGTCGGTAGTACAGATAACGGTAGAGATAGTAATAGTAAACGACTAGGTGTTAAATTATTCGGTGGCGAAAAAGCTAGAGCCGGAAACATAATCGTTAGACAAAGAGGTACAAAATATCATCCTGGCCTACACGTAGGCATAGGAAGAGATCATACCTTGTTTGCATTGGTGGACGGAAATGTCCAATACAAGAAGCGTCGTTTGAACAGAACATTTGTTAATATTGTTCCTAATGGTGAAGTAACCACGGTACAGCAAAAGCGTAAGCCTAAAAAGGCTAAGGCAGCTGCTGCTCCAGCACAGGAAGCGGCTCCTGAAAAAGTAGAAGCGGTTGCTCCTGCTCCCGTAAAACAAGCTGCTCCTACTCCACCACCAGCAGCTCCCAAAAAGCCTGCTGCTGACGCTGGCGTAACGGAAGATCTGAAAAAAGTTGAAGGAATCGGACCAAAAATTGCCGAACTACTCAATAATGCAGGAATTAAAACGTTTTCAGACCTAGCAGGAACAGAAGTAGATCGCATTAAAGAAATTCTAGCGGAAGCGGGTAGCCGTTACGCTGCTCATAATCCGGGCACTTGGCCTAAGCAGGCTGGAATGGCCGCTGAAGGAAAATGGGAGGAATTGAAAAAGTGGCAGGATGAACTAGACGGCGGTAAAGAATAAAAACGAGCTTATTAGTTAAGCTTTAAGATAGTTTTAGTTTTCATAGCTTTATATTTTTTGTTGTTAAGCTCTATCCTCCCGGATAGAGCTTATTTTTTTGTGCTCCTCTATTCCGGCCGGCATTTAGTAAATCCCTTTTCAAGTCTTAACATTTACAGAAAGCGTAATACACTGCTTGAGCCATACCAAAAGACAAACCCAATCACAAAAATTATACAATCAAAAAAGACAACATAAATCACAAATCAGCAGGCGAGTTTGTATTATGCTTTGTGAATTTTAG
>Ga0114957_1002827_pt1 | contig 16085 bp, 10 predicted proteins | sample BantaG_FD_87175 | JGI IMG/M metagenome (GOLD analysis project Ga0114957, IMG submission 87175) | Marine algal microbial communities from Bantry Bay, Ireland - BantryBay_4 metaG | ecosystem: Host-associated > Algae > Red algae > Unclassified | place: Bantry Bay, Ireland | collected 2014-11-21 | reverse complement strand
TTTTCCGCCATTTTCTCCAAAAAAATAATTCCGTAACAAAGGCTATGCAATGATTTTTTTGAAAAAACTGACAAAAAAATTCCCTCGTCAAAAATCTGCATTTATTAATTTTCTATTCCTAAGACATAGTTCAATAATAAATTATGACTAAACTCTTTTTTCAAAAATTAGATTTTACTTTTTAGTATTTTTGTTACAATAAAAGAAAAATACAATTTTTTTTTTTGAACGGAGCAAGTAACTCATTTGTTCAGAGTTGGATGAAAAACTATAAAGTTAGAACAAGCGATAAAAAAAATGATAATGAACATACTGGATTCTCTTCCGTTCTAAAGCTACTTTATACCATAAGTCACCTCACCAACAAACAAAATACATGAATAAAATTTTCCTAAAAATAATCTTTATTGGATGTATTCTAGTGCTACTTAACTCCTGCGCTAGTTATAAAATGCATCAATCCCAACCATCAACACCAACCATCAATACTGCCATTGAAAATTTAGATAATCCTACACATAGTATTTTTTTAATCGGCGAAGTAGGAGCAAATCTAAAAACCAAAACAAACTCCACTTTACAACTTTTACAAAAGCATCTTGACCAAGCGGACGAAAATAGCACCGTTTTGTTTTTAGGAAATAATGTAGGTCGACAAGGTATGCCTTCCAAAGAAGATGAAAAATCAAGAGCCAAAGCAGAGATGAAATTGGATGCACAAATGGCAGTCTTGGAAAATTTTAAAGGACAACCTATTTTTATTTCGGGAAATAAAGATTGGAAAAGATATGGTGTAAAAGGATTGTTACGCCAGGAAAAATATATCGAAACTGCACTTAATAAAACTATCGAAGACGAAGACAAGTGGAATAATTATTTTTTGCCAAACCGAGGTTGTCCTGGGCCGGAGGTAGTTGAGATCAATGAAAAATTGGTAGTGATAGTGATAGATTCGCATTGGTGGTTATTGGATTGGGACGAAAATCCAAATGTCAATAGTGATTGCGAAGTAAAAAGTCGAGCAGCTTTTGGGGTGGTTTTGGCAGCTACAATTAAAGACCATAAAAATAAAAATATTGTTTTTGCCACGCATCATTCTTTTGAAAGTACGGGACCTCATGGCGGAAAATTTTCCCTTAAAAATCATTTGTTTCCTTTCACCACAGCTTCTGATAAAGCTTACGTACCACTTCCCGGTGTAGGGAGTTTATTTTTGTTACTTCGCCAAGCGGGTATTTTCAAACAAGACCTTTCCAATAGTAATTATCGAGATTTTCGCAAAGCAATTTTAACTCCTGCTGAGGCAAAAGGTGAATATATTTTTGTTTCAGGACATGACAACAGTTTGCAATATCTTCAGGATGGAAAACAGCATTTTGTGGTAAGTGGTGCGGGTTCAAAAAGTACGCCTACGGCAAAAAGTAAACAATCGATTTTTAGTTATGGACATGTTGGTTTTTCCAAAATGAATTTTTATGAAGATGGTTCAGCGTGGGTGGAATTTTGGATTCCTACGGAAAATGACTTGGAAGGGAAAATGGTTTTTCGATATAAAATGAAAGGTGCGTTACCCGAAATTTCGACTGAACCTATGGAAGCAAATTTCCCAGAATACGATAGTGGAAAAGACAGCATCCTAGCTTTACCAACGACGAACAGCTTGCCACGTTTAAGTAATTTTTCCAAAAAAATGCTAGGCGAAAGAAGGCGAGCATTGTATTTAGAAAAATATAATTTTCCAGTTTTAGATTTGTCAACTTTTCAAGGTGGTTTAAAAATTATCAAAAAAGGTGGTGGCAAACAAACCAATTCTTTGCGATTGGAAGACTCGGAAGGGAAGCAATTTGTAATGCGTTCTTTGACCAAAGATTTGACGAGAGGTGTACCGCATCCGTTTAATCAATTGCCGATGGTGAATTTTTTATTTAATGAAAATTACATGGGAAGTCATCCGTTTGCGCCTTTGACTTTGGGAACTTTGGCAAATGCTGCCAACGTCTATCACACCAATCCAAATATTTATTATATCCCCAAGCAACCTGCATTGGGCGACTACAACGAAGACTTTGGAGGGGAAATATATTTAGTAGAAGAACGACCTCATCAAAACTGGGCAACTACTGAAGTCTTCGGAGAAGTGGATAATTTTACGAGTACGTCGAAGTTGCTTTTAAAACGTCAAGGGAATACGAAACATGTGGTTGACCAACATTGGGTAGTGCGTAGTCGGTTATTTGATATGTTGATTGGTGACTTCGACCGACATGGTGACCAATGGCGTTGGAGTGTAAAAAGGACTGATGATGGGAAAAAAATATACCGTCCAATTCCTCGTGACCGTGACCAAGCGTTTAGTCATTTTGATGGGAAAATTTTAAAAATATTATCTCCTTTTCATTCTTTGGTTCGACAGTTGGCAACTTTTGATGAAAGTGTTGGTGACCCGAAATTTAATTATTACAACGGTCGACATTTTGACCATCACTTTATGAATGAGATGACTTTGGAAGATTGGCGAAAAGAAGCACGTTACATTCAAGAGCATGTTACGGACGAAGTGATTGATAACGCCATGCAGTTTTTTCCAAAAAAAGCTTACGACTTATCGGGTGAGGAAATAGCGAGAATTTTAAAATACCGAAGAGATAATCTAGTCAAAATTGCGGAAGACTTTTATAGAGAACTAGCCAAAATTTCTATTCTACTTGGTAGTAATAAAAAAGAATTATTTGAAATCAATCGGAAAAATGATAAAGAGACCGAAGTTAAAATGTATGATACGAACAAAAAAGGGGAGCGACAAGAATTACTGTTTCATCGAATTTATAAAACTTACGAAACGAACGAACTTTATATTTATGGATTGGAAGACAATGATATTTTTCGCATTACAGGTGAGGTAAATAAAGGAATAAAAATACATCTTATTGGAGGATTGGGGAAAGATACTTTTATTGACAAATCAAAAGTAAAAGGACTGACGAAGAAAAATATTATTTACGATAACAAAAAAAAGAACCATCTCGAACTTAGTCGAGAAAGTAAAAAAAGAACAAGTAAAGTTTATGAAAATAATAGCTACGAATATTTAGGAAATCATTTTGATGGTAACTCGATTGCTCCAACTATTCTGTTGGGGGCAACTTCAAGCAATGGAATTATCGTAGGATTCGGCGTGAATTATAAGGTGTATAAATTTAATAAATCGCCATTGGCACAAGAGCATCGGTTGTTGCTCAAATATGCTTTTGCTACTCAAGGTTTTGAATTCACCTATGATGGAATCAATTATGAAGCGATAAATCATTTGGACATAGTCGGTAGTTTAAAAATTAAAGGAGATAAATATTCTTACAATTTTTTTGGAATGGGAAATGAATCTGACCCTGCTCAAGATGGTGTAGATTTCTATCGAGTCTTCCAAGGTTTGCTTCATTTGGACTTAGGAATTCAACGTAGGTTTGCAAGTGACATCGGAAGTTTTTCCATTCGCCCAATGATAGAACGAACTGACCCAACAGTCGATGTCGATAAATTTGTCAATCAAGAAAACAACGGCTTGGCTGCTGAAAATTATGAAACCAGATGGTTTGCTGGAACAAAAGCTTCTTTAAATTTTTCAAATGTCAATCGAGATTTAGCACCCAAAAATGGTTTTAAATTTAAAAATAATTTTCGTTGGCAGACTAATTTGACAGCTTCCAAAAGAGAGTTTTCAACTTATCATTCAGAATTTATTTTATATAAATCCTTTGGTGTAAAAAAGAATGTAGTCTTTGCCACTCGCTTTGGAGGAAATACAATTCGAGGGAATTATGATTTTTTCTATGCACCAACCATCGGAGAAGATAATAATGTCAGAGGTTTCTATGGACAACGTTTTCGAGGTCAGTCGAATGCTTTTCACTTGAATGATTTACGATTGTATTTAGGTTCGGTAAAGAATTCTTTTTTACCTTTCAGTTGGGGATTGACGGGAAGTTTTGATTATGGTCGAGTTTTTGAACCTGGCGAGGAATCTGATTTGTGGCATTCAAGTGCAGGTGGTGCAATTTGGATTGCTCCTTTAAATATGGTCATGTTGTCGGTGAGTTATAATAAAGCGATTAAGGAAGACGGCGCGAGAGTGCGGGTGTTTCTAGGACATGCGTTTTAAAATATTCCAATATCTATTTACAAAGACATTATAGTGCATAAATCAGATAAGCCACCGCAAAAGCAATAAATGAAATCACCAATCCACCTGCAAAAAACAGTATAACAAATTATTTATAATGAAAATTACCCCAAATTTCCGATTAGATTTTTTGTATTATAGTTGTAAAAAGTATCCGATATCTAATGCAAATAATTAGTTTTCTTTTCCATTAGATTCCATCACTTCTTTTGCCTTAGATTTATCTACGACCTCCACATTATTATCATTATATATTAAAAACTTATCTCTAAAAATTTTAAGTTTCGCTTCATCATAACCGTATTCATTTTCTAGGAAATTTTCTATGCTGCCATGCTTTTTATCAATAGCATCAAAGGCAGCTTTGATATAAGATTCTTTTACTTCCACCAAGGGTTGGGTTACTCGCTGCTTTGCGATTAGAGCAGTCTTTCGCAAAGTTTTATTAATATCTTTATTTCGATAATAATTAGACATCATAAAATCTCCAAAAATTACGTCTCTTTCTACACCCAACATTGCTAAAACTAAAGCCGTCCCCAAACCTGTTCTATCTTTCCCTGCCGAACAATGATAAAGGATAGGAGCTTGTGTGTCATCTGCTACTAAATCTAAAAAAGGTTGGTATTGAAAAGCAAAAGTATCAACAAATTGACGCATCACACCTGCCACAAATTCTTCACTATCAAAAGTATCTTGGTCACCACCTTTAATTTGTTTTCTAAGTTGTGCTTGCATATTTCCCGTTCGGTCACCAATCGGAACTCTCACTCGATTGACTTCTCTATTTGTGGGAAAACGACTTTTATCTTTAACTACTTCTTTATCATCTCGAAAATCAACCACCGTATTAATTCCAAGCGTATTAAAATAATTCAAATCTCTTTTGGAAAGCTTACTCAATTTTCCAGAACGATAAATCTTTCCCCATTTGACTACTCTTCCATCCTTGGTAGGAATACCTCCAAGGTCTCTAAAGTTAGAAGCATTTTCCATAGGGATTAATCTTTCGGAAGCTATAAATCGTTCTCCATCTTTATTTTTAAATCCAAAAAAATAACGATAAGAGAGGTTATAATTTTTTAGAACTACGGAACTTTGGGAGACGGTTCTCACAGGTCGATTCCAATCAATGCTCTCAACTGTATTTCCTTGGTACACAGTAAAAGTATCATTTGTAGTAAACTGAAAAAGATAATCTCCATTATTTAATCGATCTACATATACTTTTTCTAAAAGAGTTCGGTCGGGTTTTGCAACTTTTTTATATCGGAAAAAGCAACCGTAGAGTAAAATACCAGATAGAAGTAAAAGTATTGTTGAAAATATGATAACTGATTTCATTTATTTTAATTATTATGATTTGATAATAAGGAAAATGTGAGTGTATTGTTTTCCTTAAAAAATCCTTTCTAAGGTTTGTAAACTAAAGATAAGATTTTCTAGTTTATTTAGACTGGGAGTTTTAGTGCTTTGTCTTTACCATAACGAACTGACATCTTAGAGCTTGTTGGGAGTTTTCTTTTAGGCTAAAAATGTCCCTTTTTTAATGACACTTCCCTGCCTGCCGGAAGGCAGGTTTTAAAAAATAGTCAAATAGCGCAGACTATGTTCCCATTTTTTTGCATCGTGTCATCAAAAAATGAACTATTTTTTGCTCAAAAACAAAACTCCCAACAAGCGCTTAATAATCCTGTCTAATTTCTTTCGCTTTTCGGAGCTGCTTTTTGGCTTTGTTAAGTGCACCGTTGAAAGCATCCATAAATTGCTGCGCAGTATGTGATGCAAAAACTACAGGGCCTGGTACATTGATCTGTACCTCTGCTAAAATAGAATCAGGCGTAGTTCCATCGTCAGTTTTAAAATAGACTTTAGCTTGTGTAATCTTATTGTTATAAGTTACAAGTGAAGAAACTGCATTTTTAATTTCTGTTTCGTGGGCATCGTTTATCGTAAATGGAGATTGAATTAATACTTTCATTAATGTTTATTTTTTTATGGTGGAAAATCATGTAAGATAGGGTATTCTTACCTTTTATCTAAAAAGGATGAAGTGATAATATGTTCGAAGTTGTACTATATTTTTAGAATAAACAAAATAAGATTCAATTTTATTCGAGAAGTATTGCCGCCTATCGGATGATTTTAAGTTATTAGATACCCAATCCTCTGTTAGTTTATTCTTTAAAACAACTTTTGTTACACATTAGTACTATTACTATTAAGGGCTTGCTGATTGATGGTGATTTTTTTTCTATTGAAAAATATTTAACAAATTCAAACTGAACAAAACCACAACTCAACATTTTTAGTAATGAGAGCCGAATAAAAATAATTTGTGCTCACTTTAAAAGATTGAGTTTATCTTTTTTTTTAAAGAAATTTATTATTCACCTTTTATTTATATAAAAATTACATGAAAAATATTTTAATTAAATCCATTTTATTTTTTGCATTTTTTCTAATCGGAAACCAAGTCGATGCGCAAAAATTAGTTATGGAGAATGAGGAAATTTCTTATGATAGTCAGCTTCGTTCGGCAGTAAAAGTTACTATCGCTCCTGACAAAAAAGAAGTTCGAAAAGATTGGGAAGATTATATCGAAGATAATTATGGTACAAAAGTAAAGGGCAATGGATGGTTGCGGAAAAAAGATGTACTTTCTGCCAAAGGCGTTTTTATTCCTTCGATTTCCGAAAAACAAATTGATTTGTATGCAGAAGTGATGGATAAAGATCATGGTTCACAAGTTTATGTATTTGCTTCTTTTGGTTACGATATGCACATTACAGCAGAAGCTTTCCCAAAGGAATATCGAGCATTGGAAACTTTGACTTTGGATTTTATGGATAATATTCTGACCGATTATTACAAAGATCAAGTAGAAGATTCTAAGGAGTTGGTGAGTGAGATTCAGGAAAAAAGAAAGGATATGGAAGAAAATTTGAGTGAAAATAAAGAAGAGATTGTTGAGCTTAAAGAAGATAATAGCGAATTGAAAAGAGAAATAAAATCGAAGCTTATAGAATTGGAAAAAGCAATTGCGGCTTTGGAAGAAGATGAAGCGAATTTTAAAATGATTAAAAACCAACTGACAAATGAAAACTACTCTGGAGTAGAAATGTTCGTTATGGAAAAATCGAAAACCACTTATGATGATAAAATGCGAACTGCTGTAATTGTTTTTATGGAACCTGAAAGAAAGAAAGTGAGAGATGCTTGGGAAGATTTTTTGGAAGACGATTATGATACCAAAACGAAGGGAAATGGATTGATTGGGAAAGATGATGTCATCCGTGCAAAAGAAGCGAACATAGCTGATATCTCAAATAAGACGATAGATTTATATGCGGAAGTTTTGGATAAAGATCAAGGTTCGGAGTTAAAAGTATTTGCATCTTTTGGCTATGATGTACACATTACTCCAGAAAAATTCCCTAATGAATTTACTGCACTAGAAAATTTTACTTTAAAATTTATAAATGAATTTTTGATGGACTACTACGAAGATGAGGTAAAAGAAGCTCAAGATTTAGTTGATGATTTGCAAGATGATAAAAATGATATGCAGAAGAAATTGAGTGAGAATAAAGAAGACATTGTAGATTTAAATGAAGATAATGTAGAATTGAAAGAAGATATGACTGCCAAAGGTGTAGAGATGGAAAAAGCTGCCAATACTTTGGAAGTGGAAAAAGAGAAGCAGAAACAATTGAATAAAAAAATTAATTCTGAGAAAAAGAATATTAAGAAAAAGGATAACTAATTCGGTATGATACCTTGGGCTATCTTACAAGCTTTTTCCATCTAAATCAAAATCAAAATATCAATCAAAATAAAAACCCGAATAGTGAATCACCGTTCGGGTTTTTATTTTGATTGACATTTTGATTTTGATTAAAAAAGTTGACGGTGAGAAAACGTAAATGATCAGATTTTTGTCTGACCTTAAATAGGAATCTGTTAACTATATATTTACCATCGATAAAAGCCAACCCAAGACGGCCCACCAAAGGCAACAAAGCCAAGTTTTAAAAAAAGTTTAGCGAGTGTTTTTAGTTTTGTAATTTGATTGTTTTCCATTTAAATTTCTCCAACAATTGCCTCTGATACATTTATGATATGATCGCCTACTTTTTCTAAATTTGAAAATAGATTGTTATAAACCATTGCACTATTGATATTGTATTCCGTATCCGTTTCCATTGCAATCGTATTTTCTTTACGCATTATATTTCTTTTTTCATTTATCTTTTTCTCGATGAGCGTTGCTTTTTCCTTATAAACATTATCGTAATGGGGGTTTGACAAATTTTCTACCATAGTTTTAAATGCTTCATCTACTAGATCAAACATTTCTGTTAATCTGTTTCTTTGGTGTTGGGTAAACCAAATTTTTTCTTCAAATTTCTTTTCAATAGTTTTAGAAATTTGAAAAAAATCATCTCCTATTCGTTCGATTTCATTACCAATGTTTAAAATGCTTCTTACTTTAATCGACATCTTTGGAGTCAATTCTTTTTTGGAAACATTGGTCATATATTCTGCTAGTTCTATTTCAAATCGATCTGTAATTTCTTCATATTTTTCGATCTTTTTTATCAATCTTCTTCTATTCAAATCTGTTTTGGAAGGGTCTAATAACAATTCTCTTGCAAAATTTGACATTCGACTAGTTACCTCGCCGAACCTTGCCACTTCCTTTTGAGCTTCTAAAATAGAAAGCTCTGGGGTGATGTTAGATCCTCCAATATATTTTAATTTTATCAATTCATCATCTTCAGGATCACCCTTAATCATGGTCTCTGCAATTTTTACTAACCAAGGTACAAAGCCAATTAATAAAATAACATTTAAAAAATTAAATAAAGTATGAAACGCAGCTAAGGTGTAAGTACTTAAACGATCTTGTGTAGTTAGATTTTCCTCAACCTCCACATATCCTTCAAATAAGAAAGTGGAATTAGCTACAAAATCTGTTAAAAATGGAAGCAAATAAGGCAATAGAATGACCATCCAAGTCACTCCAATCACATTAAATAAAGAATGAATCCTTGCTGATCTTTTTGCTTGAATATTCCCTACTAAAGAGGCAATCTCAGCGGTTATGGTCGTTCCAATATTTTCCCCCAAAACCATTGCACATGCAATATCAAGTGGAAGCCAACCTTTGTATACCAAGGTTAAGGTAATAACCATTGCAGCACTTGAGGATTGGACGATGATCGTTATGACCGCTCCAATAAGTACAAAGAATAAACGAGAAAGAATTCCATAATTTGAAAACCCTTTGATGGTGGAAAGTAGGTTATTATTACTTGCTATGTCAGGTATGGATTGTTCCAAATAGGTGAGACCAAGAAAGAGCAAAGCAAAGCCGATTAAAAACTCGCCCCAATATTTTAATTTTCCAATCCTTAAAAAAGAAAGTGGTAATGCTATGGCAAAGATGGGAATAGAGTAGGAGCTTAATTCTACCGTAAATCCAAGAATAGAAATTAGCCAACCTGTAACTGTAGTACCTACGTTGGCTCCCATCATCACTCCTGCTGATTCCACTAAAGAGATCAAGCCAGCATTTACAAAACTTACAGTCATTACAGTTGTAGCTGACGAAGATTGGACAATGGCTGTAGTTAAAAAACCAGTTAGTACTCCAATAAATCTATTTTTGGTTATGGTACGTAATATATTTCTTAATTCAGAACCTGCAGCCTTTTGGATACCAAGACTCATAATCTTCATTCCATATATGAAAAAGCCTAGAGAACCTATGATCTGTAAAACTTCCCAAAGTCCAAATTTCACTAATAATGAAGTTTAATTTAAAAATCTTACTTAATCTGCAAAATTATGTTTTAAAGAATAATTCAATGTTAAGTAAATATTTCTTTAATATTAATAAATAACATGAAAACTCTATTGCTCCCGAAAGTCGGGATGACTTTCTTGATATCTGCAACTTAGGTTAATTTATTTTAAAGTGTATTTTATTTTTCGATTTATTTCTAATTGGCTTTACAAAGAGGAAGGTAAATTTATATATATTTGAGCTTGATTTAGGAGAGGCTTATTTTCAGCTCCTTTTTAACAAAACATACTTCCAATTTTACAAACAAGAAGAAAATGGATCAGACATTGATTATTATGTGGGTTGGGTTTATCCTTGCATCTTATTCAGTTGTAGGTAACGATGTTATTCAGACCATGGGTACCTTTTTAAGTTCTAATGAAAAGAAGCCTTGGTGGGTACTATGGATATTTGCAGGAACTATATTATCTGCAACCCTAATTTATAGTTGGTATGTAAATGGTGGAGATGTTTCTTATCAAAGATTATCTAAATATCCTTTTCCTGAACCCTTCGATTGGTATTATGTCCTGCCCCCTTTGGTGCTCATGTATGTAACTAGGTGGGGAATACCTGTCAGTACTTCCTTTTTGATTCTTACTTTTTTTAGTTTTAAGAATCTGAGTAGTATGCTCATAAAATCCGTTTCTGGATATTTAGTTGCTTTTGCGGCAGCTATTGTCGTGTATATTTTAATTACAAAATTATTAGAGAAACGGTTTATAGAAAATCCAATCAAGACTCAAGAGAAAAAGATATGGACAGTCTTACAATGGGTTTCAACTGGTTTTCTATGGACTCAATGGCTCGCTCAAGATTTTGCAAATATCTTTGTTTACCTTCCTCGGAAATTGGATGTAACTTCTTTAATCATTTCTCTCATTATTTTATTGGCATTATTAGGTTATATTTTCTACCAACGAGGTGGTGCTATTCAAAAAATTGTCAAATCAAAAACGAATACAACCGATATTCGTTCAGCAACTATAATTGATTTTATCTACGGAATTGTTCTATTTTATTTCAAGGAATTAAATGAAATTCCGATGAGTACGACGTGGGTATTTATTGGATTGTTGGCAGGTCGGGAAATTGCAATAAGATGGAGATTAAATGGAAAGCTTCAATGGCCTGAGGTGAAAGGAATCTTGTCAGATTTAGGAAAAGTATTCTTTGGATTATTCATCAGTTTGCTACTAGTAATCTTTATTCAATGGGTAAGAGGAGAAGATATTATACAAATGATAATGGATATGGGTAATGATTTAAGGGCTCAATTATTTGAGTAAAATATTTTTTAAAATAAAGGTAACTACTTAGGAGGAAGCTTTCGGGACTTCGTGGTGGCTGCAATCAGAGTGAGCAAAAGTTCTGAAAGCCAATTTTGGAAATTGCATTTGGCTTTCAGAAATCTTGCTCCACTCATTCCTCTCCGCCACGGGTTTCCGAAAGCTTCCATTTAACCATCAAATTAATTCACCAAAGGTAAATTTTCTGTTTTTTATAATTAATTGAAATTTGATTTTGAGCTAAAAATGGATAACCTAGAATCCCATCAAGTTTCATATCAAAACTCTCCTCTAAAATTGAAAAGTCCATTAAAAGGAAGTCAAAATTTCTAAATTCATTTCCCTTTATTTTAAAATCATTCAAAGTAGCTGATTCTAAATTCTGAGGATTTCCATCTACACCCACTAATTGACTGGCTTTAGAACCAAATAACTGAGCATCCAATTTACCTCTCAATTTTTTATTTAAAACATTTACTTCAGACCCCGTGTCAATTCCAAATCTATATTTCTTACCATCAATTTTCACAGTAATAATAGGTATGTGACTTTGCATACTAAAGTTGATCTTTTCCTTAAATGATCTATTTTTATGAAGCTCAGATTTTCGAGTTTTGTACAGTTTAATAACTTGACCTGATACATCTAAATATAGTTCATAATTTTGAAATATATTCTGTCCGATCAAACCAGAAATTGAAGTTCCAATTGATTTTTCTAAACCACTTAAATCAATAGCAACAGCTTCAATATATTTTTTTGAAATTCCAGCCCAGACAAATTCTTTTACATTAACAATTTCTCCTTGACAATTTTTTGAAATTCCTCCAATTATCGACTCATTATTATTAGGCTTTTGGTTAATGAGCAACATAGGAGAACCTGTATCTAAAATATACTTTCCTTTGATTCCATTGAGTTCAGCTTCTACCAATATTATTCGATCATATAATTCAAAATTCGATTCAAAAACCTTATTGGAAGATTTTTCTTTATTAAAATTTTTAGTTTCGATATGACTTCCTACCAATGCGATATTGTCTTGCGCCAAGGTGAATTGGGGAAGTAATATTATAATGGTAAAAAGTAGATTTCTAAACATAAAATGAAATTGTAGTAGTAATTAGAATTAATACTTTATTAAAAATTAATTCTAGTAAAGCGGTGGGAGTTTTGGTAATTGGTATTTCAAAGATAAGATTTCTTATTGTAAAATCAACATTATATTAATAATTAATTTACATTTAATTAACATTGGGGCTGTTGCAATAAATATACCAGTTTTAATTTATTGATAATCAGTTACTTATAATAAAAAAATAAAGGATTGGAATTAACTGAATGTTAATTTTAGATCATTTTACCTAAAATTAACAAAGTAGATATTGACGAATACTAGACGGGAATTTGATGGAAGAATGGAATAGATTATTTTAAAATCTAGAATTGGTAGTAGAAAGAACGTTGTTAACGTTTTGAGTTTACTTTGAATTGGAACTTATTGTCTTTTGTTTTTTTGATAAAAGAAATACCAGCTTTTTTACAAATGTTATTAGTCATTAATTCAATGAATTGTTTTTCATGTAACATAATTCCAGAATTCATAATCACATTGAGAATGTCTTCAGAAGAGAAAGTTTTTGAAGGTTGTGAAGCAAGTAACCAAAGCACTTCGAATTCTTTGGGATTGAGGTATATTTCTTTTCCCTCTAAGTAAGCTTTATTGGTAGTTTTATCAATTCGTAAGTTTCCCATAATTAAGTTTGGTTAAAGAAGAGTGTGTAAGTGCTTAGACTTACAATCATACTATTCAAATATCATACTCAAAGATGAGTCCAATGAAAACGATGAGTTAAATTGCTGGTAATTCCTAAAATATATTTTTACTCAGTCGAAATTTTCTTTACTCTATTTTTTTGGAAAACTAAAATACAATTAACTGTCCTTGAAGTCTAGTTTCTTGTTCAGGTAAAATTTCACAATTATCCCAAATTCCAGTTCTTAAAGTTTTTTCGTAGGCAGGAGTTAATTTATTTTCGGCCATAAGATTTGCAGCTTTAATATGGTCATATTGGTAGGGTAGGTGAGTGTAGAAAATTTCCTCTTGATGATCTAAATCAAGAATCATATACCAAACTCTAGTTGTACCATCATTGGCAGGCATTCCGATTACTCCAGGGTTTAACCAAAGTTTATCTTGATTTTTTTGGGAAAAAGGTAAGCCGCAATGCCCTCCTATAATTATGTCAGCATGAGCCACTTCGAAATTTTTCGATTTCTTTTCCCAATCTGTAGATTGAAAAATATATCCTGAAGTTTCAAAATAAGAACCGTGAACGACACCACATTTTTTACCAGCAAAATCAAATTCAATAAAATCTGGTAAGTTATCCATCCATTCGATACTAGAAGCACTTAATTTCTCTTGAGCGTAGGGATACCATTCTTTGGAAAAAATATCGCAACGACTTCCATCCCTAAAATCACATCCACAGTCTTCTAGACCTTCCCTTAGCTGTATTTCAACATTACCCGCAATAGAATGAATATTCCAATCCTTTACAGTTTGAACAACTTCTTCAGGTTGAGCACAATAGGCAACAACATCTCCCGTGCATATAATGTTATGAGATGTAATATTCTTATTTTTTGCAATTTCCATTATTTTTTGAAGCGATTGTAGATTACTATACACTCCGCCAAAGAGCAGAATTTTCCCTGCTAAGTTTCCAATGTTTTTAGTAGTTTTCTTTCTTTTCATTTTGAAAAATCATAGGTATAAAAAATAAAATAAAGCATAGTATACTTCCCCAAATATTTGAAGCCAGCAAGGTAGCATATTTTCCTTCAGTAAAGACCAGACTTTGGGGAAATGATTCAGTTGCAACTAGGATTCCAATTAAGATTCCACAACTTACACTTAAATGAAATGATAGAGGAGGAGCATTTTTTTTCCAAAAAATAAATACGGGTGCGAGGCCCATTACCATTGTTCCACTAACAGTTGTAGCGGTCAATATTTCAGGATTTGCAAAAATCGGCAAGGTGCCGACAATCGTTAAAAGCACCATCATCATCCTTCCTCTTTGAATGGTGATTAAATTTTCCTTTCCTAAATCTATTACCATTAATTTTGAAAAAGAAGAAAATGCTGAATCCAAGGTAGAGGCGGCAGAAGTAACCATGATAAAATTCATAGCCAACATGGTCGTGACTCCTAATATTTTTCCAACTTCCACAGCTGCTTGACCTTCCAACCCTTGAAATTGTGCAAAAATTCCCACAAAACTAAACGCCACCAAACAAAAGAATCCAATCAATGCTGCCCAAAGAAAACTTCTTAGCGTCGTTTTAGGGTCACTTATAAAACCTCTATCGGTCATGACAGAATCATGGAAAGGATAACTAAAAACTTGGATTAACGCTGCGAAACCTAAATTTAATCCACCTGCCATTGTCCAACTTCCAGAGGCTAAAAATTTACCCATAGCCCCTTCACCTTCTTTGGGCATAATAATACCCAAAATGATAAATAACAATACTCCAAATAATACCATTTGAATAGCATCAGTAAGCAAGGAACTTCTCAATCCTCCTTTTAACGTATAGGCTAAAGTAAGTCCTGTAAAAACTAATATTGATAAATAGTATACTGAACTTCCTGATGACCCAAAGTAACTTCCAATCACCATAGTATTAGACCAAACTTCATTAAATAGACGAAAACCGATTAGAATCGAAAAAATAATTACTGCTTTTCGACCAAATCGGGTTTGTAAAAAATGATGAATACTGGAAAAATTTCCCTGCGTTCTCAATTGATAAATTACAACTCCAGCCACCACAAAAGAAAGATAATAAACGGCATAAGATACGCCTCCCACAATTCCAAAGGCTAATCCTAAATTGGCTGCATTGGTAATTGATTTTGCAAAAATCCACGAAATTACCAAACTGGCAGTCAACATAAATACATTTGGCTTTTTCCCCTCCGAATCTGAAGCAGAGAAAAATTCCGATATAGTTTTAGCAAAAGGTGTGATAAAGAAAAACAAAACCCCTGATCCTAAAACTAATAACCATTGAAGTGTATTTGTATCCATTTTTTTTTACGGTAGACGGTCGTTCGCTCTGCTCACTTGACGGATGACGGACGCTTCGCTTGACGGTTCACAATACTGATGATTCACAATTTGCAAAACCGTCAAGCGAAGCGTCCGTCATCCGTCAAGTGAGCAGAGCGAACGACCGTCTACCGTTTTTTATTCATCCCACCATACTGGCGAGTTTATACTATTTTGATTAGTTGCAGTTGCATTGTTATAATTATCTCGATTTAAGGCTTCCTCATCAGCGGGGTAGGGCAGACGAAGCGGAATTAAATTATTATTTAGACTTGCGGAAATAGTTTTTAATTGTGGAAAACCAGTTCTTCGATATTCAATCCAACCTTCATATCCATTGATAATATTGTGTATCCATTTTTGAGAAATGATTTGCTCAATAGGATCATTTCCATTTTGCGCATAAGCCGTATTACCTGATGTTAAATAATCGTTGGGCATCGAAGTATTCCAATATTCAAAAGATAACAATACTCCTGCATTATAATAATCTGCTGCATTTCCAGAAATGTAATCAAGTTCAGCAGCCTCTGCGAGGAGGAATTGCACCTCAGCAGCCGTCAAAAAATTAGCATCCAAAGCGGAAGTATTTTCTCTGAAAATAGTTCCTGATAAAGAATAATCAGCTACAGAAATAGAAGTAG
>Ga0114957_1002825_pt1 | contig 16096 bp, 9 predicted proteins | sample BantaG_FD_87175 | JGI IMG/M metagenome (GOLD analysis project Ga0114957, IMG submission 87175) | Marine algal microbial communities from Bantry Bay, Ireland - BantryBay_4 metaG | ecosystem: Host-associated > Algae > Red algae > Unclassified | place: Bantry Bay, Ireland | collected 2014-11-21 | reverse complement strand
TCGGTGATCTTATGTATACTCTCCTGTCGTGGATCTAAAGAACTAACCACACAAGTAATAACGTCTAGAGAAGACGTCTTTAAGTTATCCACTGAGAATATTATCGAAAGCCAAGCGGAAACTTTTGCAGAGGAGATCATGGAAAAGGAAAAATGGTCTTGTACAAATTCTAGTAGTTATATACCTTATGATCAGGATTCTGTTTTTTTTGATACACGTATTCTAAGAGTAAATTTTCATGTGATGGATCGCATGCAGAAAGACCAGAATTTTAAAGAAGGGACAGGCGAGGCAGAAGAGTATCTTCCTAAACTTGTAGAAAATGCAAATAAAAGATTACGTAATAATTTTAAAATGAATCTACCAGCTGGGAATAATACTCCTCAGCTAAATCCGAGATATCAATACAAATTAGTAGGGGACAAACCAGGTGATAATGGGATTTATTATCATTACGACGATGAGCTATATTATTTTTTAAATCATGGTAGAAATAAGAATAACTATAAGAAGGAGGTGGTAGAAAAGTATGCGGTTAACTCGGAAAATGTGATCAATATTTTTTTAATGTCTCATCATCCTGACAGTGTAAAATCTAAAACGTATAAGGAATCTAACTCAGGAATCGCTTTAGGAACAGATCTTAAATTAGGTGCAAACTGGGGTGATAAACGAGAGCGTTTCTGGAAGTATGCGACACTGCTTAACCATGAGATCGGACATGTAATGAATCTCCGTCATAGCTGGATCAGAAATGATGGATGTGGTGATACCCCAGAACATAAAAGAAACTGGAAACCTGGTTCTAAATATCCAGATGGTCTCACTACGAATAATGTAATGGATTATAATGCCAGTCAGATGGCTTTTTCTCCGTGTCAGATCGGAAGAGTCCATCAAGTAATGAGTACAAAAGGATCTAAACAGCGAGCATTAGTTGTAGCTGATTGGTGTAATTTTGATCCGACTACTGAGATCGTCATCGATAGAGAAGTAAGCTTTACAGGAGAGAAAGATTTTAATAAAGATATAGTAATAGAAGAAGGAGGACGACTGATTATCAACTGTAGATTATCTATGGCTAAGTCCTCACGGATAGTCGTACGCCCCGGCGGTTATCTCGAACTTAATAACTGCCGTATCCATAATGATTGTGGAGATGAGTGGCTAGGAATAGAAGTGCAAAAGCAAAAAAAGAAGCGAGGAGAAATAAGATATTCTGGTGAGGTTTTTATAGAAAATGTAAAATCGATTAATTCTAAAGCTAAGCCTAAATCTTGATTTAATATTTTTATAGACTAGAGAATTACTGATGTATTGGAAAAAAATAAACTTGAATTTACTGATCTACCCAGTATTGAGTTTATTGTTTTTTTACCCCACTTATAAGTACGGTTTTGTCACTGATTTTTTATCGTGGTTATATAAATACGAAAATGGAAATTGGTCTGATTTAAAAGACTGTTTTGGGTATGATGGACTTCATCATTTTTTCCACCTTGTAAATTTTACTGTTTATAAAGTTATCGGTAAATCTGTATTTGGGTGGTATGTAGTGATGGCATTGCTGCATGGATTAAATGGGTTGTTGATTTCCGTCTGGGTAAAACGGATAATCGATATTTATATGTTGCCACGATTTAGTTTTTTACAATGGTTTATACCGATCAGCTTTTTATTTTCTCCCTATGCTATAGAACCTGTAGTATGGAAAGCTTGCTTGCATTATCTATTGAGTTTTGGGCTGATCATAGGCGGATTTATTTACCTTTTGGAATACTTAGAAAAAAGGCGAGGCTTATGGAAAGTCCATCTTTTATTTGTGCTGGCTTTACTCAGTTTAGAAATCGCTCTTGCAGTACCTTTTATATATTTGATTTTTTGGTTGGCTCATACAGTAATAAAAAATGATGAAAATAAAGTAGCTCATTTTGTAAGGATTACTATTCCTCAATGGGTGATTTTAGTATTTTACTTTCTAGCTAATAAATGGTATTTAGGAAGCTGGGTCGGACATTATGGAGAGGAGTCTCATCTTAATTTTGATTTACATCTGATGAGCGGTAATGCATTCCAGTATCTCGGGAAGCATACCTTGTTTTTACATTATCTTCCGTTTAAAACTAAATATCTGGTTTATGATTTAATAAATCATCCTGTTATGATTATCATTATCATATTGCTGAGTTTAGGGTGGATAGTATCTGTGATAAGGAGGCACTTACGTGCGAATGAGCCTGCGGCTATTTTATCTATCTTTTCTTACGTTGCATTTTTCATGGCTTTATTTCCGATCTCTAATCTTTATTTCCTAAAATCTCAATGGTACGAAAACGATAGATATGGATATCTAGCTTCTGTTTTTTTATGTTTTTGTATCGGGTTACTTATCGGTAAGATAAAGCGGAATCTTCTGAGGAATGGTATTTTATTTTTATATCTATTTATAATGTTTTACTGTAGTCTTATTACATTAAAGACGGCTTATAATACTGGAAAGATGGTCCATGGTCTGGTGGATAATTTTGATTATTACGATGAGCCAGAGATCGTAATCCTGGCCATACCTGATAATATGGAAGGCATGCAGATGTTTAGAGATTACTCTCGTCAGTCATTATCATTTATCGAATCGCTTTATCACTTTACGGGTAAAAACTATGAGGGTAAGATTACGGAGATCGCTCAGATAAATGTAAAGACTATTAAGGATCGCATAGGTGTAGAAGTGATAGATAGTACTACGCTCAAAATAAAAAACCCTAATATTGGTTCTTGGTTTTGGAGAGATGGGATCGGACTGATAAATTATGAGAATGAAGACTATAGAGTAACCAAGCAAGGCTGGTTTTACACTTTAGAAATCAAAAAGCCCATCGGCAATAGAATCTTTTTATACTTCGACGGAATAGAATGGAAGCAAGTCGAATTTTAAAAATTATGGTTTAAAGATCTCCCAGTTGTGGTCTAATCGTGATCTCCTCTACGACAGCACTAGGACTCATCTGAGTCGCTGACCATACCGCCTCGGCAATATCCTGAGCTTGCATGAGCCTAGATTCTGGAAGTTCTACACCCACCCAGGAATTAGACCAAGTAGCTCCGGGTAAGATAGCGGTTACTTTTATTCCTTTATCTTTTAGCTCTTCCCTTAGAACTTTTGTAAATCCCAGTAAAGCAAATTTAGAGATGGAATACGATCCACCGTTAGGATAAGCGATTTTACTGGCGATAGAGCACATATTAAAAATGTGTCCTTTACTCTGGGAAAGCATCCCTGGGATAAGACTTTGTGATAGATAATAGGCACTATATAGATTAGTGTCGATCATTTTTTCTAGCGTTCCAGGTTCTTCCTTATGAGTTTCTCCAGGTAAAAATACACCTGCATTATTTACGAGGATATCTATAGATTTTACTGTTTTATTACAAAATGCTCCCAGAGCGATCGTTTGTAATTTATCACTCATATCTGCCTTAAAAGTCCAGACTTTAACATTGGGGTAACCCGCCAGAAAAACTGCCTTTAATGATTGCAAATCCTCCTCACTTCTAGAATTGAGAATGAGGTCTATACCATGAGATGCAAATTTATTGGCTATGGCCAAACCGATTCCTTTAGTCGCTCCAGTGATTACTGCTATCATAATGTAATTTATAGTGACGAAGGTAAATATATCTTAGGCTTTCTACTTGCTGTCTTAGTAGTATTTTAGCTACTTTCGCATTAAGAATATGGAAAATAATCTTCTTTATCATCTAGGTAAATATGTACGCTGGCATAGTCAGATTTATAGTCGTCCAGAAAATGGGCGGATGTACTATAAAGAGATTATCAGACAGCTTTATGATATCGGGGTAGGATCATTATCTATAGTACTGATCATATCCATTTTTATCGGTGCGGTGACAGCAGTGCAGTTTTTTTATCAGATGGATGGGACTACTATCCCTCCTTATTTTATAGGCTATATTGTGCGAGATATGACGATCATAGAACTAGCTCCTACTTTTACCTGTCTGGTATTAGCTGGGAAAGTAGGTTCTAATATGGCGTCAGAGATCGGAGGAATGAGGCAAAAAGAACATATCGATGCCATGGAGATCATGGGTGTAAACACAGCGGCTTATCTAGTATTACCTAAAATTATAGCGTCACTTTTAATTATTCCTATATTAGTAAGTGTATCGGCTATCGTAAGTAATGCAGGAGGGTATCTCGCAAGTGTGCCATCAGGTTTATTTACATCAGGAGAGTATATTAGAGGATTAAGGGCGTTTTTTGTTCCATCTCATGTCACGATGATGTATGTAAAATCTGTAGTATTTGCATATATCATGACCTCTGTATCTTGCTACCAAGGCTATCATTTAAAAGGGGGTAGTATAGAATTAGGTAAAGCGAGTACTCGGGCGGTGGTTTATAGTTCTATATTAATTTTGATTGCAGATTATATTATAGCCGTATTACTAACAGGATGATCCGAATAGAAAATATAAAAAAATCATTTGGCGATGTCGAAGTTTTAAAAGGCATCGACTTTGAATTTGAGCCGGGTAAAACTAATCTGATCATCGGGAGATCTGGGGCTGGTAAAACAGTATTATTAAAGATACTCGTAGGATTATTAAAGCCGACAAGTGGAAATGTCTTTTATGATGAGGTCAATACCGATAAGTTTTCTAAAAAAGATATACGGAAAATAAGAATGGAAATGGGAATGCTCTTCCAAGGGAATGCTCTTTTTGATTCTATGACCATCGAAGAAAATATAAGATTTCCTTTAGATATGTTTACTAAAAACACGATGAAGGAAAAGACTAAAATTGTTAACAAGTGCCTAGAAAGGGTAAGCTTAAAAGGGATCAATAAAAAATTCCCTAGCGAGATTTCTGGAGGGATGCAAAAAAGGGTAGGGATTGCGAGATCTATCGTACTAAAACCAAAATACCTTTTTTGTGACGAACCTAATTCTGGTCTAGATCCTAAAACGGCGATTACTATAGATGAACTGATTAGTGATATCACTGATGAGTATAATATTACCACAGTAATCAATACGCACGATATGAACTCCGTAATGGAAATCGGAGAAAACATCTGCTTATTACAAAAAGGAAAACTAGTATGGAAAGGAAATAAAGATGAAGTCATCGATAGCGAAAATGAAAACCTTACGGATTTTATTTTTGCCTCTCCTTTTCTACAAAAATTAAAAAATCGGGCCTTAGGATATAAGGCTAAGATGGGTGATCAGAATAAAATTTAATATTATAAAGGCTGGTTAAAGAGGATTTGCTTTCTCTATCGTAGAGGTAAGCAGAACTTAAATTAGGGTACGTTTATGTCTAACAGGAAAAAAATAAGCCTAAGTTAGCAAGCTAACTCAGGCTCTTTCGACTAAGGTCTCAAAATAAGAAAACTACGTCTTATATATCGACTCGAATTTTGGGAAAAATATTTTTTTACTTTGAGTGTTATTATGAGAATAAACAGAGAGGAGTTTAGGTTCTTACCATTCTATTTAGATCTCAGTAGTACATCTCATTTATACTACACTACAAATATCCGTAAATACTTTCCATATATATAATATTTTCATATATTTTTTTTTGTTAATATTAAAAAGAGCCTTTTTTAACTGAATTAAAGGATTTTAGAAGTAAAATAGATAGTCAAAAAGCATTATTTTAATTGGGCAGCAATATAAGCTGTGGTCCAGGCTGCTTGAAAATTATAACCTCCTGTGATACCATCAATATTCATGACCTCTCCAGCAAAATAGAGATTAGGAATGATCCTACTTTCCATCGTTTTAAAGTTTATGTCTCCCAGATCTATTCCTCCTGAAGTAACAAATTCTTCTTTAAATGTTGTTTTGCCTTTTACAGTATAAAGATCATTAGTCAGCATGGCCACTAATTTGTTTATACCTTTTTTCCCCAGTTCGCTCCATTTTTTATCTTTTTCAAAACCAGACCGCTGTAGCAGATACAACCATAATCTTTCGGGGACTGAGATTACCTTTTCGTTTGATAATAATTTTTGTGGTGATCGCTCGATAATTTGTTTTACTTTTTTTCGCGTAAGATCTTCGTTTACCTGGTTAGTCCAGTTTATGCACACTTGGAAACTATAATTATGATCATGTAGTATCCTCGCTCCGAATGCTGACAGCTTTAAAATCGCAGGACCACTCATACCCCAATGTGTAATGAGTAGTGGACCATCGGATTTTAATTTAGTGCCCGGGATAGTTGCGATAACTTGTAGAGCGACGACACCCATTAGACTCGTAACATTTTCGCTAGGCATATTAAAAGTAAAGAGAGAAGGTACTGGGGTGATGATCTGATGCCCTAGATTCTTCAGCCATTGAAAACCTTCCGACTTAGGACTTCCTCCGGTGGCGATAATGACTTTATCATAAAGGATATCTTCTTTACTATCTTTTAAGCGTAGTGAGATTTTCTCTTCTTGAGGAGTGATGCTTATAACTTGTTGCTTGAGCTTTATCGGAATATTTAGTTGTTTGCATTGGGATAAAAAGCAGTCTATAATCGTTTGTGAGTCATCAGATACTGGAAAAACTCGACCATCATCTTGTGTATAAAGTGCGATGTCTCTTTTTGCAAACCATGCTTTAGTCTGCGTTGTAGAAAACGTACCTAAGGCTTTCTTTAATTGTCTTCCTCCTCGAGGGTAAGCTTCAGAAAGTATTTTTATATCCTCGCAACCATTAGTGACATTACATCTACCTCCACCAGAAATTTTTACTTTGGATAGGATTTTAGTAGTTTTTTCGTAGATGGTTACCTCTGAAGTATAATGGAATAACTTAGTATTTATGGCCGCAAAAAAACCAGCTGCTCCACCTCCGATGACGGCTATTTTCATAAGTCAATGATACGGGAATTTGTCTAATGCTTCTTCCATAATGAAGTCTATAAATTCTGAGAACGGTTTGTTCAAAGTAAATTTACTTTTCTTTTTATAATCAAAAACCCATTTCTTACTTGATGCATCAAAAACCTCAATCTGGAAAAAAGAACGTAATTGTCTATTTCTATAACTTACAGATGGATTAAATAACGAATTTAAGTTTCCTGGAATTATCAAGAATTTCGATTCTAAAACTTCGATCTCTAATTGGGTTTTAAACAGAGCATCAGCATATAGTTTTTTTGTGACTTGCGATGGCCGTATGTAATGGATATAGGCAGGATGAGTAAAATGAGCGACTATACTATCTATAGGAATAATATTTATGTCTAATTCGTGATCTTTTATAAAAACCTGGAATCGATCGATAAACATTTGCTGGATCTCCAGCAGTTCTACTTTCCCTATGTTAAGTAAAAAACTATCCTTAGTTGTATTAGCTGATTCTACTTTTATTAGTGGAGGTAATATAATAATATCCTTATGCGTTTTTGTAAATCCATACTGATCATTTTTCTGACTATACATATTCGTAGAAATCAAGATCAGACCTAAAATCATTATTTTTTTTATTATGCCTATCTGTTTAAACTTCATTTTGTTTATCAAATATTGAAAGTATAAGGTATAAAAAATATCCTATAAATAAACCAGATATATCCATTATCCCATCCCATAATTCTAGTCCTCTACTTGGGATAAACTGTTGTGTCACTTCTGTCCCGATAGCCAGACATATTCCGAAATAGATAAAAATAGATTCTTTTACGGCTAGAAGAAATAGCATAAGAAATCAGATATCCTAAAATCATAAACATTAAAAAATGAGCGACTTTATCCCATGGTAATGAAAAAGAACTAGTACTGATAAATAGCTTTATCTGGATAGGCATCAGGGTGGCTAGCAGGATAAAAATGATTGTAGCATAAGAGCCATAGCCTGATGTAATCATTAAATTTTAGAAACATGATTAAGGGAATAAAGCCAATAGGCAACAACATATAAATATCACAAATACTGTTTTTCTGTACATAAGTTATGTAGTTTTTTATACAACAATGATATCTCATTTTTGCGAGTGTAAATATCAACTATTATTAATAGGGGCACTTTAATTATTATTCGTAGCTTGTCGATATGATGCATCACCCAGATTTGTTTATTTCTCATTCGGCAGAAAAAGGAAGAGGAGTCTTTGCTGGATCACAAATAGAGGAAGGTGATATTATAGAAATTTGCCCTGTGATCGTTTTACCTAAAAAGGATAAGGAAAAGATACATGATACTTTTCTCCATGATTACTATTTTTTGTGGGGAACTGATTTAGATCAGGTAGCTATCTCTCTGGGATATGGATCACTCTATAATCATTCTAAAAATCCAAATGCCACGTATGAGTATAATTACGAAGACGAGAGTATTACGATTATTTGTAAGGATAGAATTTTGGCTGGAGCCGAAATATATATTGACTATAATGAAGGAGAGGAGCAAGGAGTGCGGATGTGGTTTTAATTAGATAGAAATGAGGCCTCTTATATACCCTATTTTTTAAGCTATAACTTGGCTAAGGATCTAAAAGGTTTAACGGTTTATTCATTGATTAATTTAAGAGATAATTACTTGATATCTTTATTCTTTTTTCTAGTTTTATTTCTTCTTTTTTCTTTCGATTGCTTGGCTTTATTTAATTGAAAATCATTTTAAAAATTGGCTGCGAGCCTAATTCTTGCAATAAGAAAAATAAATACTAACTTTACATTCCTTCCCAATCAGTAAGTAAAAGAAAAAATCATCACTGAAATTTTATTCTTAATTACTGACCCCTCATTTAATGAAGTATAATTTTAGTTTTTTAAGTAGGTCTATTTTGATTTGGATAATGACTTTTGGGATTACCTATACCGGTAATTTAAAGGAAATTATATCTACAGATTTAGCTGTATTGGCTCCATCGGAGCATGTTATCGGGTATCGCTATAACCTATGGGCACTTAAAGCTACTAGCTTAAGTGGTGAGGAAACGTATAGTTTCTCAGGTAGGATTTTTTTAGATAAGCGTAAAGCTTTCAAGGCACATTATAGCAAGTCAGAGCATTCTTATTTATATAAACATAAATTTAGGAATGGTGAGGTTTTCCACTTTAATGGTAAAAATAAATATACAGAGGTTAGGGAATATGATCACACTAAAGATTTTTATGTTGCCTTAAAATTTGATAGAGAATGGGTACATCACAGTTATGAGGATATCCTAGAAAGTGTAAATGATAAAGAGGGTTTAGAAATAGGATGTGAGACATGTAATTTTAATATGACGACTTACGATGTAAATAGAGAATGGGCTTTTACTTTATTTTATGAAATCAGACCTATTTACAAAGAAGGATATGAGCCTACAGATAAGGTATTAGAAGAAGTTGTTGAGACCGTAATTAAAAAAACTAAAGAGCCCATACAGTCAGATGAAAATATAGGGTCTATTAATAATGAAGAGCGTTCAGAGGCTTTCGCCAATGATGATACAGGTATAGAAAATCTAGTCTATTCTAATGGTAAAAAATATCATGTTTTGATTAAGGTATTGGATAATCCTAACGAACGTTTTGACGAATTAAAAGAGCTAGGCCCTCTGTATAAAGAAACCTTTGAAGAGTCAGGAACGACCAGGTATTTGATAGGGGAGTCGTATAGTTACAAAGAAATAAAAGAGCTAGTCATTAAGCTAAAAGATTATGGTTTTGAGAATTGTATGATTGCAAAATATCAAAAAGGTAAGCTTAAAAGTTACATGAATCCTTAGTGAATTTTTTTAGTTTGAGAATTAAATGTTAAGCTATAGATTTTATACATTATCCGTTGCTAATTTTTGTATTCTAAGTAGTTTGCAATTAAATAATATTCTTCATTTATATCTCAGCTTTTGATAAAGAATATCAATAAGTACATTACACTTAATTAACGTAATTTCTAGATCATTAATACGATAAAAAAAGTAATAATTTCTTGACAGCTACAGATGAATGGCTTGACTTTAAAACGTCCTCGTGTTTAATTTACATGCCGCATATTACTATAGGTTAATCAGGTCGCATATACTAGTGAGTTATTAGGTAATTTGTTCTATTTGAATAATAGAAAAGGGTTACATTTTTTTATGCATTGTATTTAAATATTCATTTTTTAAATAATCTTTTGTAGATAAACAAATCGATATATAGTCATCTCGGCTGATTATTAGCAAACGTGTTCCATAGAGATGTATGATCAGGTAATTTTATTATCGTTTTTTTTTAATGCTTGGGTTAGAATAAAGCCTCAAACCATTTTTACTACTTGTCGTTTTTAAAGTAATCGATAGTGATTCTTATAGATAACAATATGTTGTTCTTGATATTCCCGTCATCGAATGCTATTATTTAAATACGACTAAATGCCTAATTATATTTCATATAAACTATTTATTTAAAATGCTACAACTTGAAATCTAATCTTACTAACTGGTTAGCTTTTATTTTTTTTCAATTTGTATGATAAATTTATGCCTTATATAATTGATTTATAAGCACATGGTTTAAAATTAAAAACTAGGTGATTTATCCCAAGATCAAAATTCTATAAAATCCTATGCCTTGCAATTGCCTTATCTTAATCAGTCACATTTATATTTTAGTGAAGTGGAGGTTGAGCCTTTTTGCTCCTTCTTACAACGGTTACTAAATTATTCTATCAGAAATTTTTATAAAATTCAATAAATAAGGCATTTTCCACATAACTGCAAACATAAAATCTATTGTAAACTCATTTGTTGCCGTAGAATTTAGCTTCAGCGTTTTTCACTAGATTTTTTTCATTAATGCAAATGGAGTAGCATAAGAGCTAATCCATGGGTGAGGTATTACTCTCTAATAGACTAACATCCTTTATGAGCGTTCCGATATCTCACAATGAGTAAGCAGGCTCCTTTAAAAGTCTAACATCTTAGGAATGGACAAATGATAGACTATTAGACACAATAGAACACAAGTGCTTCTAAATGAATTGGATTTTTAGATTTGATTTTATAATTATCCAATGATTAAAAGTAAAAAGTAAAATTATAAATTAATTGAAATTATTTTTTTTTCGCGTTAAAGTAATCTTTAGTATGAATCGATAAAACTTAGGGTTATTAATAAATATGATAATTTATTCTTAGTTAGTTATTTACATATATGAGATTTAATATTTGATAAGAATATTATTTTCTAGAGTCCTTAAAAGTTGTAGATAGAACTCTTCAGATTTAAAATTCATAATGTAGATCATAGGGGCATATTGTTATATATAGTGTCTAGTTTATGGATATAGAGATTATTGTTTAGAACTACAAAAATTTCTACTCATCAAAACAACTTCTAATATTGATTAAAGAATTTCATTCAAATTTAAAATACAGAATGTAGATTCCTTAAACTTAAAATACACAACGCGTACTCTAAGAAGTGCGCTTTCAGATATAATAATCAAACTCTTATTGCACCATTTAAAGAAATGCCTTTGAGCTTAACCTTGCTTGTGGTACCCTTTTGTGGAGCACTTAACAATGAAGTAGAAGTACTTCGATTTTTTTTAATAAACATAAATATTTTGAGAATGAAATTATTTTTGGATCAAAAGGTATTTGATCTTAAATCAAAAAATTCCGATACGGATCTATCTGTGTCGCGATTTCGTGGTTTAACGCTGCTTTCTAGCATGAAAAAATACCTCTTAAGTCTTACACTTATTGTATTGTCTGCCTCTGTGGCATTTGGACAATGCTCACTAGGTGTAACAAATGGCTTGATTGCACTGTATGATTTTACAGAAGGATCAGGTTCTACTATTCATGATGAGTCCGGATATGGGACTCCATTAAATTTAACAATAGCCCACCCAGGTAATACTACTTGGCTTGGAGGAGATTGTGGAATTCAAATCAGTTCGGCTACCATAATAGAATCAAGCGGTAGTGCAGCTAAAATCTCCAATAGATTAAAAGCTACGAATGAAGTGACCATGGAGTTTTGGGCAAGAGCCTCTAATACCACCCAAGGTGGTCCCGCTCGGATTATGGAAATTGGTAACGGTCCTGGAAACGAGAGAAATATTTCTTTCGGACCAGATTTTGCAGTTGAGCATGAATCCAGAATTAGAACAACAACCAATCTTAATGGTTATGCACCCGCTTTAAACGGTGGAGTACCTGATACGCAACTTCACCATTATATGGTGACTCGTGCGAGTAATGGTGTTGAGAAATTATATATTGATGGAACTCAAGTTTCTACCCAAACTATTGGTGGTAACTTTAGTAATTTTGATAGTAGTTGGCCTTTAGAATTAGTAAATAGATCTGGCTTAGACCGAACATGGTTAGGTGATCTATATAAAGTTGCCATTTATGATAGAGATTTAACGGCAGCAGAAGTAACACAAAACTTCGATGCTGGAGAATGTTGTACTGGTACAAGTTCTAATAGCAGCTATAATTTTAAATATGATTGTGAGGATGGAACAAGTTTAGATCATTATGCCGACGAATGTAATGGTGGTAGTGCATCCGTTTCTATTCCTACTCCTTCTAATATTTTTGAAACTGTAATAGAGGTTGTTTATAAAGGATGTGATCCAGGATCATCTGTTGTAGTTTCTACAAGTGGAGGAAATGTGACTCTACCTGAAATTACACTGACAGGAACTAGCTCGAGTGTTCATTTATATAGAGCTTCTATTCCTAATGGAGTATCAACCATTTCTCATTCTACGGTTTGTGGTAATTGTACTTCAAACAATGGGATGCAGTCTTTAATGGCCTATACCTTTAGAAACACCACTCCTGGTGGAACAGCAGCTGGTGAATTTACAAGTTTAAGTGGATATTGTGATAATCAATGTTTTGATATTGAAATACCTACAGATACAAATACAAGAGATTTAACAGTTTATGTTCCGATTACAGAAGTTACTTCTGACGGAAGATATCTTAAGATAGAAGCTACCGCTGGTAGTGTGACTAACAGTACAATAATTAATGCACCTGGTGCAGGATTTACTTGTTGTGTAAATGTCGTTGAAGTAACACTTGCTAATGTTCCTGGAAACGTAACAGCAGTGGATGTTTGTGTAATCTCTGACGGTGCTAATAACCCCGATGGTTCTGGCTCATGTGGTCAATCATGGGTTTTAGCAGGTACAGTTTATATAGATCTAGAATGTACAGCTTGTACTAATCCTCAAGGAGGTACAATCGTTGCAAACGAATCTAAGTGCGGTGGATATGATCCTGCTAATATTACTTCTACCGCTCCAGCTTCTGGATCATCATCAGCTATTACTTATAAATGGTTGAAAAGATCACTAGATTGTAGTGCCGCTCCTATTGGAGCTTACACAGTTATTGCTGGTGCAACTGGATTAACTTATAATCCTCCTGCTATCACGCAGTCTACACAGTATATTAGACAAGCAACTTTACCTGGTTGTCCTACAATAAAAAATTCTAATTCTATAAATAAATTAGTTATAGAAAACTATACAAGTCCTGGAGTAATTGCAGGAAATGAAATCAAATGTGGAGGATATAATCCTGCCAACATAACAAGTTCTTCTGTTGCTTCTGGTGGTTGCGGCGGTGCTGCAATCATTATATGGCAAACGAGAACAAAAACTTGTGCAACTGGCGTTTGGACTGCATGGTCTAACATCACTGGTGCGACGGCTCAGACTTATAATCCTGGTGCTATTACAGCAACATCTCAATATAGAAGATTATCTAGGGTAACAGGTGCTGTTTGTTCTCCAGCTTGGCAATATTCAAATGTCATAACTAAAGATGTAGTAGAAAATTATACTGTTGCAGGTACTATAGCTGGTAACGAATCTCAGTGTTCTTCAGGTTATAATCCTGCTAATATTACAAGTTCAGCAGCTCCTAGTGGAGGATGCGGTGGAACAGCTACATACATGTGGCAAAAAAGAACTTATAATTGTTCGACTAGTGCTTATGGCGCATGGTCTAACATCGCTGGTTCAAATGCTGCTACTTACAACCCTCCGGCTATAACAGCGACTACTGACTATAGAAGACTATCTAGAAGATTACCTTGTACACAATGGCAATATTCTAATATAGTTACAAAATCAGTAGTAACCCAGTTTACAGATGGAGGTGTTATTGCGGGTAATGAATCTAAATGTGCGGGATATAATCCTGCCAACATTACTAATACTACTTCTCCTGCTGGAGGATGTGGTGGTTCTGATTTATACTTATGGCAATCTAGAGAAAAGAATTGTGCTACCGGTGCTTTAACAGCATGGGCTAGTATTACAACTGCTACATCTGCTACCTATAATCCAGGAGCGATTACAGTAACTACTTTATACCGAAGATTAGCTAGAAAAGCAACTGGTTGTGATCCTGTTTGGAGAGCATCAAATACTATTACTAAAGAAGTAGTAGAAAATTATACGAATCCTGGAACCATTAGTGCAGACGAAACTAAGTGTGGTTCTTATGATCCTGCGAATATTGCAAATGCTACTTCTCCTTCAGGAGGATGTGGTGGAACCCAAGAAATTAGATGGTATAAATGGGAAAAGAACTGTGCGACAGGTGCATGGAGTTCAGCTTCTTTAATTGCCGGAGCTACAGGTTTAACTTATAACCCTGGAACAATTAGTATCTCTACAAGATATCGTAGATACGCTAGAAGAGCAGCGGATTGTACACCTAGCTGGACAACATCTAATTTTGTTTATAAGTATGTGACAGAAAATATTGATGTAAATACCATTTCTGGAAATCAAGCATTTTGTGCCTCTGGTAATCCAAGTGCTATCTCTGGACCTGCCGCTACTGGTGGATGTGAAGGAGCTATTACATATCAATGGCAAACTAGACCGGGTACATCTGGTGCATGGTCTAATATCGCAAGTGCAACTGGAGTATCTTACAATCCTGGTGTGCTAAACGCAACTACACAATACAGAAGAAACGCAAAAAGAGGGACATGTAGTTTTGTAAATTCAAATGTAGTGACAATTACGATTAATGGAAACCCTAATGCAGATGCAGGTCAAAACGCGTCTATATGTTCTGGTGGTTCTATTATATTAACTGCATCTGGAGGAACAGATTACCAATGGAATGATCCTAGTAATAGTACAACAGCTTCTATTACTGTGTCTCCTAATACAACGACTACATACGTAGTGACCGTTTCTGATGCAAACGGATGTGAGGGAACTGATGATGTAACTGTTACTATAGGTGCTAATCCTACAGCAGTTATTACTGGAGATGATGAGGTTTGTTTCGGAGGTGGAAACACTACTTTAACTGCTTCAGGTGGTCAATTTTACAATTGGAGTAATATGGCTTCTACGGCTTCTATTACAGTAGGTGCTGGAAGTTATACAGTTACAGTTGTAGATGGCGCTGGATGTGCAGATACTGAGAGTATTACAGTTACTGAAAAACCAGAAATAGTTTCAGCTATAGCTGGACCAAGTCAGAGATGTGCTGGAGAAAATGCACAATTTCAAGTTAATCCTCCAGTAGCTGGAGCTAGCTATATGTGGTCTGCTACAGGTAATCCATCAATAGAAGGTGGAAGTTCTTCTGGAAGTAATATTATTTATAACTGGCCTAATAATCCAGCTGTATATAATGTAATGCTAGAAATTACTGTAGACGGATGTATTAAAACTTTTACAAAACAAGTAAATGTAACTAACGAGGTTATTTCTAATGCAGGACCTGATAAAGATGTTTGTCAAGGTGGATCTGCTGATTTAGATGGAACCCAATCTTCAGGATTTGGAAATTATAGTTGGTCTGTAGTATCTGGGGACTTCTTCTCTATTGATTCTGGTGGCAATACAAATGCTCCTAGCGTTAGTCCATTATTTGATACTGAATACCAATTAGTAGTAACAGATCCTGTAAACGGATGTACAAAAGTTGATAAAGTACAAGTTAATATAAATGTAAATCTTAACCCAAGAGCAATAGCAAGTGCTGACTCTCCAGTATGTCAAGGAAGTGAAGTACAGCTGATAGGTTCTAATAGTTTAGCGCCTATTGATAACCCTGGGGCTAATTTACAATACCAATGGTATTCTGC